>Ga0222428_100239_pt1 | contig 38909 bp, 34 predicted proteins | sample 2B5Ametagenome_FD_182471 | JGI IMG/M metagenome (GOLD analysis project Ga0222428, IMG submission 182471) | Enriched microbial communities from leaf-cutter ant dump, University of Wisconsin, Madison, United States - 2B5A (version 2) | ecosystem: Environmental > Terrestrial > Nest > Insects nest >...
CGGTCAGGTGGGTGCCGCCGTCACGCTGCGGGATGTTGTTGGTGAAGCAGAGGACTTGCTCGTTGTAGCCGTCGTTCCACTGCATGGCCACTTCGACGCCAATCTCGGTGCCGGGGATGCCGCCGTAGCTCTCGGCCGGGCGCGCACCCGTGGCGTGGAAGGCCGTGGGGTGCAGCACTTTCTTGGTGCCGTTGATGAATTCCACGAAGCCCTTGACGCCACCGGCGCCGGAGAAGTCGTCCTCCTTGCCGGTGCGCTCGTCCACCAGGCGGATGCGCACGCCGTTGTTCAGGAAGGACAATTCGCGCAGGCGCTTGGCCAGGATCTCGTAGTGGAACTCGTTGTTTTCTTTGAAGATTTCGGTGTCGGGCAGGAAGTGCACCTCGGTGCCGCGCTTCTCCGTTTCTCCCACCACCTTCATCGGCGAGACCTCGACGCCGTTCACGGTCTCGATCACCCGGTTCTGCACAAAGCCGCGGGCGAATTCGAGCACATGCACCTTGCCTTCGCGGCGCACCGTCAGGCGCAGCTTGCGCGACAGCGCGTTCACGCAGGACACGCCCACGCCGTGCAGCCCGCCCGAGACCTTGTAGCTGTTCTGGTTGAACTTGCCGCCCGCGTGCAGTTCGGTCAACGCGATCTCGGCGGCCGAGCGCTTGGGCTCGTGCTTGTCGTCCATCTTCACGCCGGTGGGAATGCCGCGGCCGTTGTCGGTGACGGAGATCGAGTTGTCGGTGTGGATGGTGACGACGATGTCGTCGCAGTGCCCGGCCAGGGCCTCGTCGATAGAGTTGTCCACCACTTCGAACACCAGGTGGTGCAGGCCGGTGCCGTCGGACGTGTCGCCGATGTACATGCCGGGGCGCTTGCGCACCGCCTCCAGCCCTTCGAGGATCTGGATCGCGCCCTCGCCGTAGCCGCCACTGGGGTCGATGCCTTCAGGGGCAAGGGTCTGGGGTGCGGGCTTGTTCTCGTCGGTCATGGATGTATAGCCAAAAAGGCCGCTAGCGCTTATTCAGAAAGCGCTAGCAGCTATCAAATCAGGAGCTTTCAGGTCAGATGCGCATGGGCATGACCACGTACTTGAAGCTGTCGTTCTCGGGAATCGTCACCAGCGCCGAGCTGTTGCCGTCGGCCAGGTCGATCTTCACCATCTCCTGGCCCATGTTCGCCAGTGCGTCCAGAAGATAGGTGACGTTGAAACCGATTTCGATGCTGTCGCCACCGTAGTCGATGTCGAGTTCGTCCACAGCCTCTTCCTGCTCGGCGTTGTTCGACGCCACGCGCAGCGTGCCCGGCTCCAGGTTCAGGCGCACGCCCTTGAACTTGTCGCTGGTCATGATGGCGGTGCGCTGCAGGCTGGCCAGCAGCGGCGCGCGGCCCAGGATCACGCTGTTGTGGTGGTTCTTCGGGATCACGCGGTTGTAGTCAGGGAACTTGCCCTCGACCAGCTTGGTGACGAACTCCATGCCGCCGAAGCAGAACTTGGCCTGGTTGTTGGCGAACTGCATCTCGATGGCGCCATCGGCGTCGGACAACAAGCGCTGCAGCTCCAGCACCGTTTTGCGCGGCAGGATGACCTCCTGCTTGGGCACTTCGACGTCGAGCTGGGCGCTGGCGAACGCCAGGCGGTGGCCATCGGTGGCCACCAGGCTCAGGGTCTTGCCCTCGGCCACGAACAGGATGCCGTTGAGGTAGTAGCGGATGTCCTGCACCGCCATGGCGAAGGACACCTGGCCCAGCAGGCCCTTGAGCACTTTCTGCGGCACGCTGAACGCCGGGCCAAAGGCGGGCGACTCCTGCACCAGCGGGAAGTCCTCGGCCGGCAGGCTCTGCAGCGTGAAGCGGCTCTTGCCGCCCTTAAGGATGAGCTTGGACTGGCTGGACTCCAGGCTCACCGTCTGGTCGGCGGGCATGGTCTTGAGGATGTCGATGAGCTTGCGCGCGCCCACCGTGGTGGTGAAGTCGCCCACGTCGCCGCCCAGCTCGGCGGTGGTGCGGATCTGGATTTCCAGGTCGCTCGTGGTGAGCTGAAGGGCGTTGCCCGTCTTGCGGATCAGCACATTGGCCAGGATGGGCAGCGTGTGGCGGCGTTCGACGATGCCGGACACCGATTGCAGAACCGCGAGTACCTTGTCTTGTGTTGCCTTCAGGACAATCATGTCAACCTCTTGTATGTGGTGCGGTGCAGGTCATGCACAGCCTGCCATTGTGCCCTCTCGCCGCAAGGGTCAGCCTTTGAGCGTCTGCTCCAGAACATGCAGCTGCTGGTTCAGTTCGGTGTTGGTCTGGCGCTCGGCGGCGATCTTGCGCACCGCGTGTAGCACCGTCGTATGGTCGCGTCCGCCGAACAGCTCGCCGATCTCGGGCAGGCTCTTTTGCGTCAGCTCCTTGGCCAGGTACATGGCAATCTGGCGCGGCCGCGCGATGCTGGCCGGGCGCTTCTTGCTGTACATGTCCGCCACCTTGATCTTGTAGTAGTCGGCGACGGTTTTCTGGATGTTCTCCACGCTGATCTGGCGGTTCTGGATCGACAGCAGGTCGCGCAGCGCCTCACGCGCGAGCTGAATCGAGACTTCCTTCTGGTTGAAGCGCGAATAGGCCAGGATCTTGCGCAGCGCGCCTTCGAGTTCGCGCACGTTGGAGCGCACATTCTTGGCGACGAAGAAAGCGACCTCCTCGGGCATCTCGGCATGCTCGGCGCGCGCCTTGTTGATCAGGATCGCCACACGCATTTCCAGCTCGGGGGGCTCCAGCGCCACCGTCAGGCCGGAGTCAAAGCGCGACACCAGGCGGTCGTGGATGTTGGCCAGGCCCTTCGGATAGGTGTCCGAGGTCATGACGATGTGGCTCTTCTTGGCCAGCAGCGCCTCGAAGGCGTTGAAGAACTCCTCCTGTGTGCGGTCCTTGTTGGCAAAAAACTGCACGTCGTCGATCAGCAGCAAATCGAGCGAGTGGTAGCGCGCCTTGAAATCGTCGAAAGTGCGCCGCTGGTACGACTTGACCACATCCGAGACGAACTGCTCGGCGTGGATGTAGAGAACCTTGGCGTCGGGCCGGTCCTGCAGCAGCTTGTTGCCCACCGCATGCATCAAGTGGGTCTTGCCCAGGCCCACGCCGCCATAGATGAACAAGGGGTTGTACATGTGGCCCGGCGAGCCCGCCACATGCATCGCGGCCGAGCGCGCCATGCGGTTGGCCGAGCCTTCCACCAGGGTCTCGAACGTCAGCGCCGGATTGAGCCGGGTGCGGAAGGCCCCGGAGGCGCCATCGTCCCCCGAAGCCGCGGGTGCGGCGCTCTCAGCAGCCGGCGCATTATCGCCAGGCGGTGGCACGGCAGCGGGGCGAACATACGTTCTGGCAACGCTTGCACGCTGAGCGATTACTAACTCCACGGCCACAGCCTGGCCGTACAGCCCTTCCAGGATGGCCGCGATGCGGCCCGCGTACTGCGCACGGATCCAGTCGAGCTTGAAGCGGTTGGCCACCTGCAGGGTGACCTTGGAAAAGTCGGGGGCCACCTGCGCCGTGAGGGGCTTGATCCAGGTGTTGAACTGCTGCTCGGGCAGGTCTTGCGCCAGCTGCTCGACGCAGGCCACCCACAGCCCGATGGCGGCATCGCCAGCGTCGGCAGCGTGGGGGTCGGGGAGGAGTTCCTCGGTCATGGCAAGGGTGTTCTTATTGTGGATAGGAGGAACGGACAGGGCGTCGGATTGTAGCTTTTCAAGAACTTATCCACAAACCGCGGCGGCCCATTTTCCGGCACGGGCGGGTTGTGGGGGTATTGCAATACGGGGATGACGCTGCGACAATCGCGGGTTTCCCTGAATGTGTTCAGGGTGATATGACCCGGCCATCGTTTTTGCGCCTGGCGGGCCGTGCGGCTGAACAGGCTGCGCAGGCCGCCCGGCGCCTGACGAATTACACCGCCAGGGCGGCGCCGGGGCCGGCCAGGAACTGAACCCAACTGAACCCTCAAGGAACCACACCATGAAACGTACTTACCAACCCTCCAAGACCCGCCGCGCCCGCACCCACGGTTTCCTGGTGCGCATGAAGACCCGCGGCGGCCGCGCCGTGATCAACGCGCGCCGCGCCAAGGGCCGCAAGCGTCTGGCCGTCTGATGGCCGCGCAGCCCGGTGGCTTGCCGCCGGGGTTGCTCCCAGTGCAGCACTTGCCATGCACAGGCTGAAGACGCGCGCGCAGTTCCAGGCCGCCATGGCCGGGGGCGTGGTTTCCCGCACAGCGCATTTCGCCTTGCACCGCTTGGTGCTTCCGGTTTCCGCCAGCGCAGCCGCGCATCCGCCAGGGCCCGGTTCCTTGCCTGCAGAGCAAGGGCCGCAGGCCCTGTTTGGCGTTCCCGGCGTGTGGATCGGCGCCATGGCGCCCAAGCGCTGGGCGCGCCGCGCGGTCACGCGCAACGCCATCAAGCGCCAGGTCTATGCCCTGGGCACGGCACTGGAGCCGCGCCTGCCGCCAGCGGCTTTCGTGGTGCGCCTGCGCGCCGGGTTCGACCGGCGGCAGTTTCCCAGCGCCTGGTCCGAGCCGCTGCGCCAGGCCGTGCGCGCCGAGCTGCAGCAGCTGCTGGCGCGTGTGGCCCATCCGGCCCACCCAGCCCGCCCGGAGGCGCTGGCATGATGCAGTCCCTGCTGATCGCGCTGGTGCGCGGCTACCGCCTGCTGCTCAGCCCCTGGCTGGGGTCGGCCTGCCGCTTCGAGCCCACGTGCTCGCAGTATTCGCTGCAGGCGCTGCAGCAGCATGGCGCGGCCGCGGGCAGCTACCTCACGCTGCGGCGCCTGGTGCGCTGCCATCCCTGGTGCGATGGGGGCCATGATCCCGTGCCGCAGGAGCCGCCCCGGCTGTTCTCGCGCCTAGTCAAGACACCGCCCCCCCAACAACCTTCATCTGCAAAGAAGTCTTCATGAACGACATTCGCCGCACCATCCTGTGGGTGATTTTTGGCTTTTCCATGGTCTTGCTGTGGGACAAGTGGCAGGTGCACAACGGCCACAAGGCCACCTTCTTCCCTTCCCCTGCCGCCGTGACGGCCAGCGCGCCCGAAGGCACTGCCACCGCCTCGGCGCCGGCCGCCCACGCCAGCACCCCGACGGCCGCGCCCGCCGGGACGGCCCAGGTGCCCGGCGGCGAGGCGGCGGCGCCCGTGGCGCGCGAGCGCGTCACGGTCACCTCCGACGTGCTGCGCCTTGAGTTCGACGGCCAGGGCGGCTCGCTGGTGCACGGCGAGCTGCTCAAGTACCCGGCGATGGAGGACAAGGCCAAGCCCTTCGTGCTGTTCGACGACAGCGCCAGCCGCGTGTACCAGGCCCAGACCGGCCTGATCGGCGGCGCCTTCCCCACGCACAAGACCAACATGGCGCTGGTGCCCGGCCCGCGTGAACTCAAGGACGGCGAGGACACCCTGCAGGTGCGCTTCGAGTCGCCCGACCTGGGCGGCGTGAAGCTGGCCAAGACCTGGGCCCTCAAGCGCGGCGCCTACGACATCGCCGTGAAGCACGAGGTGGTGAACACGGGCACCGCCGCGGTGTCGCCGCAGCTGTACCTGCAGCTGGTGCGCGACGGCAACAAGCCCGCGGGCGAGTCGTCGTTCTACTCCACCTTCACCGGCCCCGCGGTCTACACCGAGGCCAAGAAGTACCAGAAGGTCGAGTTCAAGGACATCGAGAACGGCAAGGTCGATATCGAGAAGTCGGCCAGCAACGGCTACGCCGCCATGGTGCAGCACTACTTCGCCTCGGCCTGGCTGCTGGCCGACGGCGTGCAGCGCGACCTGTTCATGCGCAAGGTGGACACCAACCTGTACGCGGTGGGCATGATCGCCAGCGTCGGCGAGATCGCCCCGGGCCAGGCCAAGGCGGTCGATGCGCGCCTGTTCGCCGGCCCGCAGGTGGAAAAGACGCTGGAGAGCCTGACCCCCGGCCTGGAGCTGGTGAAGGACTACGGCATGTTCACCATCCTGTCCAAGCCGCTGTACTGGCTGCTCGACAAGATCCACGGCGTGCTGGGCAACTGGGGCTGGTCCATCATCGGCCTGGTGCTGCTGCTGAAGATCGCCTTCTACTGGCTCAACGCCAAGGCCTACGCCAGCATGGCCAAGATGAAGGCCATCAACCCCAAGATCATGGAGATGCGCGAGCGCCTCAAGGACAAGCCGCAGCAGATGCAGCAGGAGATGATGCGCATCTACCGCGAGGAGAAGGTCAACCCGATGGGCGGGTGCTTCCCCATCATGATCCAGATCCCCGTGTTCATCGCCCTGTACTGGGTGCTGCTGTCCAGCGTGGAGATCCGCAACGCCCCCTGGCTGGGCTGGATCCATGACCTCTCGGCGCCCGATCCGTTCTTCATCCTGCCGCTGCTGATGACGGCCAGCTCGCTGCTGCAAACCGCGCTGAACCCGGCGCCGCCCGACCCGATGCAGGCCAAGATGATGTGGATCATGCCGCTGATGTTCAGCGTGATGTTCTTCTTCTTCCCGGCCGGCCTGGTGCTGTACTGGCTGACGAACAACATCCTGTCCATTGCCCAGCAGTGGATCATCAACAAGCGCATGGGCGTGCCGCCGCAGTTCAACCTGCCAAAGTTCCGCTGACCCGCTCCTGCATGCACACAACGGCCGCTGACTTCAGCGGCCGTTGTCGTTTTGGGTACCATGGCCGCTTGGTAACGCAACCCGAAAGGAGTCGGCAGATGATTCAGCGCAAGACCTTGAAACTGGGCATGGTAGGGGCGGCGGTATGCCTGTGCCTCGGCAGCGCGGGCGCAGCCACGCTGCGCTGGGCGGGCGCCAACGACATCCTCACGGTGGACCCGCACGCACAGAACCACCAGACCACGCACGCCTTCCTGCAGCAGGTGTACGAGAGCCTGGTGCGCTACGACGCCACGTACCAGATCGAACCCGCGCTGGCCACGCAGTGGACGCAAGTCTCACCCACGCAGGTGCGCTTCACGCTGCGCAAAGGCGTCAAGTTTCACGATGGCGCGCCGTTCACCGCCGACGACGTGGTGTTCTCGCTCACGCGCGCCATGACACCGCCGTCCAACATGACGTCCGCGGTCCAGAGCCTCAAGGAAGTCAAGAAGGTGGACGACTTCACCGTGGACCTGGTCCTCAAAGGCCCGAACCCCATCCTGCTGCGCGAACTGACCGAGGCGCGCATCATGAACAAAGCCTGGGCGGAGAAACACAACGCCACCAAGTCGCAGGACTACGCCGCCAAGGAAGAGAACTACGCCTCGCGCAACGCCAACGGCACCGGCCCCTTTGTCATGGAAAGCTGGCAGCCTGACGTGAAGGTCACGCTCAAGAAGAACCCGAACTGGTGGGACAAGCCCCGTGGCAACATCGACGAAGTGGTGTTCACCCCCATCAAGTCGGCCGCCACGCGCTCGGCCGCGCTGATTTCGGGGCAGGTGGACTTCGTTGTCGATCCGCCGCCGCAGGATCTGGCGCGCATGAAGGCCAATGCCGACCTGAAGCTGGTCGAAGGCGCCGAGAACCGCACCATCTACCTGGGCCTGGACCAGTTCCGCGACGAACTGCCCGGCGCCGGCACGCCCGGCAAGAACCCGCTCAAGGACCAGCGCGTGCGCCAGGCGCTGTACCAGGCCATCGACTCCGCCGGCCTGCACAGCCGCACCATGCGCAACCTGTCGGTCCCTGCGGGCACCATGGTCGCCCCCATGGTGCACGGCTGGAGCAAGGCGCTGGACGAGCGCGCCGCCAAGTACGACGTCGAGGCCGCCAAGAAGCTGCTGGCCGACGCAGGCTATCCGCAAGGCTTCGCGCTCAAGCTCGACTGCCCCAACGACCGCTACGTGAACGATGAAGCCATCTGCCAGGCGGTCACCGCCATGTGGACGCGCATCGGCGTCAAGACCACGCTGCAGGCCGCACCCATGGCGCAGTTCGTCACCCGCGTGATGAACAACGACGTCAGCGCCTACCTGTTCGGCTGGGGCGTGGCCACGTTCGACGCGCTGTACTCGCTCGAAGCCCTGATGGCCACCAAGGACGGCAAAACCTCGGCCGGCAACTACAACGGCGGCCGTTTCAGCGACGCCACCCTGGACGGCATGATCGGCCAGATCAAGGTCGAGATGGACGCCGCCAAGCGCGACGCGCTGCTGGCGCAGGCGCTGCAGCGGGTCAAGGACGGGTACTACTACATCCCGCTGCACCACCAAATCCGCCCCTGGGCCATGCGCAAGAACGTGGAAACCCCGCACCGCGCGGACGACCGCCCCATGCCCACCTGGACCACCATCAAGTAAAAACGATAGCTGCTAGCGCTTGCCAGATAAAGATTTCAGGCACTTTTTGCCATGAAATGCTTGCTTGGTAAGCGCTAGCAGCTTCATTTTCAATAGCACAATACCGCCCATGCTCGCCCGCCACCACGACCCGATCGCCGCCATCGCCACCGCGCCAGGGCGCGGCGCCGTGGGCATCGTGCGCGTTTCGGGCCACGGGCTCGCGCCTTTCGTGCAGGCCCTGCTGGGCCGCGCGCTGCGCCCGCGCGAGGCGCACTACCTGCCCTTCCCCGACGCCCAGGGCCAGCCCATCGACCGGGGGCTGGCCCTGTTCTTTCCCGCACCGCACAGCTATACCGGCGAGGACGTGCTGGAGCTGCAGGCGCACGGCGGCCCGGTGGTGCTACAGCTGCTGCTGGCGCGCTGCCTGGAGGCGGCCCAGGGCACTGCAGGCGCTGCGGGGGCCGCAGCCAGCGTGCTGCCGCACCTGCGCCTGGCGGCACCGGGCGAATTCACCGAGCGCGCCTTTCTCAACGGCAAGATCGACCTGGCGCAGGCCGAGGCCATTGCCGACCTGATCGACGCCTCCACGGCCGCCGCCGCGCGCAGCGCAGGCCGCTCGCTCTCGGGCGCGTTTTCCGAGGAAATCCACGGCCTGCGCGACGCACTCGTGCATCTGCGCATGCTGGTCGAGGCCACGCTCGATTTTCCTGAAGAAGAAATCGACTTCCTGCGCAAGGCCGACGCGCGCGGGCAGCTCTCAAAATTGCAGCACAGGCTAGCCACCGTGATGCAGCGCGCGCAACAGGGCGCGCTGCTGCGCGAAGGCATCAAGGCCGTGATCGCGGGCCAGCCCAACGCCGGCAAAAGCTCGCTGCTGAACGCCTTGGCCGGTGCCGAGCTGGCCATCGTCACGCCGATTGCCGGCACCACGCGCGACAAGGTGCAGCAAACCATCCAGATCGAAGGCGTGCCGCTGCACGTGATCGACACCGCTGGCCTGCGCGACAGCAGCGACGAAGTGGAAAAAATCGGCATCGCGCGCGCCTGGGAGGAAATCGCTGCCGCCGACGCCGTGCTGTTTCTGCACGACCTGACGCGCCAAAGCCAGCCCGACTACGTGGCCGCCGACGCCGCCATCGCCCACACCCTGGCCGAGCGCCTGCCGCCGGGCGTACCGGTGATCGACGTGTGGAACAAGACCGATGCCGCGCCCGGCGTGCAGCCGGGCAGCGCCCCGGGGCACGAGGCGGTGCGCCTGTCCGCGCGCACGGGCGAAGGCCTGGACACGCTGCGCCGCCTGCTGCTGGAGGCCGCGGGCTGGCAGCCGGCGGCCGAGGGCCTCTACATCGCGCGCGCGCGCCACACCGAGGCGCTGCGCGCCGTCGATGCGCATTTGATGGAGGCCGCCGCGCAGCTCGAAAGCAGCGGCCCGGCGCTCGACCTGCTGGCCGAGGAACTGCGCCTGGCGCAGAACGCGCTGGGCGCCATCACCGGGGAATTTGGCGCCGACGACCTGCTGGGCGTGATCTTTTCCAGCTTCTGCATCGGCAAGTGAAAGCGCGCTCAGCGCACCGTGTAGTTCACCTGGAACATCAGGCCCGCGTTGCCCAGCACGTTGAGCTGCGCCCCCCAGTTCGGCGTCACTTGGTAGCCGATGGCGGGAATTGCCGTGATGCCCCAGCCGCTCTTGTGGTTCAGCGGAATCTTCTTTTCGTACGGCTCCTTGTAGCCGTGGATGATGCCCCCGGTGATCTTGGCGTAGAACTTGGGCATGCTGTCGAACGGCCGGAACTGCCAGCCGTAGTAGGCGTACTGCGTGAACTGCCCGAACGAGTTGCTGAAAATGGCCAGACCGGCGATGTGGCGCTCGTCCAGCGCCTTTTCCGCCTGCAGCAGCCACACGTAGGAGTGCTTCTGGTCGTCGGGCTCCCAATCGTTCTCTTTCTTGGCATCGGAGTAATGCAGGGTGTAGGGCGAGTAGCCAAAGGTCCAGCCGGACAGGCGCGACGGTGCCTCGCTGGCGGTTTCGGCGCCTGCGCCGGCACAAGCCAGCAGACAGGCCAGGGCCACAGGCCAAGGCTTGGGCAAAGCGATCGACATGGTGTGGGGAATAGGGAAGTAAGTGAAATGCCGCGCGATTGTGCCTGTAACGTGTGACATTGCAGGTGTAATGGCTGGTAAGCAACACTTGTGCCGCGCCCGCAACAGGGTTAGCTTCGGGCCTCTATGAACGCCATTCCCCACGCCGCCCCCCAGTACGACCTGCAGGGCCTGATCGGCGCCATCGCCCAGGCCCACGCCGAGGACAGCCTGAGCCCCAACATGCTCACCCCGGCCCAATGGGAGACTCTGGCGCCTTATCTGCAGCCCTGTGTGCTCGCCGCCAGCCAGGTGCTGTTCAGCCAGGGGACGAACGACCGGACGCTCTACCTCATCGAAAGCGGCAGCCTCAGCGTTCACTACGAAGACGAGAAGGCACGCCTGCGTCTGGCGCTCGTGGCCGCGGGGTCGGTGGTGGGCGAAGGGGCTTTCTTCTCCATGCGCCCGCGCAGCGCCACGGTGCAGGCCGCAGCGCCGTGCAAGCTGTGGGGGCTGTCGGCGCTGCGGTTCACCGAGCTGTCCAACCGCCAGCCGGCCATCGCGCTGGGTGTCGCCATGGGCGCTGGCGCGGTGCTGGCCAAGCGCTTGGGCAACCGCCGCAGGCGCGTCGCAGCCACCTGACCACGCACCGTACCAGGCGCCGCACCGCTGGGGGCTCAGGGTACACTCGGTCACATTTCGTTCGTGTATCCGCTGAAGGGAAGGCATGTCACTGTTCAGTTGGTTTTCTCGCAAGCCCTCACCACCCAAACCCCATCCAGCCGGTGAAGCCCAAGGCGTGCTCGGCGCGGATGCCACCGTCCCCCTGGTGCCCGGGCGGCAAGTACCGCCGCCCAACCCGGCCGCGAACCGCAAGAACGAACGCATAGAGCGCCGCGAATTGCTGTACCTCGTAGTGCGCGACGCCATGGTGCGCGCCAGCGTCCTGTCCAGCAGCTACAAATTCAAAGTGCTGTCGCTGGACCAGCACGGCCGCCAGTTCCTGGTCATGATCGACCTGGCGCGCGAGTATGGCGGCGATACAGCGCGCCTGGCGGAAATCGAGGCGCTGATCGCACAGACCGCCAAAGCGCGCTTCGACATCCTGGTCACGGCCGTGTACTGGCGCACCAACGAGCACGTCGCCCTCGGCCAGCCGCTCAAGAGCGGCACGCCCGGCGCCCTTGGGCATGCACATGCCCCCGACACGGCCGCCCCTGCGCCCACGCTGACACCCCGCCCACCGCGCCGGCCGGCGCCGCTGGTACCGCCCGCGCCGCCAGAGCCTCTGCTGCCCGTCATCGGCGCCGAGCCACTGGTGCCGCCGGCTGCGCCCAGCACGCCGCTGCTGTCGCCGCGCACCGGTGCGCGCTACGAACCCATTGAGGCCGACGAAGTGGCCGCTTTCAAGCGTGCCCTGACCGAGGCTGCAGCCACGGGCCCTGCCGTGGCGCCCGCGCCCACGGGGGTTTCGGTGCGCTCTGGCCCGCGCCTGGCGCCGTCCGCATCGACAGGCTTCGAGGACACCGAAATGCCCGACGACAACGGGCCATCGTCCGACCTCAGCCGCACCCAATACGGCGACCTGCACTGACCCGCCGGGCGTCAGTGCCCGGCAAAATCGACCAGCGTGAACAGGGCCAGCCCGCTGTCCTTCAAGCGCTGTGAACCGCCAAGCTCTGGCAGATCGACGATGGAGGCGCCCTCGGTCACCTGGGCGCCGAGTTTTTCCAGCAGCTTTTTGCCGGCCATCATGGTGCCGCCCGTGGCAATCAGGTCATCGATCAGCAACACGCGGTCGCCTGGACGCACGGCATCGGTATGCAGTTCCACGGTGGCGCTGCCGTATTCCAGCTCGTAGGTTTCCTGCACTGTGGTAAACGGCAGCTTGCCCTTCTTGCGGATTGGCACGAAGCCCACGCCCAGCTCATAGGCCACAACCGAGCCGAGAATGAAGCCGCGTGCATCCAGACCCGCCACCACGTCGGGACGCATCCCTCGGCCCATGTAGCGGTGCACGAAGGCGTCGATCAACACCCGAAACACCTGCGGGTCCTGCAGCAGCGGCGTGATGTCGCGGAATTGCACGCCCGGCGCGGGCCAGTCGGGCACGGTACGGATATGCTGGCGCAGGTATTCAGAAACGCTCAAGGGCTGCATGGGGCGCGGGGTGGTAGCTGTCACGGGCCGCCAGTGTAACCACCCCATAATCTGCGCTACAGCGGCCACATGCGCTGGATTCTTGCCCCCCCTTGGAGACCCATGCCTGTTTCTGTCCTGCTGATCGAAGGCGACGCGCAGCACGCCGACGCGGTGGTGCGCGCATTGGTCGGCGGGCCGTTGGCCTGGCAGGTCGAGGTGGCCCACAGCATCGCCCAGGCGCAGGCCCTGCTCGAACAGCCCCGCCCTCCGTTCGACGCCGTGCTGGTGGCGCATGCGCTGAGCGACGGCAGTGCCTTCGACGCACTGGAGGGCCTGTCCGGCCTGCCCGCGATCATCGTGCTGCCGCCGGGCCAGGAAGGGGCGGCAGCGCACGCCATGCGCCGCGGCTTCGGTGACTTCGTGTTGCGCGACGCCGAGCAGGAATACCTGCGCCACCTCCCGGCGCAAATCGAGGATTTGCTGGTGCGTACCGCCGCCGAACGCGCGCGCCGCGAGGTGGAGGCCGAGTTGGACCGCACCAGCGCCTTGCTGGCCGAAAAGACGCGCGAACTCGAAGTCACCCTGGCCAGCGTATCGCAGGCCATCATCAAGGTCGATGGCCAGGGCCGCATCCGCGTCTACAACCAGCGCTTTCTGGAGCTGCTGGACCTGCCAGAAGCACTGCTGCGCGACCATCCGCCCCTGGAAGCGGTGGTGAAGTTCCAGGCGGCGCGCGGCGATTTCGGGCCGCAAATGGCCCTGGTCGACGCCGTGGGCCGCTCCTACGTGGCGTCGGAATGCGCAGCGCCCGCAGGCGAGCGCCCGGCCATGCCCGAGATGTACTTGCGCCGCACGCCCTCGGGCCGCTACCTGGAGGTGCGCACCCGCCCCATCGAGGAAGGCGGCCACGTGCGCACCTTCACCGATGTGACCGACTACCTCTCGATCCAGGAGGCGCTGCGGCAAAGTGAGGCACGCTGGCGCAGCCTCACCCAGCTGTCGTCGGACTGGTACTGGGAACAGGATGCGGAATTCCGCTTCGTGCGCTTTGACGGCAGCCCCGCCCGCGAGCTCGGCGCCAGCGACGAGGAGCTGTATGGCAAGCGCCGCTGGGAGCTGCCCCACGCCGGTGTGTCCCAGGCCCAATGGGCTGCGCACCGCGCGCAACTGGAAGCCCACGAGGTTTTCCAGGACTTCGAAATGCAGCGCATGGGCCCGGACGGCACGCCCCAGTGGGCTTCGATCAGCGGGGAGCCGATTTTTGACGACCAGGGCCGCTTCACCGGCTACCGGGGCGTGGCACGCAACATCACCGAACGCAAGCGCGCCGAGGCGGAGATCGCGCGCCTGGCTTTCTACGACGAGCTCACCGGCCTGCCCAACCGGCGCCTGCTGCAGGACCGGCTGCAGCAGGCGATGCGCCAAAGCGTGCGCGACCGCAAGCACAGCGCGCTGCTGTTCCTGGACCTGGACAACTTCAAGGCCATCAACGACAGCATGGGCCACGACTGGGGTGACCACATGCTCAGCCAGGTCGCCATGCGCCTGAGCGGCTGCGTGCGCGCCAGCGACACCGTGGCACGCCTGGGGGGCGACGAGTTCGTGGTGGTGCTGCAGGGGCTGGACGGCGCGCCCGAGCGCGCCGCGGCCATGGCCGAGGTGGTGGCGCACAAGATCATCACCGCGCTGGGCCAACCCTACCAGTTGGGCGGGCGCACCCTGTACAGCACGCCCAGCATTGGCATCGCGCTGTTCCAGGGCCAGGAGATCCCTGTCTCCGAGCTGCTGCAGCACGCCGACCTGGCCATGTACCAGGCCAAGTCGCGCGGCCGCAATACGCTGTGCTTTTTTGACGCCAGCATGCAGGCGGCCGCCAACGCGCGCTCGGCACTGGAGACAGATATGCGCGCCGGGCTGCAGCGCGACGAGTTCCTGCTGCATTACCAACGTGTGGTGGACGCCCAGGGCGCGGTGCTGGGCGCCGAGGCCCTGGTGCGCTGGCAACACCCGCAGCGTGGCATGGTGCCGCCGGGTGAGTTCATTGGCGTGGCCGAGCAAACCGGCCTGATCCTGCCCCTGGGCCAGCTGGTGCTGCGCCTGGCCTGCCAGCAGCTGGCGTGCTGGGCGCAAGACAAGGCCTGCGCGCACTGGACGCTGGCGGTGAACGTGAGCGCACAGGAGTTCCGCCACCCCGGCTTCGTGCAGCAGGTGCTGGATGCACTGGCCCATGCCCAGGTCGATCCGCGCCAGCTCAAGCTAGAGCTGACCGAAAGCCTGCTGCTGCACGACGTGGAGGAGTGCATCGCCAAGATGCAGGCGCTGCGTGCCAAGGGCGTGCGCTTCGCGCTCGACGACTTCGGTACGGGCTACTCGTCGCTGTCTTATCTCAAGCGGCTGCCGCTGGACCAGCTCAAGATCGACCAGGGGTTCGTGCGCGACGTGCTGACCGATCCGAACGATGCGGCCATCGCCTGCACCGTCATCGGGCTGGGCCGCAGCCTCGGCCTGGACGTGGTGGCCGAGGGCGTGGAAACCGCCGCGCAGCGCACGTTCCTGCTGCGCAACGGCTGCCAGCGCTTTCAGGGCTATCTCTTTGGCCGCCCCGCGCCTGCCGCAGCGCTGCGCGACTGAGGTAGCAGCCGCCAATAACTCATTTTTTGATAGCTGCTAGCGCTTTCTGGGTAAGCTCTGGAGGCCATTTTCATACCCAAAATGCTAGCCACCGCGCAACAGCTTGTCCTCGGCCAGCGCTAGTGCCGTGGGGTGGCCCGAGAGCACCAGCGTATCGCCTTCGGCCAGGGGTGTGTGCTCGTCCGGCGCAGCCACGCGGCCACTGCCATGCCGCACGCTGACCACGCGCACCCCGATGGCATGCAGCGTCAGTTGCGCCAGCGGCTGGCCCAGGCTCTGGGCGCCGGGCGGCAGCGTCAGGCTGGTCAGGCGCGCCTGGTCACGCCCGGTGGAGGCGTCGTCGTCGGCGCCGTGGAAGTAGCCACGCAATAGGCCGTAACGTGCCTCGCGCTGGTCCTGCAGCGTGCGAATCACGCGCCGCATGGGCACGCCCACCAGCGCCAGCAGGTGGCCCGCCAGCATCAGCGAGCCCTCGATGGCCTCGGGCACCACCTCGGTGGCGCCTGCGGCCTGCAGCTTGTCCAGGTACAGGTCGTCCTGGGTGCGCACCACCACCGGCACCTGGGGCGCGTGCTCGCGCGCGTTGGCCAGCACGCGCAGGGTGGAGGCAATGTCCAGATAAGTCACGGCCACAGCGCTGGCACGCACCAGGCCGGCGGCCATCAGCGCCTGCAGGCGCGAGGCATCGCCGAACACCACCGAGTCCCCGGCGGCAGCGGCCTGGCGCACGCGGTCGGGGTCCAGGTCCAGCGCCATATACGGAATGCCCTCGCGCTCCAGCAGGCGTGCCAGGTTCTGGCCGCAACGGCCGTAGCCGCAGATGATGACGTGCTGGCTGGTGTTGATGGATTTGCGCGCAATCGTCGTCATCTGCAGCGACTGCTGCAGCCAGTCGCTGGCCACCAGCTTCATGACGATGGCATTGCTGTAGCCAATCAGGAAAGGCGTCGCCAGCATCGACAGCACCATGGCCGCGAGGATGGGATTGAGCAGCGCCGGCTGCACCAGCCCGTGGGTCTGCGTGAGCGTGAGCAGCACGAAGCCGAACTCGCCCGCCTGCGCCAGGTACAGCCCCGTGCGCAGCGACGTGCCCGTGGTAGCACCGGTGCCGCGCGCCAGCGCGAGGATGATGCCGACCTTGAGCAACATGGGCAGCACCAGCAGCGCCAGCACCAGCGCCCAGTGCTCGATGAGGATGTGCCAGTCCAGCAACATGCCCACGGTGATGAAGAACAGCCCCAGCAGCACGTCATGGAACGGGCGGATGTCGGTGCCCACCTGGTGGCGGTACTCGGTCTCGGACACCAGCACCCCCGCGATGAACGCACCCAGCGCCAGGCTCAGGCCCGCCAGCTCGGTCAACCAGGCCAGGCCCAGGGTGATGAGCAGCAGGTTCAGCATGAACAGCTCGTCGCTCTTGCGCCGCGCCACCAGCGTGAGCCACCAGCGCATCACCTTCTGCCCGCCCCACAGTAGCACCCCCACCACCACGGTGGCCTTGAGCAGCGCCAGGCCCAGGGCCACCAGCAGCTGGTCAGGGTCGCTGCCCAGCGCGGGAATCAGGATCAAGAGTGGCACCACGGCCAGATCCTGAAACAGCAGGATGCCCAGCACGCGCCGCCCATGCTCACTCTCCAGCTCGGCGCGTTCGGCCATGAGCTTGACCACGATGGCCGTGCTGCTCATGGCCATGGTGCCTGCCAGGGCCAGGGCTGTCTGCCAGCCCATGTCCCATGCACCGCCGAGCCAGCGCCCCAACAGCAGCGCACCGCCCATGGCCGCAACCATGGTCAGGGCCACCTGCAGCAGCCCCAGGCCGAACACGAAGCGGCGCATGGCGCGCAGCTTGGACAGGCTGAACTCCAGCCCAATGGCGAACATCAGAAACACCACGCCGAACTCGCCCAGGTGGCGCACGCCCTCGGAGTTTTGCGCCAACGCGAAGGCGTGCGGGCCAATCAGGATGCCCGCGCTCAGGTAACCCAGCATGGGCGGCAGCTTGAGGCTGCGGCAGGCCACCACGCCAAGCACGGCGGCCAGGAGATACAGCAAGGTGAGCGCAAGTGAAGACATTCACCCGATGCTATCCGAGCGATGCACCGCACCACGCCGATAAAATCGCCCGATGCCTTCCGCTTTGCGCCCTTTTGATGCCACCCGGGCCCTGCGCCTGGCCCGCGAGACCTGCGAAACCGAAGCCGCGGCCCTGCACGCGACGGGCCTGCGGCTCGACGAGCGCTTTGCCCAGGCCGTGCAGCGCATGCTGCAGGTGAGTGGGCGCGCGGTGGTCATGGGCATCGGCAAGAGCGGCCACATCGGCCGCAAGATCGCCGCCACACTGGCCTCCACCGGCACGCCCGCCTTTTTCGTGCACCCGGCCGAGGCCAGCCATGGCGACCTCGGCATGGTGACGCCGCAGGACCTGGTGCTGGCCATTTCCAACAGCGGCGAGAGCACCGAACTCACAGCCATCCTGCCCATGCTGCGGCGACTGGGCGTGCCGCTGGTGGCCATGACGGGCGGGGCGCAATCCACCCTGGCGCGCCATGCCGACATCGTGCTCGACAGCAGCGTCGAGCGCGAGGCCTGCCCGCTGAACCTGGCACCCACCACCAGCACGACGGTGCAACTGGCGCTGGGCGACGCCCTGGCCGTGGCGCTGCTTGACGCGCGCGGCTTCCGCGCCGAGGATTTCGCACGCTCGCACCCCGGCGGCGCACTGGGGCGCAAGCTGCTGACCCTCGTCGGCGACGTCATGCGCGCGGGCGCCGAGCTGCCCGTGGTAGCGCCCGAGGCCTCGTTCAGCACACTGATGCGCGAGATGAGCGCCAAGGGCCTGGGCTGCGCGGCCATCGTTGATGCGCAAGGGACACTGCAAGGCATCTTCACCGACGGCGACCTGCGCCGCCGCATCGAGGCCGGTGCCGACCTGCGCACCGCCACCGCAGGCGCGGTGATGCACGCCGGGCCGCGCACCATCGCCCCCTCGGCACTGGCCGCCGATGCCGCCGCCATGATGGAGGAGCACGGCATCACCAGCGTGCTGGTGGTGGAAGGTGCCCGCCTCGTGGGCCTGGTGCACGTACGCGACCTCATGCGCGCCAAGGTGATCTGATGCACGCCGCCCTTCCTCCCCTCGCACCCACGGCGCAACCTGGCGCGGAGCTGCTGCTGCGCGCTCAGGATGTCCGCGTCGTATTCTTCGACGTGGATGGCGTGCTCACCGATGGCGGCCTGTATTTCAGCGAGGCGGGCGAGTCGCTCAAGCGCTTCCACACCCTCGACGGCCACGGCATCAAGTTGCTGCAGCAGGCAGGCATCACGCCTGCGGTGGTCACAGGCCGCGACTCCCCCGCACTGCGCCTGCGGCTGCGGGCCCTGGGCGTGCAGCACGCACGCTTTGGTACCGAGGACAAGCGCCCCGCCGCCGAGGACATCCTCGCCAGCTTGGGCCTGCAATGGCACCAGGCCGCCGCCATGGGCGACGATTGGCCCGACCTACCCATGCTGCGCCGCGCCGCTCTGGCCTGCGCCCCCGCCAATGCGCACGCCGAAGTGCGCGCCGTGGCCCACGTCGTCACGCAGGCGCGTGGCGGCGACGGCGCGGTACGCGAACTGTGCGACCTGCTGCTTGTGGCCAGTGGCCGCTATGCAGCGCTGCTGGCGCAGGCGGCCGAATGAAGGCGCGGCTGCGGCGCACCTGGGACCGGTTGTCCCTGTACCTGCCGGTGCTGCTCATGGGGCTGCTGGCCATGGGCACTTGGTGGCTGGTGCGCAACGCTCCGGTGCTGCGCCCACCCACCACCGAGGGCGCCCCCCGGCACGAGCCCGACTATTCGATGAAGGGTTTCTCGGTCAAGACTTTCGACGGTGAAGGCCGCCTGCAAAGCGAGGTGCAGGGTCTGGTGGCGCACCACTACCCCGACACCGACACGCTGGAAATAGATCAAGTACGCATGCGCTCCATCTCGCCCGAAGGGCGCGTCACCGTGGCCACGGCGCGGCGCGGCGTGAGCAACGCCGACGGCTCGCAGGTGCAGTTGTTCGGTAATGCCGTGATCACGCGCGAGCCCTTGCGCCAGCGCGATGGAAAGCTGCTGCCGCGCCTGCAATTCGAGGGCGAATTCCTACACGCCTGGACACGCGACGAGCGCGTGCGTTCACACCTGCCCGTGGTGCTGCTGCGCGGCAATGACCGCTTCACCGCGGACAGCATGGACTACGACAACCTCGACCAGCAGCTCCAGCTGCGCGGGCGCGTGCACGGCGTGCTCCAGCCTCCGGCCCGCTGAGCGCCATGGCCGCAGCCCCCCTGGTCTTCATCACCGGCGCCTCCAGCGGCATCGGCCAAGCACTGGCCGCACACTACCACCAGGCCGGCTGGCGCCTGGCGCTGGTGGCGCGCCGCACCGATTTGATGAAAACCTGGGCTGAGGCCCAAGGGTACAGCGCAAGCAGCTATGCAATTTATAGCGCAGACGTGGCCAATGCGGGCAGCATCATGGCCGCCGCCGAAGACTGCATCGCCTCCCAGGGGCTGCCCGACGTGGTGATTGCCAACGCCGGCATCAGCATCGGCGTGGATACGGCGCGGCGCGAGGACATCGGGGTGATGGCGCACCTTTACGCCACCAACAACATCGGCATGGCCGCCACTTTCCAACCCTTCGTGGCCCCCATGGCGCAGCGCGGCAGCGGACGCCTGGTGGGCATTGCCAGCGTGGCCGGCATCCGCGGGCTGCCGGGCCACGGGGCCTATTGCAGCAGCAAGGCTGCCGTCATCAGTTACTGTGAAAGCCTGCGCGGCGAGCTGCGCGGCACGGGTGTGCGTGTCGTCACCCTCTGCCCGGGCTACGTCGATACCCCGCTGACGCGGCAAAACCGCTACGCCATGCCTTTCCTGATGGCGCCGCAGGATTTCGCGCGGCAGGCGTTCCGGGCCATTGCGGCAGGTGCCAGCTACCGCGTCATCCCGTGGCAAATGGCCGTGGTGGCCAAGCTGCTGCGCCTGCTGCCCGATGCACTGTTCGACCGGCTGCTCGCAGGGCGCCCACGCAAGCACCGGGCAGAACCATGACACCATGAAAAAAGGCTCCTCACGGAGCCTTTTTTTAGCAATCGGTGCGCAGCTCAATAGCTGTCGCCACCACGGCCACCGCCGTAGCCACCACGGCCACCGCCGTTGCCGCCACCGCCACGCGGGCCTGCACCGTAGGGGCTGCGGAAGCCACCTTCGCGGCCGCCGCCGTAGCCGCCACCGCCTTCGCGGCCGCCGCCGTAACCACCGCCGCCGTCACGGCCACCGCCGTAGCCGCCACCGCCGCCGTAGCCGCCACCACTGCGGCCGCCGCCACCACCGCCAAAACCACCGGTACGCGGCGGCCGGGGTTCCATCGGGCGCGCTTCGTTGACGACGATGCTGCGGCCACCCAGCGGCTGACCATTCATGCCGTTGATCGCAGCCTGCGCTTCGGCATCGCTGCCCATCTCCACAAAGCCAAAGCCCTTGGAGCGCCCTGTATCGCGCTCCATCATGACTTTAGCGCTGGTGACGGCGCCAAAGGCGCTGAACGCTTGTTCCAGATCGTTGTCGCGCACCGAATAGGGCAGGTTGCCGACATACAGTTTGTTGCCCATTCAGGGACTCCTAAAAAACCATGAAAGCAGAAAGCGACGGAGCCCCGAAAACGCTGCCAGTTGATCTTGCGGACGCACTATGCATGAATTTGACGGATCACCGCGAACTTGCGGAAAAAATCCGCCGAAACATTATGCGGCACAAATCGAAATAAAAAGCAAGGCGCGGCCCGGAATGTGGCGCATTTGCTGCGATGCATTAAAAAAGCCCCGTTGCCGGGGCCTGTCACATGCGTGGAAACCCGCGCCCAGCGGACGCAGGAAACACGGTTGCCTCAATAGGCGCCGCGGCCGCCGCCGTAGCCGCCAGCGCGGGGCGGGCGCGGCTCCATGGGGCGGGCGATATTGACCACCAGGTCGCGGCCGCCGAACTGCTGGCCATGCACGCCGGCAATCGCGGCTTGCGCCTCGGCGGCGCTGCCCATTTCAACGAAGCCGAAGCCCTTGGAGCGGCCGGTGTCGCGCTCCATCATGACTTTGGCGCTTTGCACCGCGCCGAAGGGGCCGAAGGTTTGCTCGAGATCGCCGTCGCGGAAGGAATAGGGCAGGTTGCCCACGTACAGTTTGTTGCCCATGAGGGACTCCTGAAAAAACATGAAAAAGCGATGGAGACCGACGCAATCAGCAAACCCGTGACGAACTCAAAGACGCGAAACTGACCAGACACCGCATACGCCTTGCTTGCCATACGGCAAAAAAGGCTATTCATTATGGTTCAGATTAATCGGCCTGGGCACTGGCGCGAAGGCAGGCACGCCACACTTTTGCTCGGTACTTTCACCAAGGTGGGTATCCCAGGCCCTACAATCCGCGCTCTGTCTTTGGGGAGTAGTCCGCTTGGCGCGCAACGCGCCAGGGGCATGTGTCAACAGACTTGGGGCCTACGGCGCCATGGCACATGCGGCATGCATGCTGGACGAGACCATTGGCTGCGCACCGGGCCTTTGCGGCTGGAGCCGGGGCGTGGCCGATGTGTGCTTGCCATCCAGCCCCCCCCTGTTCCATGGAAGCCTTTTTCGTATCCACGGCCATCGTCGCGTTGGCTGAAATGGGTGACAAGACCCAGTTGCTCTCGCTCGTGCTGGCCGCACGCTTTCGCAAGCCCTGGCCCATCGTGCTGGGCATTTTCGTGGCCACGCTGGCCAACCACGCACTGGCCGGGGCCGTGGGTGCCTGGGTGACCCAGTTGCTAGGGCCGCAGTTGCTGCGCTGGGTACTGGGGGCTTCGTTCATCGCCATGGCGCTATGGATGCTGATTCCCGACAAGCTGGACGATGACGAGGGCGGCGGCGATGCGCCGCGCTGGGGCGTGTTCGGCACCACGGTGCTTGCCTTCTTCCTGGCCGAGATGGGCGACAAGACGCAGATCGCCACCGTCATGCTGGCGGCGCAGTACAGCGCCTGGGCGTGGGTGGTGATGGGCACCACGGTGGGCATGATGCTGGCGAACGCACCAGTGGTGTGGCTGGGAGAACGCATCACGCGGCGCGTGCCGATCCGTGCCGTGCACCTGGTGTCGGCGGTAATCTTCCTGGGGTTGGGGGTGTTGGCACTGTGGGCGCCGAATTGATCCATAATGGTTCACGCGCCGATTTGCCACCGCTTGCGGGCGCTTTATAAATCCAGCTAAAGACCCGTCCGATGGCATGTTCGCCCGGCCTCGTTTTTAGCGATGCCGGGTTTTTTCATGTCGTTCATCGCCACACCCCAGTTCATGCACTTCCCGGAAGCCCTGCCACTGCAGGGAGGGGCTTCCATCCAGGACTACACCCTGGCCTACGAGACCTACGGCACGCTCAACGCCGAACGCTCGAATGCCGTGCTCGTGTGCCACGCCCTGAATGCATCGCACCATGTTGCGGGCGTGTACGAGGGACAGCCGAAAAGCGAGGGCTGGTGGGACAACATGATCGGCCCGGGCAAACCGGTGGACACCAACCGCTTCTTTGTCATCGGCGTGAACAACCTGGGCTCGTGCTTTGGCTCGACCGGTCCGATGCACACGCACCCTGTCACGGGGAGCGTCTATGGCGCAGATTTTCCCGTGGTCACCGTGGAGGACTGGGTCGATGCGCAAGCGCGCCTGCTCGACCGGCTGGGCATCACGCAGCTGGCGGCGGTGATGGGCGGCAGCCTGGGCGGTATGCAGGCGCTATCCTGGACCATTCAGTACCCCGAGCGCATGCGCCACGCCGTGGTGGTAGCCAGCGCCCCCAACCTGACGGCGGAGAACATCGCCTTCAATGAGGTGGCGCGGCGCGCCATCGTGACCGACCCCGACTTCCACGGCGGCCATTTCTACGCGCACGGCGTGGTGCCCAAGCGCGGCCTGCGCATCGCGCGCATGATCGGCCACATCACCTACCTGAGCGATGACGTGATGAACGAGAAGTTCGGACGCCAGCTGCGCGACGGGCTGGAGCCAAAGTATTCGACGCAGGACATCGAGTTCCAGATCGAAAGCTACCTGCGCCACCAGGGCGACAAGTTCAGCGACTACTTCGACGCCAACACCTACCTGCTCATCACGCGCGCGCTGGACTATTTCGACCCGGCACTGCGCCACGGCGGCAGTCTCACGCGGGCACTGGCAGCTGTGCGGGCGCGCTACCTGCTGGTGAGCTTCAGCACCGACTGGCGCTTCGCCCCGGCGCGCTCGCGCGAGATCGTCAAGGCCTTGCTGGACAACCACCGCGACGTGGCCTATGCCGAGATCGACGCGCCGCACGGCCACGACGCCTTCCTGCTGGAGGACGCACGCTACATGGCGGTGGTGCGCTCCTATTTCGACAACATCGCCAAGGAGCTGGTATGAGCGAGACATCCACCATGCAAGCCATCGCCCGCCTGGTTCCCCAGGGCGCGCGCGTGCTCGACCTGGGCTGCGGTGACGGCGCCTTGCTTGACCTGTTGCAGCGCACCCGGGGCTGCACCGGCTACGGCGTGGAATATGCCGATGCCAACGTGCTGGCCTGCGTGCGCCGCGGCGTTAACGTGCTGCAGCTCAACCTGGAGGACGGGCTGGCGATCTTCGATGACAACAGCTTCGACGTGGTGCTGCAGATCGACACCCTGCAGCACCTGCGCAACGCCGAGACCATGCTGCGCGAGACGGCACGCATCGGCCGTGCGGGCATCGTCGCCTTCCCCAACTTTGCGCATTGGCCCAACCGCCTGTCGGTGCTGCGCGGGCGCATGCCGGTCACGCGGCGCCTGCCCTACCAGTGGTACGACACGCCTAACATCCGCGTCGGCACCTACAAGGACTTCGAAGTGCTGGCGGGCAAAAACCGGCTGCGCATCCTCGACGCCTTCGGCCTGCAGGATGGCCAGGAAGTGCGCTTTCTGCCGAACGCGCGCGCGGGCACGGCAGTGTTCCACTTCGAGCACTCCTGAAGACAGGCCACCTGCATGCTCCCAAAAAAATAGCTGCCAGCGCTTGATGGGCGTGGCTTTGCGGCCAAAAACATGCCCATCACGGCACATGCCAGCGCGCCACCGCCGCGGTACGTGACACCGCGTAAGGGAAATCGTGTGTGAATGTAACCACAGGCCTGCCGTAGATTTCCAGGTAGACCCGGATCGATCCGGCGCACCTTTTTCAGGAGACATGCATGGCCGCCGTATCGCTTGCCACCCACCGTTCCATGGCCCGCCAGGTCACGCTCGCTGCACTGGGCCTCGTCGCACTGGTGCTGGTGCTGGTGGGGCTCGCCCTGTCAGTGCTCACCGAGCGCAGTACACGCGCGCAGCTGGTGCGCAGTGTGGGCGACACGGCCCAGGCCCTGGCGCATTCGCTCGACGCCGCCGACAACACCAACCGCGAGCTGGCGAAAGGCACCATGCGCGGCTTCCAGCGCTACTTCGAGGCCACCATGCAGCTCAACGAGGAAACGGGCGAGCTGCGCAGCTATGGGGCCCTGGTGAACGAGGACTACAGCGCGGTGGACAAGTTCGCCAACGAAACCGGCGGCGTGGCCAGCGTGTTCGCCCGCAAGGGCGAGGATTTCATCCGCATCACCACCTCGGTGAAGAACGAACAAGGCCAGCGCCAGCAAGGCACGCCGCTGGAGCGCACCGACCCGGCATATGCCGCGGTAGCCAAAGGCGAGCCCTACACCGGCGCCACCCTGGTGGCTGGCAAGCCCTACATGGGCGATTACCTGCCAGTCAAAGATGCCAGCGGCAAGGTGGTGGCGCTACTGTTCATCGGCAACGACATCAGCATCTTCGATGCCATGCTGCAGAAGCAGGTAGAGCAAATGCGCTTCTTCGAGCACGGCGGCGTGTACCTGGTCAACCCCGGAGCCGCGCTGGAGCAGGCGCGCTTTGTGTACCACCCCACGGCGCGCGGCAAAAAGGTGCTTGAGGCCTTCCCGCAGTCGCGCCCCTTCTTCGAGGCGCTGACGGCCGCACCGGACGGCTTTGTGCGCGACGCGGCCGCCGTGCTCTATCCCGGCGCTGAGGCGCCCTGGGCACTGCTGCGCAAAACCCAGAGCGGCTGGTGGGTGGTAGCCGAGGTACCCGACGCCGAGGCCATGGCCAGCCAGCGCAGCGTTTCCTGGGCCGTCTGGGGGCTGATGGCACTCGCCCTGGGCCTGCTGGGCGTGGGCCTGTTCGTGATGCTGCGCCGCGGCGTCAGCCAGCCGCTCACCGGCCTCACGCAGGCCATCACCCTGGTGGCGCAAGGCGACCTGACGCAAAGTTTCCAGACCACGCGGCAGGACGAGATCGGCGCACTGGTGCGCGAGGTCGAAGGCATGCGACTGCGCTACGTGCAAATGCTGCAGCAGGTGCGCACCGCGGTGGACAGCATCGGCACCGCCAGCGCCGAGATCGCCAGCGGCAACCAGGACCTGTCGGCCCGCACCGAGGCCACGGCCAGCAGCCTGGGGCAGACGGCGCAGAGCATGGACCACCTCACCGCCACGGTGCGCCAGTCCGCCGACGCAGCGCACCAGGCAAACCAGCTCGCCGCCTCCGCCGCACAGGTGGCGGCGCGGGGCGGTCAGGTGGTGGGCGAGGTGGTCAGCACCATGGGCGACATCAACCAAAGCTCGCGCAAGATCGCCGACATCATTGGCGTGATCGATGGCATCGCCTTCCAGACCAACATCCTGGCGCTGAACGCTGCCGTGGAAGCCGCACGCGCTGGCGAGCAAGGCCGGGGCTTCGCCGTGGTGGCAGGCGAGGTGCGCAGCCTGGCGGGCCGCTCGGCCGAAGCCGCACGCGAGATCAAGCAGCTGATCCATGCCTCGGTGGAAAAAGTTGAAGCAGGCGCCCGCCTGGTGCAGGACGCAGGCAGCACCATGGACGAAATCGTGGGCAGCGTGCAGCGCGTGGGCGGCATCATCGGAGAGATCACGGCAGCCGCAGCCGACCAGGCGGGCGGCATCGGCCAGGTCAACCAGGCCGTGGGCCAGCTCGACCAGATGACGCAGCAGAACGCCGCACTGGTGGAACAGTCCGCCGCCGCCGCGCACAGCCTGCGCGAACAGGCCGCTCGCCTGGCAGGCGCCGTGCAGGTGTTCAGGCTGGAGCCGCAGGACGCCACACGGCCCGCGCACCACCTGGCGCTGGCCCTCGACAAAGCCTGAGCGGCCACGACGGCCATCCCTCCCTGCGGGCCGTTGCCCGCAGGACGCCTCGGGCATACTGGCACGTGCTCCCTGCTACCGCGCCGAACCATGCACGCTGACGTCCCCACCATGCTTCTGATGATCATCATCAGTTCGGTGGCCATGGCCCTGGCGCTGGCCGTCGTCGCCTGGGGGCAGCGGCGCGACGGCATCGCCTGGTGGGCCACCGGGCTGCTGCTGCATGCCCTGGGCTACGTGCTGTTCAGCGGGCGCGGGCGCATACCCGATGGTTTGTCCATCGTGCTCGCTAATGTCCTGCTTGCCTGCTCCCTGTCGGCGCTGCAAGCCGCGGTCCACCAATTCATGGGGCGACCCTGGCCGCGCTGGCACATGGCCGTGCCAGCGGCGTTCATTGCCCTGGTCATGTGGGCACTGATAGACCACTACCCGCTGCGCGTGGCCACGGCCAGCCTGTGCTATGCGGTGCAGATCGGTCTGCTGCTGGCGGCCTTGCGCCCCATGGCAAGGCCTGGAGCCGGCCGCGGCGTGCTGCTGCTGGGCCTGGGGTTGGGCGTACAGATGATGGTGCTGCTGCTGCGCACGGCCATGGCGCTGTGGGGACAACAGCATCCGTCCGGGCTGCTGGCCAGCGACTTGGTGCAGAGCCTGACCTTCCTGATGTCGTTCCTCACGGTGCAGCTGGCATCGCTGGGCTTCGTTTTCATGACCCGGGACCGGCTCGACGAAGGCAACCGGCGCTTGGCCACCACCGATGCGCTCACCGGCGTGGCCAACCGCCGCTCGGCGATTTTCGCGCTGGAGCGCGATGCCGCACGCGCCCAGCGCATGGGCGGATCGGTGGCGCTGATGGTGGTGGACATCGACCATTTCAAGCGCATCAACGACTCGCACGGCCACCTGGCGGGTGACCGCGTGCTGTGCCACGTCGTCAATGTCCTGAGCGACCGCGTGCGCACGCAGGATCTGGTGGGCCGCTATGGTGGCGAGGAGTTCCTCGTACTGCTGCCAGACACCGGGCTGGACGGCGCCCTGGTGCTGGCCGAGCAACTGCGCCAGAGCGTGCAGCAGTCGGTGTGCCACTGGCAAGGCCAGGCCCTGGCCGTCACGGTGAGCATCGGGGTGTTCGGCGGCCGCCTGGGCAGCGGCGATACCTGGGAGATGGTGCTCGACGCCGCCGACCGAGCCCTGTACCAGGCCAAGCAGGCAGGCCGCAACTGCGTCCAGGCCAGCAACAGCCTGGCGCGCGCAGAGTCCAGCAGCATGGCAGCCCCGGAGCCATCCACACAGAATATTTGAAGAAGAGATCATCCATGCGTTTCACGACCCGACTCGCGCTGTTCACGGCGCTCCCTGCCCTGCTGTTCATATTCGCCCTGGGGGCCAGCCTGTGGGGGTTGGCGCGCATGCAAAGCGACTTCAACCGCTACATCCGTACCGAGCAGGCCGTGGCCACGGGGCTGCAGGAGCTGTATGCCCAGGGGCTGCAAAGCGGGCAAGCCCTGCGCAACATCGTGCTCGACCCGGGCAACGCGCGGGCAGTCGACAACTATCTGGCAGCCGCGAAGGCGTTCGACCAGGCCTACACCACCACCCTGTCCAGGGCCAAGGGCACTGCATCGGAGACGGGCTTGGAGCAGATTGCTGCATTGCACAGCACGCAGACCGCCATCCGGGGCAAGGTGCATACCCTGGCGCGCAGCGACACCGCCGCAGCCATCGCACTGCTGAATAAAGAAGAAATACCCGCTTGGCGCACCTTGCGCGCAGCACTGCTGCAGCAGATCGATGCCGCGCGCAAGGCCGAATCTGCGGCGCACGACGCCACCCAGGCACAAGCCCAGCGCATCCAGTGGATGGTCGGCGGGCTGGCGCTGCTGGCCGTGGCCGTGGCGGCGGGGCTGGGCTGGGCGATGGCACGCACCCTGCACCGCGAGTTGGGCGGCGACCCCGCCGAGGCGCGCGAGGCCCTGCGCCGCGTGGCCGAGGGCGACCTGTACCTGCATGACGAATCGCGCCGCCGGGGCGTCCCCGTCGGGCTGATGGCCGAGCTGGCGCGCATGCAGAGCAGCCTGCGCAACCTCGTGGCCCATGTGCGCGACGCCTCGCTCAGCATCACGCATGCCTCCAGCGAGATTGCCCAGGGCAACCAGGATCTCTCCGCACGCACCGAAAGCCAGGCCAGCGCGCTGGAGCAGACCGCCGCTTCCATGGAAGAACTGGGCGCCACCGTACGCCAAAACGCCGATAACGCACGCCAGGCCAATCAGTTGGCCCTGAGCGCCTCCACGGTTGCGGCCCAGGGCGGCGAGGTGGTGGCCAAGGTCGTTGACACCATGCACGGCATCAACGACAGCGGGCGCCAGATCGCCGACATCATTGGCGTGATCGACGGCATCGCTTTCCAGACCAACATCCTGGCGCTGAACGCCGCCGTCGAGGCCGCCCGCGCGGGCGAGCAAGGCCGCGGCTTTGCCGTGGTGGCCGGCGAGGTGCGCGCGCTGGCGCAGCGCAGCGCCGATGCCGCCAAGCAGATCAAGGGCCTGATCTCCACCAGCGTGGAGCGCGTGCAGCAAGGCTCCCAGCTGGTGGACCAGGCCGGCGCCACCATGCAGGAGGTGGTGGCCGCCATCCGCCGCGTCACCGACATCATGGGTGAGATCAGCGCCGCCAGCAGCGAGCAGGCCGGTGGCGTGGCCCAGGTGGCCGAGGCCGTGACCCAGATGGACCACGCCACGCAGCAAAACGCCGCCTTGGTCGAAGAGAGCGCAGCCGCCGCGCTCAGCCTGAACCAGCAGGCGCAGGAGCTGCAGCGCGCGGTGGAAGCCTTCCACCTCGAAGCAGGCAGGGCCACAAGCCGGCCGGCGCTGACCTGAACCGCATAACGCAAGAAGGAATCCATCACCATGAACGCCCGCATTCCCAGCCCCACCCTGCACAGCGCCGAGGCCCTGGAGCGCATCGGCCAGGTCTGGGACGCGCAGATCGTCCCGCAGCTCACGGAATACATTCGCATCCCCGCCAAGTCGCCCATGTTCGCCCCGGACTGGGCGGCCGAGGGCCTGCTCGACACCGTGGTACGCAACGCTGCCGCCTGGGTCGAGGCGCAAAAAGTGGCAGGTTTGACACTGGAGATCGTGCGCCTGCCCGGACGCACGCCGGTGCTGTTCTTCGAGGTGGCGGCCACGCGGGCGCAGTCCACGCAGACGGTGCTGATGTACGGCCACCTCGACAAGCAGCCCGAGTTCGAGGGCTGGCGCAAGGACCTGGGGCCCTGGACGCCCTTGTACGAGGACGGCAAGCTCTACGGCCGGGGCGGCGCCGACGACGGCTACGCCGTCTACGCCAGCATCGCCGCCGTGCAAGAGCTGCAGCGCCAGGGCGTGCCGCACCCACGCATCGTGGGCCTGATCGAGACCTGCGAGGAAAGCGGCTCCACCGACCTGCTGCCCACCATCGACGCGCTGCGCCCGCGCCTGGGCGACGTGGGCCTGGTGGTGTGCCTGGACAGCGGCGCGGGCAACTACGACCAGCTCTGGCTCACCACCAGCCTGCGCGGCATGGCCAGCGGCACGCTGAAGGTGGAAATCCTCACCGAGGGCGTGCACTCGGGCGACGCCTCGGGCCTGGTGCCGTCGAGCTTCCGCATCCTGCGCCAGGTGCTCGACCGGCTCGAAGACAGCCGCACCGGCCGCCTGCTGCCCGAGGGCTTCCACTGCGCCGTGCCGCCCGAGCGCCTGGCCCAGGCGCAGGCCACGGCCGCCATTCTGGGCGACGCGGTCTACCGCAACTACCCCTGGGCGCACGCAGGCTGCGGCGGCGCTTCGGCCTTTGCCCTGCCCACCACGCAGGACCCGGTGCAGGCGCTGCTGCGCCGCACCTGGGAGCCCACGCTCAGCGTGACCGGCGCCGAGGGCCTGCCCACGCTGCGCAACGCCGGCAACGTGCTGCGCCCCTACACCGCCTTCAAGCTCAGCCTGCGCCTGCCGCCGCTGGTGGACGCCGCCGCCTGCGTGCAGGAGATGAAGGCGCTGCTCGAAGACAACGCACCCTACCAGGCCAAGGTGACCTGGGAGATGGAAGGTGCCGCCAACGGCTGGAACGCGCCGGACACCGCGCCCTGGTTCGCCCAGGCGCTCGATGCCGCCAGCCTGGCGCACTTCGGCGCGGGCGTGGGCTACATCGGCCAGGGCGGCACCATCCCGCTCATGAACATGCTCAGCCAGGGCTTTCCGCGCGCGCAGATGATGGTCTGCGGCGTGCTCGGCCCCAAGAGCAACGCGCACGGGCCGAACGAGTTCCTGCACGTGCCCTACGCCAAGAAGCTCACCGCCGCCGTGGCCCAGGTCATCGCCAGCATGCCATGAGTTTTTGGCCTCCAGGGCTTGCCCAGAAAGCGCTGACAGCTTCTCTTTCAATAGCAAGAAAGCCCCGTGTGGCCCGTGGGGCGAAGGGCCCTCTATGATGCGCCGAGCCCCGCCCCCGCCAACGCACCATGCCTGACACCTCCGACCTGGACGCCCTCGCCTACACCCTGACCGCCTTCACGGCCAGCGATGGCGAGAACCTTGCCGTGTACGACTGGCCCCGGCCCGACGCGGCGCACGCCACCGTGCTGCTGGTGCACGGGCTGGGCGAGCACGCCGGGCGCTACGACGCGCTGGCGCAGCGCCTCGGCGCCTGGGGCTGCGCCGTGCGCGGCTACGACCACTACGGGCACGGCGAATCCGGCGGGCCGCGCGGCGGACTGCCGTGGGACACGCGCCTGCTCGACGACCTGGCCGACATCGTCGATGCCACGCGCGCGCACATGCCCCCGGGCCAGCCGCTGGTGCTGCTGGGCCACAGCATGGGCGGGCTGGTGGCGGCGCGCTTCGTCGCCCTGGGGCTGCGGCCGGTCGATGCGCTGGTGCTGTCCTCGCCCGCGCTCGATGCCGGGCTGGGCCCGGTGCAGAAGCTGCTGCTGGCCACGCTGCCGCGCATCGCGCCCAACCTGCGCGTGGGCAACGGGCTGGACGCGCACTACCTCTCGCACGACGACGCCGTGGTGCGCGCCTACCTGGCCGATCCGCTGTGCCACAACCGCATCAGCGCGCGGCTGGCACGCTTTATCGCCGAGGCCGGGCCAGCCACCGTGGCCCGCGCCGCGCACTGGCAGGTGCCGACGCTGCTGCTGTGGGCCGGGGCCGACCGGCTGGTGAACCCGGCGGGCAGCCGCGCCTTCGCCGCCGCCGCGCCCAAGGGGCGCGTGCAGACGCACTGCTTCGAGCCGCTGTACCACGAGCTGTTCAACGAAAGCCCTGAACTGGCCGAACCCGTGTTCGAGCGGCTGCGGCACTGGCTGGCCGCGCACGGCTGACGCGCTGCTACGGCGGCGGCAGGGGCCGGGCCAGGCTGCCGGCGCGCTGGCCGGTCTTGGACAGGTACATGGCGCGGTCGGCGCTGGCCAGCAGCGCCTCGGGGTCCTCGCCATGCTCGGGGTACATGGCCAGCCCGATGGACGCGCCGATGCATACCAGCAGCGCCTGCTCCTGCGCCTGGATCTGCCAGGGCTGCGCCAGCACGCCCGACAGGCGCTGCGCCAGGGCCTGCGCCTGCTCCTGCCGGTCGATGCCGCGCAGCAGCACGGCGAATTCATCGCCTCCCAGCCGCGCCACGAAGTCCGAAGTGCGCGCCACGTGGCGCAGCGTCCGCGCCACGTGCACCAGCACCTGGTCTCCGGCGGCATGTCCATGGGTGTCGTTGATCGGCTTGAAGCCGTCGAGATCGAGGTAGAGCACGGCGAACCGCGACTGCATGCGCCGCGCCAAGGACGCTTCGGCCGCCATGCATTCCATGAACTTGCAGCGGTTGAGCAGGCCCGTCAGACCGTCGTGGCTCGCCAGGTACTCGATGTGCTGCTGGTGCGCGTGGCGCTCGGTCACATCGGTGAAAGTGCGCAGCATGCCGCCGCCTTGCACGGGCAGGCTGCGTATTTCCAGGATGCGCCCGTTGGGGCGCCGGCGCACCACCAGCGGGGGAATGGGCGCTCCATCGGCCGGCTGGAAATGCGCGATGGCCTCGGGCGGCAGGCCATCGAACTCGCCATGCTCGCGCTGGTAGCGGATCACGTCCTCGACGTGGGGGCGGTTCTGCAGCACCTCGGGCGGCAGGTCGAGCAGAGTGAAGACGCGCTGGTTGCAGAACTCCACCCGCCCTTCCGCGTTCACCATGGCCACGCCCTGGTCCAGGCTCTGCAGCGTGGTCTGCAGGATGGCCGATTCCCGCGCCAGCAGGGCCGCGCTCTCGCGCGCGGCGGCTTCGGCACGGGCCAGCAGGACCTGCTGGCGCTTGAGCTCGGTGATGTCCAGATGCGCATACAGGCACTCGCCGGCGCCGCCGGGGCGCGCCACCACGCGGCAGTGGCGCGGCCCGGGCAGCGTCAGCTCGAACGGGGCGCCGGTGAAGCGCAGCATGTCGCGCAGGGTCTGCAGGCCCTGGGTGCAGGCAGCGGCATCGGGCGTGTCCACGCGCAGCCATGCCGCGTGGAACACGTCCGCCAGGGTGGCGCCCACGGCGGCCTGCGGGTCGCGCAGGCGGTACATGTGGGCGAACGCCGCGTTCACCCAGGTGATGCGCCCCGCGGCATCGCACAGCATCAGGCCGTTGGGCACGCGGTCGAGCAGCGACAGCGGCGAGCCGCTGTCCGGCGGCGGCGTGGTGCTGGCCTGGTCGTGCAGCACGTCCTGGTGCAGGCGCCACAGGCGCAAGCGCCCCACGCCTTCGAGCGGCAGCGACGACACCAGCAACTGGCGCCCCCGGTGCGCGAACACATAGGGCTGGGCCTGGTGGCGATGGCGCGCGATGCCTGCCTCGATGTACTTGTCGATGTGCGCCATCTCATCGGCATCCAGCCGCCCCAGGTAGAAGCGGCGCAGGTTGTGGCGGTAGTGCTCGCCCGCGAAGACATGGCCTTCGTGCTCGGGAAAGTAGCGCAGGAACATGTCGTTCCACGCCACCGTATGGTCCTGCCCATCGAACAGGCACATGGCGACACCCAGCCCGTCGAGCATGTGCCCGAGGGGTTCTATCCACGCATTCAGACGGGTGTTCATGGTGTGCAGGGTTCCGGCCTACATATCCGAAACCTATGGTGTCTCTGTTTTCATTAGCTTACACCAGCAGCATGAAATGCCGATTGCGCATTTCTACGCACGAACCCTCATATTTGGGATGCTCTGCACGAATCACCGCGCCGCGTGCATCTGCCGACTCGGGCGGTCTGCCGCGCACGCTTACCGCCCAATTCGTGCAGAGCATCCCGTGCGCCGGCGCCACGCCAGCCAGGCGAGCCCGGCGCCCGTCAGGCCGATGGGCAGCAGCGAGCCCCAGTTGAGCAGCGCCCAGCCCTGCGTGGTGACCAGCGCGCCCGAGGCGAACGAGGTCAGCGCCATGGTGGCGAACACGCAGAAGTTGATGGCCGCCTGCGCCCGGTCCTTCTCCTCGGGCCGGTAGGCCTGCATGGCGAGCGTGGTGCTGCCGGTGAAGAGGAAGTTCCAGCCCACGCCCAGCAGCGTCAGCGCCACGGTGAAGTGGGCGATCTCGACCCCCGCCAGCGCCACGGCCACGCAGGCGGCGTTGAGCAGCACGCCCACGCCCATCACCGCCAGCACGCCGAAGCGCTTGATCAGGTGCCCGGTGAAGAAGCCGGGTGCGAACATGCCGATGACGTGCCACTCCAGCACGAACGCCGCGTCGGCGAAGTCGTAGCCGCACACCTGCATGGCCAGCGGCGTGGCCGCCATCAGCAGGTTCATCACGCCGTAGCCCAAGGCGGCGCCCAGCGTGGCGACGAAGAACGCCGGCTCGCGCAGCAGCGCCCCCAGCGGACGGCCCTGGGATGCCGCGCCGTCCGCCGCCTGCGCCACGGCCGGAAACCGCACGAACGCCATCAGCAGCATGGACAGCAGCCCCACCAGCACCAGCGCCACGTAGGCCCCCGCGAATGGCGCGGCCAGCAGGTTGCGCGTGTGGTTGGCCAGGTTGGGCCCGGCCACGGCGCCCAGCAGCCCGCCGGCCAGCACCAGCGACACGGCCTTCTCGCGGAAGGCCGGGGGCGCCAGCTCGGCCGCCGCGAAGCGGTACAGCTGCCCATTGGCGCTGTAGTAGCCCGCCACCACCGTGGCGGCGCACAGCAGCCAGAACTGGTGCGCGAACGCGGCCCCGGCGCACAGCAGGGCCGAGACCACGGCCACCGCCAGCCCGATCTGGAACGACGCCTGCCGCCCCCAGCGCCGCTGCGTGCGCGCCACCAGCCCGGTGGACAGGGCGCCGCCCACCACGTAGCCCATGACGGGCAGCGTGGCCATCCAGCCGTAGGGGGCGAGCTGCAGCCCGACCAGGCCGTTGATGGCGATGAAGACGACGTTGTTGGTGAGGAAAAGCCCTTGGCACAGGGCCAGCAGCCAGAGGTTCTTGTTCATGGTGTTTTGTGCTGCATCAATTCCGAGCAATTAACTGGGGCATTGTGCCGTGGCGTTGACCCAGGTCAGCGCCGCGGCCGTAACCCCGCCGTAAGGTGCGGGCCCATGCGCGGCGCCTGAACGCCGTGCCGGCAAGGAAACCACGTGACCCACGAAGCGAGCATCATCGACCCTGCCACCATGGCAAGGTCAAGCCCTGGCGCCCCCGATGCAGGCGCCCCTCCCCCGCGCGCGCCGGAACTGGTCTGCCCCGCAGGCAGCCTGCCCGCGCTCAAGGCCGCCATCGACGGCGGCGCCGACTGCGTCTACCTCGGCCTGCGCGACGCCACCAACGCGCGCAATTTCGCGGGCCTGAACTTCGACGAAGCCGCCATCCGCAGCGGCATCGCCTACGCCCATACGCGCGGCCGCAAGGTGCTGCTGGCGCTCAACACCTACCCGCAGGCCAGCAACCCCGCGCCCTGGCGCGCGGCGCTGGACAAGGCGGCCGCCTGGGGCATCGACGCCGTGATCCTGGCCGATCCGGGCCTGATGCGCTACGCCGCCGAGCACCACCCGCAACTGCGCCTGCACCTGTCGGTGCAGGGCTCGGCCACCAACCACGACGCCATCAACCTGTACCACCAGCAGTTCGGCATCCAGCGCGCGGTGCTGCCGCGCGTGCTCTCGCTGGAGCAGGTCAAGCAGGTGGTGCAGCGCACGCCGGTGGAGATCGAGGTATTCGGCTTCGGCAGCCTGTGCGTGATGGTCGAGGGGCGCTGCGCGCTGTCCTCGTACGCCACGGGCGAGTCGCCCAACACGCACGGCGTGTGCTCGCCGGCCAAGTTCGTGCGCTGGCAGGAAACGCCCCAGGGGCTGGAGTCGCGCCTGAACGGCGTGCTCATCGACCGCTACGGCAACGGCGAGAACGCCGGCTACCCCACGCTGTGCAAGGGCCGCTTCGACGTGGGCGGCGAGCACAACTACTACGCGCTGGAGGAGCCCACCAGCCTCAACACGCTGGAGCTGCTGCCCCAGCTCGTGAAGATGGGCGTGCGCGCCTTCAAGATCGAGGGCCGCCAGCGCAGCCCGGCCTACGTGGCGCAGGTCACGCAGGTGTGGCGCGAGGCCATCGACCACTGCATGGCGCAGGGCCACCTGTACGCGCCCAAGACGGCCTGGATGGCCAGCCTCGACCAGGTGGCCGAGGGCCAGCAGCACACGCTGGGCGCCTACCACCGCCCCTGGAAATGATTGCATTGAGAGCCCCACGATGAAGCTAGCCCTCGGTCCGCTGCTGTACTACTGGCCGCGCGACACCGTTTTTTCCTTCTACCAAGCCATGGCCGAGACGCCCGTGGACGTGGTCTACCTCGGCGAGGCCGTGTGTTCGCGCCGCCGCGAGCTGCGCCAGAGCGACTGGATCGACATCGCGCGCATGCTCAGAGACGCGGGCAAGCAGCCCGTGCTCTCCACCATGACGCTGCTCGAATCCACCGCCGACGTGGCCGCCATGCACAAGATCGTGCGGGACGAGGAGTTCCTTGTCGAAGCCAACGACATGGGCGCCGTGCACAACCTCGCGGGCCAGCGCCCGTTCGTGGCCGGCCCGCAGCTCAACCTGTTCAACCCCGACGCCCTGGCCTGGATGGCCGGCCTGGGTGCGTGCCGCTGGGTCATGCCGCTGGAAATGCGCCAAACCGACCTCGCCGCGCTGCTGCAGCAGCGGCCTGCGGGGCTGGAAACCGAGGTCTTCGCCTACGGCCGCATGCCGCTGGCGTTCTCGGCGCGCTGCTTCACCGCGCGCCACTACAACCGGCCCAAGGATGACTGCGGCTTCGCCTGCATCGAGCACCCCGACGGGCAACTGCTGCAAACGCGCGAGGGCGAGGGCTTCCTGGTGCTCAACGGCATCCAGACCCAGTCGGCGCGCGTGCACAACCTGCTGCAGGACGTGCCTGCCCTGCGTGCCCTGGGCGTTGATCTGCTGCGCCTGTCGCCACAGTCGCAGCACATGGCCGAGGTCATCGCGGCGTTCGATGCCGCACGCCATGCCGCGCAACCCGACCCCTCGGCGCTGGAGCGCATGCGCGCGCTCATGCCCGCCGCCCCCTGCAACGGCTACTGGCACGGCAAGCCAGGGCTGGACCTGATCATCGAATCCGCGCATGCTTGACCCGGAGGCCCCATGACCACTCCCCCGCCGCCCCCCTTCACCCTGCCGCGCCCCGTGGGTGCGGTGCTTGCGCGCCTGCCCGCCTACCCGGGCTCGGTGCTGCTGGTCACCGCCATCAACCTGGCCCTGGCGCGCCACCTGCCCGACGATGTGAAGGCGCTGCTCCAGGGCAAACGCCTGTCCATCCGCGTGCGCGACGCGCGCCTGGCGTTCGACTTTTCGTGGAACGGCCAGCGCTTCGCGCCGAGCGCTCCGCGGGCCCAGCCGGACCTGGCCATCAGCGCCAACGCGCAGGACTTCATGCTGCTGGCGCAGCGCCGCCAGGACCCGGACACGCTGTTTTTCAACCGCCGCCTGGTGATGGAGGGCGACACCGAGCTGGGCCTGGTGGTGAAGAACGCGCTCGACGCCCTGGAGCTGCCCGTGCTCGACCCCGCGCACTGGACGCCACGCGCCGTGCTCGCGCGCCGCGCGCCGCACCTGGCGCGCCAGTTGCCGCCGCTGCCACCGATCTTTGGAGGTCGGCCATGAACGACCCTGCCCCCGACCATCCACCCGGCGCACGCCCGCTGGTCTATTCCTGCTCCGGCTGCTCCAGCGCCGCACAGCTGGCCAACCACGTCGCCGTGCAGCTGGACCGGCGCGGCGTGGCCGAGATGTCGTGCATCGCCGGCGTGGGCGGCGACGTGCCCAAGCTGGTCACGCTGGCCCAGTCTGGCCGCCCCATCGTCGCGCTCGACGGCTGCCCGCTGGTGTGCGTGAAAAGCAGCCTGGCGCGCCACAGCATCACCCCGGCGCGGCACTACCAGCTGCACGAATACGGCGTGAAAAAACGCAACCACCAGGACTTCGACCCCGCCCAGGCCGCCGAGGTGCTGGGCCGGGTCGAAGCCGACCTGATCGACCACCCGCTGCGCAAAGAGGCCGCATGAACCCCCTTCCCCGCCGCGTCATCGTCGGCATTTCCGGCGCCAGCGGCGCCGTCTATGGCGCGCGCCTGCTGCAGGCGCTGCGCGAGATCGGCAACGTCGAGTCGCACCTGGTCGTCTCCGACGCGGGCTGGCGCAACCTGCGCCACGAACTGGACATGGACCGTGCCAGCGTCGAGGCACTGGCCGATGTGGTGCACGACCTTGCCAACGTGGGTGCCAGCATCGCCAGCGGCTCGTTTGCCGCACACGGCATGGTGGTGGCGCCCTGCTCCATGCGCACTCTCGCGGCCGTGGCCCACGGCCTGGCCGACAACCTGCTCACGCGCGCCGCCGACGTGGTGCTCAAGGAACGCCGCCGCCTGGTACTGATGGTGCGCGAGTCCCCCCTGCACCTGGTGCACCTGCGCAACATGGCCACGGTGACCGAGATGGGCGGCATCGTCTGCCCGCCCATGCCTGCGTTCTACCAGCGCCCCACCAGCGTGGGCGAGATCGTGGACCACAGCGTGGCACGCGCGCTGGACCTGCTGGGCATCGAAAATGCCCTGGCCCCGCGTTGGCAGGGGCTGCCACCCAACTCCTGATTCGATAGCTGCCAGCGCTTGCTGTGCAAGCGCTGCAGGCTTATTTCATTCAAAACATGCACTACCGCGACCTGCGAGACTTCATGGCGCAACTGGAGGCTGCAGGCGAACTGCGCCGCATCGCTGCGCCCGTCTCACCGCACCTCGAAATGACCGCGCTGGCCGACCGCGTGCTGCGCGCGGGCGGCCCGGCACTGCTGTTCGAGCAGCCCACGGGCCACACCATGCCGGTACTTGCCAACCTGTTCGGCACGCCCGGGCGGGTGGCGCGCGCGCTGGGTGTGGCCGGGCTGCCAGAGATCCGCGCCTTTGGCGAAGTGCTGGCGCAGCTCAAGGAGCCCGAGCCGCCGCGTGGCATGAAAGACCTGTGGGGCAAGCGCGACCTGCTCAAGACGCTGTGGAGCATGGCCCC
>Ga0222428_100243_pt1 | contig 37756 bp, 35 predicted proteins | sample 2B5Ametagenome_FD_182471 | JGI IMG/M metagenome (GOLD analysis project Ga0222428, IMG submission 182471) | Enriched microbial communities from leaf-cutter ant dump, University of Wisconsin, Madison, United States - 2B5A (version 2) | ecosystem: Environmental > Terrestrial > Nest > Insects nest >...
GATGATCGCCGTGGGCGGCCTGGGCCAGATGGTGCTGCGCGGCATCGGCCGCCTCGACATGGGCCTGGCCACCGTGGGCGGCCTGGGCATCGTGCTGCTGGCCATCACGCTGGACCGCCTCACCCAGGCCATGGGCCAGACGCGCCGCGACAGCGCCAAAGGCCTGCGCCGCTGGTGGCAGACCGGCCCCACTGGCGTGCTGCTGCGCCTGCTCGCCCCGCTGCTGCGCCCCACCCACCCCACCGCCCAGCCGGGTGCCACCACGCACGCAGCGGCGCACCACTGATTTTCCCTGCCACACCACAAACCAGGAGCACACCATGACCGACCTACGCTACATCCTGCCCCGCCTTCTGCGCCCCGCCGCCGCAGCCCTGCTGGCCCTGGGCGCCACCTTCACCCTGGCCGCGCAGGCCAGCGAGCTGCCGGGCCAGGGCGTGAAGGTGCAGCCGCTGCAAAGCTCGATCGCCGAGGAAACCTTCCAGACCCTGCTGGTCGTGCGCGGCCTGCAGAAGCTCGGCTACGACGTGCAGCCCATCAAGGAAATCGAGTACGCCACCGCCCACGTTGCGCTGGCCAACGGCGACGCCACCTTCATGGCCGACCACTGGGACCCGCTGCACGCCGACTTCTACAAGAACGCCGGCGGCGACGCCAAGCTCTGGCGCAAGGGCGCCTACTCCACCAACGCCGCCCAGGGCTACCTGATCGACAAGAAGACCGCCGACGCACACCAGATCACCAGCATCGCGCAGCTCAAAGACCCGCACATCGCCAAGCTGTTCGACACCAACGGCGACGGCAAGGCCGACCTCACCGGTTGCACGCCCGGCTGGGGCTGCGAGGCCGCCATCGAGCACCAGCTCACCGCCTACGGCCTGCGCGCCACCGTCACCCATGTGCAGGGCAGCTACCCGGCGCTGATGGCCGACACCATCGCCCGCTTCAAGGCCGGCCAGCCGGTGCTGTACTACACCTGGACGCCGTACTGGGTCAGCGCCGAGCTGCGCCCGGGCAAGGACGTGGTCTGGCTGCAGGTGCCCTTCACGGCCCTGCCCGGCGACCAGGCCGGGCTGAAAACCGCCTTGCCCGACGGGCGCAACTACGGCTTTCCGTTGAACACGCAGAAAATCGTCGCCAACAAAGCCTTCGCCGAAAAGAACCCGGCCGCCGCCAAGCTGTTCGAAGTGATGCAACTGCCCGTGACCGACATCAACGCGCAGAACCTGGCCATGAAGAACGGCCAGAAGCAGAGCGCCGACATCGAACGCCACGTGGACGGCTGGATCCGCGCGCACCAGAAGACCTTTGACGGCTGGGTGGACAGCGCCAAGGCAGCCGCGCGGTAAGCCTGGAAATTCGGATAAAAATAGCTTCCAGCGCTTGTGTATCAAGCGCTGGAAGCTATTTTTTTGATAGTCCACCGCGCCGTTGCCTCGCGCCATGCCTGCCCACGGCGTGCATTGCGCAGCGCGGCACCCGCCCCCATCGACAAGGGAACGCCCCATGACCGCCTCCATCCGCCGCCCCTGGTTCGGCCTTAGCGCCACCCTGCTCGGCTGCTTGGCCGTGCTGGCCGCCGTCCTGCCCCTGTGGGTGCTACCGGTGCTGCAGCCCCCGGAGCCGCTGGACAAGGTGATCGTCAGCACGGCCGAAAAGGTCAAGGCGCGCATCGCCGCCCATGCCAAGGGCGTGGCATACCAGGAGCCCGTGCGGCACACCGACTGGTACCGCGCCATGGCAGCTGCGGCGGCCACGTTCGGCGCCCTGGCGATCGTGCTGGCGGGGGTGTCCGCCGTCGCGCGCGAGCCCCGGCGCTTCGCGGTGGTCGCGGCGGCCCTCGGGGTGGGCGCCCTCCTGTTCCAGCTGAGCGTGGCGGTGGCCACGGCGCTCATCGTCTGCCTGCTGATCCTGGTCGTGCTGTCGGCACTGGGCGTCACGCTGTCGTTCTAGCGGGCACATGCCCTTTTCCTGCTCTTTTGCCCCTAAGCCCAAGCGGGGCAAGCGCTAGCAGCTCTCGTTTGTGTAGCATGGCTGGCATGCTCATGCTGAAAACCCTGGGTCTGTTCTTGGTCACCGCGATCGCCGAGATCGTCGGCTGCTACCTGCCCTACCTGTGGCTCAAGGAGGGCAAGAGCGCCTGGCTGCTCCTGCCCGCCGCCGCCAGCCTGGCGCTGTTCGCCTGGCTGCTCCTGCCCGCCGCCGCCAGCCTGGCGCTGTTCGCCTGGCTGCTGTCGCTGCACCCCACGGCCGCCGGGCGCGTGTATGCGGCCTACGGCGGGGTGTATATCGCCGTGGCGCTGCTGTGGCTATGGGTGGTCGATGGCATCCGCCCCACGGCCTGGGACGCCGTAGGCTGCGCCGTGGCGCTGACAGGCATGGCCATCATCATGTTCGCACCGCGCGGCGGCGCATGAGCACAGCCATGGCACGCGACTGAATGGCCTGCGCGCCCCTCACCGGGCCAGCCGCCGCCCCAGCCACAGCACCGCGCCCCACGACGCCAGCGCCATGGCTGCCAGCCACGCCAGCGGCGCCAATGCCGCCACCAGCGGCGCGCCCATCTGGTTCAGGCGCAGGCTGGCCTGGATGCCCGCCGTGCTCGGCGAGAGCCAGCGCAGCCACTGCAGCGGCTCGGGCAGCGCCTCCACCGGCCAGGTGAAGCCGCCCAGGAACGCCAGCGGCAGCGAGGTAAACAGCACCACCTGCATGGCGCGCTCGCGGTCGGCCAGCCACCAGCCCAGCAGGGCGGCGCAGCCGGCCACCGCAGGCACCAGCACGGCCAGCAGCAGCGCGGCGCCACCTGGGTTGCCGCCGTGCGGGTAGTCCTGCCAGACGAAGATCCAGCCGAAGTAAAACAACCCGGCCAGCCAGCCCGGCACGCACAGCGCCAGCAGGCGCGCCAGCCAGGTGCGCGCGCCCGCCTGTACCTGGCCCTGTTCGCGCAGCGTGCCCACCCACAGCGCCCCGCCCATCAGCAGCGTTTGCTGCAGGATGAGCAGCGCCACGGCCGACACCACGAAGCTGCCGTAGCCCTCGGTGGGGTTGAACAGCGCCACGGCCTGCAGGTCCAGTGGCGCGCGGCTGGCCGCCGCCTGCGGCGCGCTCTGGCCGCCGGCCTGCAGGCGGCGCAGTTCGATACCGGCGGAGACGGTGCCGAACGCCTCGGCAAAGCCGTACTGCACCTGCTTGCTGGCAATGGGGTAGGCGCCGTTGGCGTACACGGGCACGACCACGTTGCGCGCCTGCACGACGTCGCGTTTGAGGTCGCGCGGCAGCAGCGCGTAGCCCATGACCTCGCCGCGCAGCAGCGCGGCCTGGGCTTCGGCCTCATCGCCCGTGACCAGGCGCGGGTCGATGCGCGGGCTGGCCTGGGCGAAGCGCAGCATTTGCCGGCCGAGCGACGAACTGTCCTGCACCACCACCGCCACCGGCACGCGCTGCGCCACCTGCGTGGCGTAGAACCAGGGGTAAAAGAAGCCGTAGAGCACCGGCGCCCCCACCACCAGCAAGGCCACGCCTTTGTCGCGCAGCAGCGCATGCAGTTGCTGGGCCAGCAGGGCCAAGAAGGTCGGCGCCACGTCAGCCACCCTCCCATGATGTTTTGAACAAAAAACAGCTCCAGCGCTTATGCAGCAAGCGCTGGCAGCTATCAAAACAGAAGTTCCAGCACCTCATCGCCCGCCCCATCGCTGCGGCAGGCGCAGGCCACGCGCCAGGCCTGCCGTGGCCACGGACAGCAGCACCAGCGTGGCCAGCCCCAGGCCAACCACCACGGGCAGGCTCTGTGCCACGGGGGCACCCATCTGCCACTGCTCCAGCTGCAGGCGCGCGTAGTGCGTGTAGGGCATGGCCAGCGCCCAGGTGCGCGCGCCCTCGCCCATGGCCAGTAGCGGGTAGGCCACGCCGCTGAAGGCAAACGCCGGGGCCGACAGCAGACCAGCGCCCGACAAGGCAGTGCGCAGCGACAGCGTGACGCCCGCCAGCGCGGCCCCCGCCGCCAGGCTCACGGCCACCAGGGCCGCCAGACCGGCGCTGATCCAGCCCATGCTGCCCGCCACGGCCCAGCCGCGCAGCTGCGCCAGGTACAGCAGGCAGGCCAGGGTGACGGCCCACAGCGGCACGAAGGCCACGGCCAGCTTGCCCAGCAGCGCGCTCAGCACCTGCGTGGGCGAGGCCTGCGCGCCGAGCCACTGCGCCACGGTGCGGTCGCGCAGCTCGCGCCCCACGCTCCACGCGCCCGCCGTCATGGCCAGCACATGGATCAAGGCGGGCACCAGGGCCGCGGCCAGGAATTGCTCGTAGTTGGTGGAGACGTTGAACAACGCTACCAACTGGGTTTTCACCGGCTCCAGGCGCGTTTGCAGGGCCTGGCTGGGCGTGCCGCGCTTGGCGGCGGCCTGCATCTCGATGCCCGCCGAGAGCGTGCCCACCACCTGGCGCAGGTCGCGCTGCAGCAGGCTGGACGCGGTGGCCAGTTGCGCGTTGTGCAGCAGCGTGATGCTGGCGCCGCGCCCCTGCTTCACGTCGCGCGCCATGCCGGGCGGCAGGTGCACCACGCCGTACACCGCCATGCGCTGCAGCGCGTCGGCGGCCTCGCCACGGTTGACCACCTGCGCCTGCAGCGCCAGGCCGGGCGTGGCTTCCAGCATGCGCACGAGCTGGCGCGAGAGGCTGGAGTGGTCTTCATCCCACACGGCGATGGGCAGGCGGTACGGTTGGCCGGTGGAAAAAATCCAGCACAGCAGCGCCATGGCCAGCAGCGGCACCCAGGTGAGCATGGCGGCGTCCCAGGGGCGCGTGCGCAGCAGCTGCACCTCGCGCCGCGCACTGGCGACAAACAGGCTCACGGCTGCACCACCACGCTCATGCCTGGGCGCGCGCCGTCAATGGGGGCGGCCGGGCGCGCGCGCACTTCAAACGTGCGTGCGTCAAAGCCTTGGTTGCCGCGCGTGGTGCGCCAGGTGGCAAAGTCGGGCAGCACGCCCAGGTAGGTGACTTCAAACTCTGCGCTGCGCCCGCCCAGCGCAGGCAACTGGCCGGTGAAGCGGCTTTTCAGCGCAAAGCGCTGCAGCTGGTCTTCGCGCACGTTCAGTACCACCCACTGGTCTTGCAGATCCACCACAGTGACCACGGCCACGCCCTGGGGCGACAGCTCGCCTTCCTTGGCCAGCACCTTGGCCACCTCGCCGCCCACGGGGCTGCGCAGCTGTGTCTCGGCCTCGGCGGCCTGCACTTCGGCTACCACGCCGTCCACCTGGCGCACTTGGGCGGCCGCAGCGGCCTTGTCTTCGGCGCGGGCGCCGCTGGCGGCCATGTCGTACTGCGCCCGGGCAGCTTCGGCCTGGGCCGCATTGGCGCGCCATTGGGTGTGGGCCTCGTCCCGCTTTTGCGCCGAGACCAGCCCTTGGTCGTACAGGCTTTGCACGCGCTGGTACGAGGTGTGCGCCAGCTCGGCGCCGGCCTGGGCGCGCTGCCAGTTCAGGCGGGCCATCTGCACTTCTTGCGGGCGCGCGCCGTGCTGGGCTTTGTCCGAGACGGCCTGGGCCGCGGCCTTGGCGGCCTCGGCCTGGGCCAGCTTGGCGCGCACCTCGGGGCTGTCCATTTCCACCAGCAGGTCGCCGGGCTGGATCTGCTGGCCCTCGGCCACGGCCACGCGCGCAATGCGTGCCGTGACCTTGGGCGCGATGTCGGCCTCGCGCGCCTCCATCTGGCCCTGGAAGTAAGGCGCGGGCGGCTGCGAGGCGCGCCAGAAGCCCCAGACGACGAAGCCCAGTACGGCCACGCCGAGGAGCCCCAGAACCCAGGGCTGGCCCGAGCGTGAAGAAGAAGAGGATGCGGTCATGGTGCGTCGGAAGGGATCTGGATATCGGCTTCGGCCATGTAGCGGCCGAACGCATCGCTCTGCCCGGTGCTTTGCAGCAGCGCGGCCAGGGCCTGGATGTACTGGTGGGCGGTCTGCGCGCGCTCGGTCTGCACCTTGGCGAGGTTGACGCGCGCGTCCATCCACTCGAGCAGGGTGCCCGTGCCCTCGCGCTGGCCAGCATCGCGCAGGCGCAGCAGCTCGCGCGCCAGGTCTTCCTGGGCCTGCTGGGCCAGGTACTGGGTGCGCGCATGCTCCACGGCGAGCCAGTTCTTCTCCACCAGCAGGGCAATGTCGCTGCGCGCCTGCTGCTCGGTCAGTTCGGCCTGCTCGATCTTGCGCTGGCCCGAGGCGGCGAGCTGGTCGCGGTCCACGCTGTCCCACAGCGTCCAGCGCACGGCCACGCCAGCCACCCAGTTGGGCTTGCCCCCGCCCGTGCGAATGTCGCTCAGACCGAAGCCCAGCACCTGGGGCTTGCGCAACGCCTCCTGCGCGTCGTGCAGCGCGGCAGCCTCGCGGCGCTTGGCCTGCACCTTGGACAGGCCGGGGTGGCGCGCCAGCGCGGCGTCAATGAAGCCCTGCAGCGCAGGCAGCGGCTGGCTGGCAACGAAAAGCGGGCTGGAGGGGCGCAGCGGCGCCACCACCTTGAGCGTGCGCGCCAGCGCCGTCGCGGCCAGTTGCGCCTCGTCGCGCGCCTTGCGCGCCTGCTGCGCGGCGTCGGCCAGAGCGGCCTGGGCCTGCAGCCGCTCCAGGCGCGAAATCACCCCCGTAGCCAGCATGCGCTCGGCGGCAGCGTCATGTTCGCGCACCGTGGCCAGCGCCGCTTCACGCAGGCGCGCGGCGCGCTCGGCCAGCTGCGCGCCGAAGTAGCGCTGCACCAGCACGGACTGCACGCCCTGTGCATCGGCGCTGGCGTCAGCCTGCGCCTCGTCGGCCTGGGCCGCGAAGCCGCTGCGCACGGCGTCGCCCAGCCCGCCGATGTACAGCGGCCACAGCAGCGAGACGCTGCCCGCGGCGCGCGCATCCTGGCGCTCCAGCGTGTAGTTGGGCGGCAGTTGCGGCAGCTGGGAGATGGCGCCGCCCAACGGCGGCGGCAGCATGCTGACGATGCCGCCCAGCGCCTGGCGCGCGGGGTCGAGGTCGATATCGGCGCTGGCGGCGTAGCGGTACGCCATGCCCGTGACGGCCACCGAGGGCCCGCCCAGCCCCTGCACGCCCGCGCGGCGCAGGCGGGCGCTTTCCACCGCCCTGGCGGCGGCGGCGAGCTGGTCGGAGTTGGAAAGCAGGAGCTGCTGCGCCTGCGCGAAGCTCAGCGAAGGCGCCGCGCTCGCAGCCGCAGCGGCGGGCACGGCACCGCCCGCCTGGGCCAAGCCCGCTCCCAAAGCCAGCAGGGCAGCAAGGCCCCAGGTTGCATGCACGTTCAAAGTAGAGGCAGGTTGCAAAGGGAACACCATTGTGCCCAAACCCCGTGCCCCAACCCGCCCCGGCCGCGCTGAGGGCCAAGCCGCGTGAAAGCCAACCGTGGGCGCCATGCCAGCGTGGGCGACAATGCCGCCCGTGTCTTCTTCTCTCCCTTTCTTCGACGCCGTCGTCATCGGCTCCGGCGCCGCCGGCCTGTTCTGTGCGGCCCAGGCGGGCCAGCGCGGGCTGCGGGTGCTGCTGATCGACCACGCTACGCAGGTGGCCGAGAAAATCCGCATCTCAGGCGGCGGGCGCTGCAACTTCACCAACCGCGACCTGGACGTGCGCGCGCCGCACCGGCACTACGTGGGCCAGAACCCGCAGTTCGCGCGCTCGGCGCTCTCGCGCTTTACGCCGCAGGACTTCATCGCGCTGGTGGACAAGCACGGCATCGGCCACCACGAAAAACACAAGGGCCAGCTGTTTTGCGACCGCTCGGCCGAAGACATCATTGCCATGCTGCTGGCGGAATGCGCCATGGGGCATGTGCAGCACTGGCAACCGTGCAGCGTAAAAAATGTGGCATTTTCGCCCTCCAGCGCAGACGGGGAAAGCGCTGGCAGCTATCAAATTGATACCGATCGAGGCCCCGTCGCGGCACGCAGCCTGGTCATCGCTACGGGCGGGCTGTCGATCCCGAAGATCGGCGCGAGCGACCTGGGCTACCGGCTGGCGCGCCAATTCGGCCTGCCGCTGGTGGCACAGCGCCCGGGGCTGGTGCCGCTGACCTTCAGCGGCGACGCCTGGGCCCCTTACGCCCAACTGGCGGGGCTGGCGCTGCCGGTCGAGATCAGCACAGGCGCGAAGAAGGAGCGCATGGCCTTCCACGAGGACTTGCTGTTTACCCACCGGGGCCTGTCGGGCCCGGCCGTGCTGCAGATTTCAAGCTATTGGCAGCCCGGCCAGCCACTGTCCATCGACCTGGCGCCGGGCGTGGACCTGCCCGCAGCGCTGCTGGATGCCAAAGCGCACTCGCGCAAACTGATCGCCAACGAACTCGCGGCCCTCGTGCCCAGCCGTCTGGCGGACGCCTGGGCGGCACAGGAGGCGCAGTGGCAGCGCCCCATCAACGAAGCCAGCGACAAGGCGCTGCACCTGCTGGCCGAGCGCCTGGCGCGCTGGCAGCTGGTGCCCACAGGCACCGAGGGCTACAAGAAGGCCGAGGTGACGCTGGGTGGCGTGGACACGCGCGCGCTCTCGCAGCAGACCATGGAAGCCAAGGCCCAGCCCGGCCTGTACTGCATTGGCGAGGTGGTGGACATCACCGGCTGGCTGGGCGGCTACAACTTCCAGTGGGCCTGGGCCAGCGCCTATGCCTGCGCGCAGGCGCTGCCCAAGGGCCCGCACAGGCTCTAAGACTCAGCTGGCGGGCACCACGGGCTCGGCAGATGCGCGCAGGTCCGACGAAGCGCCACCCGCCGCCCAGCACTCCAACGCCGGCACAGGCAGGGGGCGGCTGAAATGGAACCCCTGCAGTTCGTCGCACCCCAGGGCCGTCAGCACCCGGCCCGTGGCCATGTCCTCCACGCCCTCAGCCACCAGCTTCAGGCCCAGCGAACCGCCCAGCGCAATGATGGCGCGCGTGATGGCCATGTCCGCCGGATTGGTGAGCAGTTCGCGCACGAAGGAGCGGTCGATCTTGAGCTTGTCGATGTCGAAGCGCTTGAGATAGGCCAGGCTGGAATAGCCGGTGCCAAAGTCGTCGATCGACAAATGCACCCCCAGCGCCTTCAACGCCGCCAGCTGCTGCTGCGCCGCGTGTGCGTTGTCCATGAGCTGCGACTCGGTAATTTCCAGCTCCAACGCCGAGGCCGGCATGCCCAAGCGTGCCAGCACCGCCTGCACGTCCGGCACCAGCTGCGGATCGGCCAGTTGCGCCGCCGAGAGATTCACCGACATCACCGTGCGCCCCAAGGCCTGGGCGCCGGGGCCAGCAGCACGGCGCCAGCGCATCCACTGCGCACACGCTTCCTGCAGCACCCAGGCGCCGATGGTGCGAATCAGCCCTGCCTCTTCGGCGATATGGATGAACTCTGACGGCGGCACCAGGCCCAGCGTGGGGTGTGTCCAGCGCAGCAGCGCCTCCACGCCGACCAATTGGCCGTTCTGCGCCCGCACCCGTGGCTGGTAGTGCAGCGAAAGCTCGTTGCGCTCCAGCGCGCGCCGCAGGTGCTGCTCCAGGCTCTGGCGCGCCAGGGCACGCTGGTCGGTCTGCACGGAGTAGAAGCACGCCATGTCGCGCCCGGTGGCCTTGGCCTCGTACATGGCGGCATCGGCACGGCGCATGAGCCCCTCCAGGTCCTGGCCGTCCTCGGGGTACAGCGCCATGCCCACACTGCACGACACATGCAACTCATGCCCCTCCACCACGTGTGCCTGGCGGATCAGCGGAATCAGGCGCTGCTCCACCAGTTGCTGCACATCTGCACGCCCGGCCACGCCTTGCATCACCACCACGAACTCGTCGCCCCCCAGGCGGCTGACCGTATCCTGCCCGCGCACCGATTGCGTCAGCCGGGCAGCCACCGAGCGCAACAGCCCGTCGCCGATGTGGTGGCCCAAGGTGTCGTTGATGCTCTTGAAGCGGTCCAGGTCGATGAACAGCACCGCCACCTGCGCGTTCACCGCCCGGGCCTGCGCCAGCGCCGCCTGCAAGCGCTGCTCGCACAGCGAGCGATTGGGCAGCTCCGTCAGCACATCATGGTGCGCCAGGAAGCGGATGCGCTCCTCGTTGAGCTTGCGGTCGGTGATGTCAATGGCGATGCCGATGTGGTTCGCCACCGCACCGCCCTTGCCGCCTTCGCGTACGGCCGACACCATGAGCCAGGCCGGATAGGTCTCGCCCGAGCGGCGGCGAAAGCGCACCTCGCCCTGCCAGGATTCGCGCTCGCGCATGGTGTCCAAGATACGCTGGCACAACGGTGCATCGCCACCGTCCTCGTCCAGCAGCAGGCCCAACCCCTCACCCAGCAATTCATAGAAGTCGTAGTGCGTGCTGCGGCAGAACGCCTTGTTCACGCTGAGGATGTGCAAGTCCGGCCCCATGATGATGATGCCCTCGGACGATGCCTCGAAGACCTTGGCCCACAGCTCCAGGCGCTGCTCCATCACCTTGAGCACATTGATCGGCGTGAACGCCGTCAGCATCGCATCACGCCCCTGAAAACGCAGCCGCCGCGCGGACAGCACGGCCCACAGCGGCTCGCCATTGCCCTTCCAGCGCACCTCGAACTCATCGACAACATCATGGTCGGCCAACCGCTGGAAGAATCGCGCCCGCACCCCGGGCTCCAGGCCCTGGCGCCAGGGGTCACGCTCTACGCCGTTGAGCCAGGGGCGTGCAGGCGTGTTCGCATGCAGCACCTCGTGTTCGGGAATGGAGGTCACCACCATGGGAATGGGCAAGGCTTCGACCAGTTCGCGCTGGGCCTGCGCGGCCCGTGCACTGGCCGCCAGCTCCTGCTGCTGCAGGCGTTCGCGGTCGAGCTGGGCCAGCATCTCGTTGAACGCCGTCACCAGGCGGCCGATTTCGTCGCGGCTGCTCCAGTGCGCACGCAGACGGTGGTCGCCGCTGCGGCGCACCTCGTCGGCCACCCGCGCCAAGTGCTGCAAGGGCTTGGCAATCTGCCGCGCCACCAGCGTGACCAGGCTCAGAATGCAACCGAGCAGCAGCACCGCCGTCCCCATATGCAGCCACATGCGGTGAAACTGCAAGTCCACCCGGTTTTCCAGTAAACGGCGCATCTGCACCGTGGCCATGTTCCACGCATCGCGCAGCGCCACCAGAGACTGCTGGCTGCTGGCCTCCACCGCCGCAAGATCAGTCGGCACACCGCCCGCGGCAATCGCATGCAGTCGGTTCAAGAGCTCCGTGACGTTGACGCGCAAAGCCTCGCGCGGCACGCGCAAAGCGTCCCGCAAAGCCGCATTGCCGGCAATGAACGCCTGGCCGTGGTCTGACTCGATGCCCTGCAGCGCGGCATCCATGCGCCCCGCCAGCGTCAGCAACTGCGCCGGGCCGCCCGGACCCTGAACATGCGCACCGCTGTGAAGGAACTGCTGGGTATCGTGCAGCACCTGCAGCAATTCGGGGTAGCGCAGGATCATCAGCGACATCACGTAATAGCTGTCCAGATCCGGGTCCAGGATCAGGTTGGACTGGTTGCCCACCGTGGTCAGCAGCTCACGCCCCTCGCGCAGCAGCTGGTGGCGCGCCCCGCCCTGCGCAAGAGAATCACCCAGCGCCGCCAGCGTGGCCTGGAAGGGGGCGCTCATCGGTGCGCTGTGGAGCGCCGCATCGTGCTCGGCCCGTACCGCTTCCAGCCGCCCGAGCAATGGCGGCATGGTGGCGGCTGTCCCCTGCGGCAGAAACCCCTGCAGCAGGCCATCGCGCACCACCTCGACATACGCGGTGCCCACCATTTCCTTGCGGGCAAAGTCGATCGCCAGGTACTTTTCATGGATCAGGATGCCCGACACATAAATCACTGCGGTGAGGTCAAGCAGGTAAATCAGCATGAGCTTGCGCCCTACGCTGAGCCGGCCCAGCCAGCCGGAAACACGATGCATGAATGCCATGGTTGCAAGGCAGCGTTGCAGATGCCCATTGGTTGTCGAGATACCAAGGGTTAGCAAGTTTCACGCCACATGCACCAAAGCAGGGCAGACCGCGATACGTGCGAGCACCTGCACAAATCAGCTCAACCCGCTTTATAATGTCGGGCTCTGCTGGCATGCCCCGTCGGCCGGATACTAGTTACAGACGGGGAAAACCGCCGCCCATGGCTCGCAGGCCCGATCTTCCTGCAAACCCTCTGACGGCACATTTTGGAAAACATTAGCTAATGACCACCATCCGCGTTAAAGAAAACGAGCCTTTTGACGTTGCCCTGCGCCGCTTCAAGCGCACTATCGAGAAGCTGGGCCTGCTGACCGACCTGCGCGCCCGCGAGTTCTACGAGAAGCCCACGGCCGAGCGCAAGCGCAAGAAGGCTGCTGCCGTCAAGCGCCACTACAAGCGCGTGCGCAGCATGCAGCTGCCCAAGAAGCTGTACTAAGCACACGGCCTTCTCAAAAACCCGCGCTAGGGACGCCAAGCGCGGGTTTTTTGTTTTTCCCTGTGGAGATACCGACATGAGCCTCAAGGACCAGATCACCGAAGACATGAAGAGCGCCATGCGCGCCAAGGACAGCGAGCGCCTGGGCACCATCCGCCTGCTGCAGGCTGCGATGAAGCAAAAGGAAGTGGACGAGCGCATCGCCCTGGACGATGCGGCCATCGTCGCCATCGTGGACAAGCTCATCAAGCAGCGCAAGGACAGCATCACCGCCTTTGAGGGCGCAGGCCGCCAGGACCTCGCCGACAAGGAAAAGGCCGAACTCTCCGTGCTGCAGGCCTACCTGCCTGCGCGCATGTCCGAAGCCGAAATTCTGGACGCCGTGAAGGCCATCGTGGCCGAAGTGGGTGCCGCCGGCCCTGGCGACATGGGCAAGGTCATGGGCGTGGTCAAGACCCGCCTGGCGGGCAAGGCCGACATGGGCCAGGTGTCGGCTGCGGTGAAGGCCGCGCTGGCAGGCTGAGCGTTCGCATCGCTCTCAAAAAGAGAGCTTCCAGCGCTTACCCCATAAGCGCTGGAAGCCTTTTTTATGCACCTTTCATCTTCCAGCGCTGCACCAGCCAGCCGTGGCTGCTGACCAGCATCACACCGGCAAGCACCAGCACCGCCCCGGCCAAAAACCCCGGCGCGATGGGCTCGGCCAACAGCCACGCCCCGAGCGCCACGCCGAACAGCGGCGTGAGGAATGAAAACACCCCCAGCCGCGACGCCAGGTAGGTACGCAGCAGCCAGAACCACAGCAGGAAACTGGCGAAAGACACTACCACCGACTGGAACGCCAGGCTGGCCCACACCGCCGGCGTGCCATGGAAGGCGCTTACATGCCCCGCCCCCCAGGCCAGCGGCACCAGCAGCGCGAAACCCACCACCAGCTGGTAAAGCAGCGTTTGCGACGCGGGCAGGCTGCTCAGCCGCGTGACACGGATCAGCACCGTCGTGGCGCCCCACGCCGCCCCGGCCAGCAGCCCGAGCAAGTCGCCCCACAGCATGCGCTGCCAGTCCGGCCCCGCGCCCTGGCTGCCGCGCAGGAAAAACGCCACGACGATGCCCGTGAAGGCCAGCGCAATGCCGGCCCACTGCAGCGGCGCCAGCCGCTCGGCCGGCAGCCACCAATGCAAGCCCAGCGCGGCGAAGATCGGTGCGGTGTAGAGGAACACCACCATGTGCGCCGCCGAGGTGTAGCGCAGCCCCTCACCCGCCAGCAGAAACTCCAGCGCGAACAGTGCCCCCGCCGCCACGCCCGGCTGCCACACGCCGTGGGCCAGCGTCAGGCGCTCGCGCCGCCAGGCCATCCACAGCCCGACGAGCAGAGCGGCCACGCCCGAGCGCACTGCAATCTGCAGCAGCGGCGCACAGTCTTGCGCGGTGGCTTTGAGGGCGATCTGCTGCGCACTCCAGATGAGGCACAGCACCACCATCAGGCCCACGGCGCGGGCATCAAGGGCATTGCGGGTATCCATGGCGTTCGGCTTCGTCGATGAAAGCGCGCATTGTGGGGCCGTGCGCAGGCCGGCGCATGACGCCGGGTCGACACCCGCGCGCCAGCCCGGAGCAGGGCAGATTGCCGCGCGCGGCATTCTCCTGAAGAATCGCCCCCTTTGCCCACCCAGGAGTCCCATGCCCCCCACCTACCAGATCGCCGTAATCGCCGGAGACGGCATTGGCCGTGAAGTCATGCCCGAAGGCCTGCGCGCCGTGCAGGCCGCCGCACAGCGCTTCGGCCTGCCGCTGGCCTTCCATACCTTCGACTGGGCCCACTGCGACTACTACCTGCAGCACGGAAAAATGATGCCCGACGACTGGAAAGAACAGCTCTCGGGCATGGACGCCATCTTCTTCGGCGCCGTGGGCTGGCCCGCCACCGTGCCCGACCACGTCTCGCTGTGGGGCTCGCTGCTCAAGTTCCGCCGCGAGTTCGACCAGTACATCAACCTGCGCCCGGTACGCCTGTTCGAGGGCGTGCCCTGCCCGCTGGCCGGCCGCAAGCCGGGCGATATCGACTACCTCGTGGTGCGCGAGAACACCGAGGGCGAATACACCTCGCTCGGCGGCATCATGTACGAGGGCACGGACCGCGAGATCGTCATCCAGGAATCGGTCTACTCGCGCCACGGCGCCAACCGCCTGCTCAAGTTCGCCTTCGACCTGGCGCAAAGCCGCCCTCGCAAACACGTAACGCTGGCTACCAAGAGCAACGGCATCGCCATCAGCATGCCCTGGTGGGACCAGCGCGCCGACGAGGTCGCCAAGGACTACCCCGAAGTCACGCTGGACAAGCAGCACATCGACATCCTCACCGCGCGCTTCGTGCTGCAACCCGGCCGCTTTGACGTGGTGGCCGCCACCAACCTGTTCGGCGACATCCTCTCGGACCTGGGCCCGGCCACCACGGGCACCATCGGCCTGGCGCCTTCAGCCAACCTGAACCCCGAGCGCACCTTTCCCAGCCTGTTCGAGCCCGTGCACGGCTCGGCGCCCGACATCTACGGCCGCAACATCGCCAACCCCATCGCCATGGTCTGGTCGGGCGCACTGATGCTGGACTTCCTCACCCACGGCACAGGCGCCGGTCGCCAGGCGCACGACGCCATCGTGGCGGCAATTGAAGCCGTGCTGCGCACCGGCCCGCGCACGCCCGACCTGGGTGGCAGCGCCAGCACCAGCGACGTGGGCCAGGCCATCGCCGCGCACATCGGCCAGGGCTGAGGTGGCGCGAACGCTCCTTTTTCAGGAGCTGCTAGCGCTTGCCAGCAAAGGGCTGGAGGGCTTTTTGCCTTCAACCTGGCCCAGCCGCATGTGGAGGGGCCAGGTGACCCGCCTCTGCCCGGACGGATCGCCCCACAGGGCGGCGACATCGTCGGCAAAGACCGCCAGCCGTGCCTCCTGGCCCAGCTGGCGCACTTTCTTCACCGCCGACCAGGTACCCACGTAGCCCAGGAACTGGCCCAGGTTCCACGACTGCACAAGGGCCAGTTCGGGCGGCGGGCATTCCGCGAAGGGAAAGTCGATGCCGGCGTAGCCGTTGTCCACAAGCTTGCGCTCTGGCGGCCAGAAGGGGCCGATTTCCGCGCTGTAGAAGCGCTGAAAGCGCGCGCCCAGGGCCCCCTCCAACACCAGCACGCCGTAGCTGATGAGCGCAACCACCGCGCCCGGACGCGCAATGCGCCGCACCTCGGCGTAGAACGTCGGCAGGTCGAACCAATGCGCCGCCTGGGCGGCGGTGACGGCGCTTGCCACCCCATCGGCGAAGGGCAGCTTCTCGGCCCGCGCCACGGCGTAGGCCAGGCCAGAGGCGGGCTTGGCGTGCGCAATCTGGTCCGCGCTCGGATCAACGCCCACCACCTGCGCGAAGTGCCGGGCCAAAAGCGTGGTCAGCTGCCCATTGCCGCAGCCCACGTCCACCGCCAGCCCGGTAGCGGGCGCGGCTGCAGCAAAAAATGCCGCCAGGGCCTCGGGGTACGCGGGGCGGAACTGCGCGTACGACTGCCCGCCTTGGTCGAACCAGTTTCTTTTCTCCACCATGGCGTCGGACTCCTTCCTAGAACCTGCACCGCTTTGTACATCCGATAACACCACCGCCCTCTCCAACCACCCCCTGCCGATACACTGCAGTGTTTTCCCTGACAGCAAAGCGTCCTGCCATGCGCCTGGCCTTCCCGTTGCGCCCTCTGGTACTTTCCAGTCTTCTCGGCCTTGCCGCCTGCGGCAGCAACCCACCGGCCCCGCCCCCGGCGGCGCAGGCGCAGCCCGCCATCACCACGCCCGCGCCAACGCCAGCGGCGCCGCCCGTCAAGGTGGGGGTGGCACTGGGCGGGGGCGCCGCCAAGGGGTTTGCCCATATCGGTGTCCTCAAGATGCTGGAAGCCAACGGTTTCGCCCCCGCCGTGGTGGCGGGCACCAGCGCCGGCAGTGTGGTGGGTGCGCTGTACGCCAGCGGCATGAATGCCTTTGAGCTGCAGGAAAAGGCCGTGGCGCTGGACGAAGCCAAGATCCGCGACCTCCAGTTGTCCTCGGGCGGGCTGGTGCAAGGCCAGAAGCTGGAGGACTACGTGAACGCGCAGGTGCGCCGCAAGCCCCTGGAGCAGTTGCCCAAGCCTTTCGTGGCCGTAGCCACACGGCTGGAGGACGGCGAGCGCACCGTGTTCGCGCGCGGCAATACGGGCCAGGCGGTACGCGCATCGAGCAGCGTGCCCGGGGTGTTCCAGCCGGTGGTAATCGGCAAGCACCATTTCGTCGATGGCGGCATCGTCAGCCCCGTGCCGGTGGATGCTGCGCGCCAGTTGGGCGCCGACGTGGTGATTGCCGTGGACATCTCCAACAAGGCCCGCGGCCAGACGCCTGGGCATCTGCTGGGCGCACTGGGCCAGTCGATCGCCATCATGGGCCAGAAGCTGGGCCAGGCCGAGCTGGCGCGGGCCGACGTGGTCATCCGGCCCCAGGTGCTGGACATCGGCCCGGCCGACTTCAGCCAACGCGCCCAAGCCATCGTGGAAGGTGAGAAAGCCGCTCTCGCGGCAATGCCGCAGATTCGCGCGCGTATCGCGCAGCTGCAGGCCGAGCGCGCGCAGGCCGCCCGGCAGGCAGCACAGCAGGCACGGCAGCAAGCCGCCCTGGCACGCCAGCAAGAAGCCCAGGAGCGCCACCAAGCCTGCCTGGATAATCGCTCGCGTCTGCAAAAACTCGCCGGCATGGCCGGGCTGGACGACTCCTGCGCTGCGCCGTGAGGCTGGCGCCCCAGAAAAAAAAGACACACCCGATGACCACATCCTCCTCCTGGCTGCTGGCGGAAGCCCGCCGCACCAGCCGCAACCGCTGCATCGTCGCGGCATTGGTTCTGGCCTGCGTAGCGGGCTGGCTCGGTGCCCAGGCCCCCTACCTGCGCGAATTTTTCCGCGGCCCCACCACAGTGACAGCCCAGCACCTGGACACGCTGTCGCCCACCAACGCCAAGGCGCCGCACTGGGTGCGCCTGCGTGCCGAGGAAATGCTGGATACCGGCATCGAGGAGATCACGGTACGCAAGAAACGCGGCGTGGAGACCGGGCGCAGCGTCTCAGGCCACTACTTCGCCGCGCGCTTGGGCGACCAGTTCGTACTGGTGAAAGCGCACGGCGACAGCGCCCCCAGCAAGGAACTGGTGGGCGAGGTACGCCCCCTGCCCACGGACGTGGCGCAACGCCTGTTCGCCCACCCCAACGCGCAGAAGCTGCGCCCGCATTTCATGCCGCTGCTGCTGGATCTGCACGACTTCCGCACCGAGGGCTGGTGGCTGCTGGGCCTGGCGGGGGTGCTGGTGCTCGCGGCGGGTGGCTGGGGACTGGTGGCCTTGGGGCGCATGCAGAACCCGCAAATCCACCCGACCATCGCGCGCGCCAGCCAGTGGGGACGGTTGCATGCGGTCACACGCATTCTCGACCAGGAACTGAGAGCGCCCGACACGCAAAAGATTGGCGGCTGGACGCTGACGGCCAACCACCTGCTGCGCAAGCAGTGGCTGAACCTGGATCTGTACAACCTCAACGAGCTGCTGTGGGCGCACCCACAGGTGACAAAGAAAAAGCTGTACTACGTAATTCCGGCGGGCGAGACGCACGCGCTGGTGCTCAAGTGGCGCGATGCCAGCATCACGCTCCAAGGCAAGGAGGACGCGGTGGCCACAGCATTCGCCCACATCGCCACGCACCAGCCCTGGATCCTGCTGGGCTGGAACGAAGGCTACGAAAAGCTCTATGGCCGCCAGCGCATGCAGATGGCGCGCGACGTGCAAAAGAACCGTCAGCGCTGGCAGGCGGCGCAGGCGGGAATGCAAGCCGGTGCGAGCGCCTGAATTGCTCCGTTTTCAGGAGCTTCCAGCGCTCACCTGGCAAGCCCTAGAGGCCTAAAACCCTCTTAACTCCCAGCCACCTTCATGCGGTTGATGAGCACCGAGCCCACGGTCTTGGCACCGTAGCCGTAGGCGTCGGCGCCCACGGCCTCGATGCCCTTGAACATGGTCTTGAGGTTGCCAGCGATGGTGATCTCATGCACGGGGAAGGCGATCTCACCGTTCTCCACCCAAAAGCCGCTGACGCCACGCGAGTAGTCGCCGGTCACGTAGTTCACGCCCTGGCCCATCAGCTCGATGACAAACAGGCCCGTGCCCAGCTTGCGCAGCATCTCCAGCAGGTCGTCCCCCGGCCGGGTGCGGCGCGAGGTCAGCGCCAGGTTGTGCGAGCCGCCGGCGTTGCCCGTGGTGCGCATGCCCAGCTTGCGCGCCGAGTAGCTCGACAGGAAGTACCCCTGCACGCGCCCGCCTTCGACCACCTTGCGCTCCTGTACGCGCACGCCCTCCTCGTCGAACGGCGAGCTGCCTTTGCCGCCGAGGATGAAGGGGTCTTCCGTGATGTCGATGTGCTTGGGGAAAACCTGCTTGCCCAGGGAGTCGAGCAGGAAGCTGCTCTTGCGGTACAGCGCGCCGCCGCTCACCGCCTGCACGAAGCTGCCCAGCAGCCCAGCTGCCAGCGGCGCCTCAAACAGTACCGGGCATTCGGTGGTGGGAATCTTGCGGCTGCCCAGGCGGCTGAGCGCGCGTTGCGCCGCGTAACGGCCCACGGCCTCGGGCGCGGCCAGGTCGGCGGCATTGCGCTGCGAGCTGTACCAGGCGTCGCGCTGCATCTCGCCGTGGCGCCCCGGCAGCGAGGCAATGGGCGCCACCGAGATGCTGTGGCGCGAGCTGGCATAGCCACCGCGAAAGCCGTGCGTATGCGCGCTGAAGAAATGGCTTTGCTGCGCCGACACGCCCGCGCCCTCGCTGTTGGTGATGCGCTTGTCCGTGGCCAAGGCCGCCTGCTCGCACACCAGCGCCAGGCGCGCAGCCTCCTCGCTGGTGATGGCCCAGGGGTGGAACAGTTGCAGGTCGCGGTGGGTCTTGGGCGGGGCGATGTCGGCGGCATCGGGCAGGCCTGCCACCGGGTCCTCGGCCGTGAAACGTGCGATGTCGTAGGCCGCCTGCACGGTCCGCTCGATGGCCGCCTTGGAGAAGTCCGACGTGCTGGCATTGCCCCGGCGCTGGCCCAGGTAGACCGTGACGCCCAGGGACTTGTCGCGGTTGCGCTCCACCGTCTCGAGCTCGCCCTTGCGCACATTGACGGACAGGCCGCAGCCCTCCGAGGCCTCGGCGCCCGCATCGGTGGCGCCCAGCTTCTTGGCATGGCGCAGGGCCTGATCCACCAGGTCGGCAAACTGGTCTTGGGTGTAGCTGAAGCCGCTTTCGGGCGAAGAAGCTTCGGCGCGCGCGGCGCGGGAACGAGAGGTTTTCATAGCGGCGGCTATGATACTTGCCGCTTCATCAGGCTGCTGCGCCGCTGCGCCCTTTCTCCCCCTGCTTCACCCATGTCACGCAAACCCAAAAAAGGCTATTACGTGAAAGGCCGCTTCGTTGCCGAAGGCAGCGACCTGGACCTCGAACTCAAGGCCCAACTCAAAGGCACCCCGGACGCCAGCAAGACCGACCTCAAGCGCGAAAGCGAGGCGCTGCAGGCGCTGGGCAATGCGCTGCTGACGCTGCGCGCCGACCTGTTCGCCCGCCTGCAACTGCCCGAAAAGCTGCAGGAAGCGCTGCAGGAAGCCAAGCGCATCACCAACTTCGAGGGCAAACGCCGCCAGATGCAGTTCATCGGCAAGCTGATGCGCAAGCTGGACGAAGACGACGTCGCCGCCATCGAAGCCGCACTGGACGAGCAGCAAAGCGGCTCGGCTGCGGAAAAGCTGGCGCTGCACCAGGCCGAGCACTGGCGCGACCGGCTCATCGCCAGCGACGACGCCCTGGCCGCATGGCTGGCCGAGTACCCCGGCACCGACACACAGCAAATCCGCGCACTGATCCGCCAGGCACGCAAGGACGCACCCTCGGCCCACGATGCCCAGGTGGCCGAGTCGCAGGGCCAGGCACCACGCAAAGGCCGCGCCTACCGCGAGCTGTTCCAGCTCGTGCGCGCGCAGATGGACAGCGCCCAGGCGCCGGCCGACAATGCCTCTCCATCCCCCGAAGACGACGAGGAGTCCGGCCATGCCTAACACCCCGCAGTACGCACCGGTCAAGATCGGCATCGTCTCCATCAGCGACCGCGCCAGCAGCGGCACCTACGAAGACAAGGGCCTGCCCGCACTGCACGACTGGCTCAAGCGCGCGCTGCACAACCCCCTGCAATTCGAGCCGCGGCTGATTCCGGACGAGCAGGCGCGCATCAGCGCCACGCTGATCGAGCTGGTGGATGCGGGCTGCAGCCTGGTGCTGACCACTGGCGGCACGGGCCCGGCGCTGCGCGACGTGACGCCCGAAGCGACGCTGGCCGTGGCCGACAAGGAAATGCCGGGCTTTGGCGAGCAGATGCGCCAGATTTCGCTGGCGTTCGTGCCCACGGCCATCCTTTCGCGCCAGGTGGCGGTGATCCGCGGGCAGAGCCTCATCATCAACCTGCCCGGGCAGCCCAAGGCCATCGCTGAAACGCTGGAAGGACTCAAGGACGAGAGCGGTGCACAGCGTGTGCCCGGCATCTTCGCGGCCGTGCCCTACTGCATCGACCTGATCGGCGGCCCCTACCTGGAAACGCGCCCCGAGGTCTGCAAGGCATTCCGACCCAAAGGCGCCGTGCGCCCACGCTAACGCACTGGAAAAATGTGAGCGAATCCGGCAAGCCCGCCGCCCCCCAGGGGGGCGGTGTCCTGCTGGCGGGCCTGGCGATTGCCGGGCTGCTGGTGCCCGAGGCCGTGGCCTACGCGGCCATCGCTGGCGTGCCGCCGGTGCACGGCCTGGCGGCGGCCCTCGCGGGGCTGCTAATTTACCCATTCATCGGAACAAGCCGCTTCGCCACCCTGTCAGCCACCTCGTCGGCGGCGGCCATCTTCGCCTCGGTGGTGGCCGCCAATGGCGCCGCCAGCGCCTTCGCGCTGGTCGGCATCACTGGCGGGCTGTTCGTCATCGCCGCCCTCGCCCGGGCACACTTCCTGGCGGCCTTCGTCTCGCGCCCCGTGCTGCGCGGATTCGCCTGGGCCCTGGCGGTCACCATCGTCATCAAGCAGTTGCCCGGCCTCACTGGGGTGCCCACCAGCAGCACGCACACATTGCCCCTGCTGTGGGAATGGCTGGGCGGTCTGCTTGCGCTGCATGGCGCAGCCACGGCCCTGGGCGCGGGCGCGCTCGCCCTGTGGCTCGTGTTGCACCGTCTGCAGGCGCGCCACGCCTGGATTCAACCCTCGGTACTAATTCTGGGGCTGGGCATCGGGCTGTCTGCCATGCTGCCGCTGGCGGCGCAGGGCGTGGCGCTGGTCGGCCCCGTCACCCTGCAAGGCCTGCGGCTGGGATGGCCCCAGCTGGACTGGGACAGCTGGGTACGCACCCTGCAGGTGGCGCCTGCGCTGCTGATGATTCTGTTCGCCGAGTCCTGGGGTTCGGCACGCTCGCTGGCGCTGCAGGCGGGCGATGTCATCGACGCCCGGCGCGAAATGCTGGCGCTGGGCGCCGCCAACATCGGCAGCAGCTTGTTGCAGGGCTTGCCCGTGGGCGCGGGGTTCTCCGCCTCGTCGGCCAACTACGAGGCGGGTGGCCGCAGCCGCTGGACCGGCCTCGTGGCCGCTGCCGCGATTGCCTTGCTGCTGGGGCTGGCCCAGGACGCCCTGGCGCTGCTGCCCTTGCCGGTGCTGTGCGCGGTCGTGATCGGCATCGTCTCGCACAAGCTGGGGCCGCGCCCACTGTGGGCCACGCTGCGCTGGAATGGTGACGCCTGGATGGCGCTGGCAGCCGCTGCCGGCGTGCTGGCCCTGGGGGTGCTGTTCGGCATGCTGCTGGCCGTGGGCCTGTCGCTGCTGCTGGCGCTGCGGCGCTTTGCGCAGCCCGCCTCCAGCGAACTGGGCCGCCTGCCCGGGACGCGCGATTTTGTCGCCCTGCGGTTGCATCCGCAGGCCGAACGCACGCCGGGCGTGCTGGTGCTGCGCCCGGACGAACCCATGTTCTTCGCCAATGCCGAGGCCATGGCGCACACCGTAGCCGGGCTTGCACGCACTCCTGGCCTGCATGCCGTGGTGCTGAGCGTGGAATCCAGCGACGACATGGATGTGACCACCCTCGAAGCCATGCAGGAGCTGCACGCCCACCTGGCGCGCAGCGGTGTGGCGCTGCTCCTGGCGCGGGTCAAGGACCACCCACGGGCGGCGCTACAACGCGCTGGCCTGGGCCACATCGCCACGTTCTGGAGCGTGGACGACGCGGTCTGTGCGGCACAGGCACCCGCCATACCCGAGCAGTCTGCTGCGGCGTAGCCCCGCATGTGTGCAGGAGGCGTATCGTGGGCTCTCCACAGCTGAAAAGGAGCCTCCCATGACCGCCATGATGAAAGCCGCTGTCTTTGTGGAAAAAGGCCGCATCGCGCTGGCCGACAAACCCATTCCCGACGTTGGGCCCAATGATGCACTGGTGCGCATCACCACCACCACCATCTGCGGCACTGACGTGCACATTCTCAAGGGCGAGTACCCGGTGGCGCCAGGCCTGACCGTGGGCCACGAGCCCGTGGGGGTGATCGAGAAACTCGGCAGCGCGGTGCAGGGCTACCAGGAAGGCCAGCGCGTGATTGCTGGCGCCATTTGTCCCAACTTCAACAGCTATGCGGCGCAGGATGGCTACCCGAGCCAGGACGGCAGCTACTTGGCGGCGCACGGCCTGTGCGGCTGCCACGGCTACAAGGCCACGGCGGGCTGGCGCTTCGGCAACCTGATCGACGGCACGCAGGCCGAGTACGTGCTGGTGCCTGACGCCCAAGCCAACCTCGCGCCCATTCCCGACGGCCTGACCGACGAGCAGGTGTTGATGTGCCCGGACATCATGTCCACCGGCTTCAAGGGTGCGGAAAACGCCAACATCAAGATTGGCGACACCGTGGTGGTGCTGGCCCAGGGGCCCATCGGCCTGTGCGCCACAGCCGGCGCGCGCCTGCTGGGCGCGACCACCATCATCGCCGTGGACGGCAACGACCACCGCCTGGGCATCGCCCGGAAGATGGGCGCCGACGTGACGCTGAACTTCCGCAATGTGGACGTGGTGGACGAGGTGATGAAGCTCACCGGCGGCAAGGGCGCCGACAGCTCCATCGAGGCGCTCGGCACCCAGGCCACGTTCGCGCAGGCCATGAAGGTGCTCAAACCCGGCGGCACGCTCTCCAGCCTGGGGGTGTATTCAGAGGATCTGTCGATCCCGCTGGCGCAGTTCGCCGCCGGCCTGGGCGACCACACCATCCGCACGGCCCTGTGCCCTGGCGGCAAGGAGCGCATGCGCCGCCTGATGAACGTGATTGCCGCCCAGCGCCTGGACCTGGGGGTGCTGGTCACACACCAGCGCAAGCTGGATGAAATCGTTGAGGCCTACGACCTGTTCGCGCACCAGCGCGACGGCGTGCTGAAGATTGCCATCAAGCCGTAGCGGCCGCACGCGTCCCGCGCCGCCTCAAGCAAAACCGCGCAGTTGCCCCCACTCGGCCCAGGGCGCGCGCGGGGTGCGCAGGGTATTGATGGGCGCGGTTGTGTCTTCATAGCCCAGCGCCACGCCCACGGCCACGCGATAGCCCTCGGGCAAGCCGAGCTGCTGCTGCACGGCGGCGGTGTAGCGGCGCCAGAAGCCCTGGGCGCAGGTCGCCAGCCCGTGCTGCACGGCCAGTAGCATCAGCGACTGCAGGTAAATGCCCAGGTCAGCCCACTGTGGCATGCCCATGCGCTCGTCCACGCACACGAAGATGCCCACGGGGGCACCGAAGAACTCGGCATTCTTGGCCAACTGCTTCAGGCGACCTGCCTTGTCCTCGCGCGGAATGCCCAGCGTGCGGTACAGGTCCTCGCCATTGGCGAAGCGGCGCGTGCGGTACGGCTCCCACAGGTTCGGGGGATAGGACTGCAGGCTCTCATCCTCCCCCGGCTGGGTCTGCGCCACGGCAGCCAGCAATGCGCGCAGGGGCTCCCCGGTCAGTGCCACCACGCGCCAAGGCTGCAGGTTGCCCCCCGAAGCGGCCTGGGCGGCCTCCTGTAGCAAGGTCTGCACCAGCGCACCCGGCGGTACTGCGGGCAAAAAAGCGCGCACCGAACGGCGCGCGCGCAAGGCGTGGGAAACGTCCATGGGAACTACTTTCCGATGATGTCGTTGAGCTTGGCTGCCTGGAACTGCTCACAGCGAACGGCCTCAAGGGGCACGCAGCCAGCGCTTTGCGGGGTGGATTGCGAGAGCTTTTCGATCGCCTGCCACAGCAGCGCGATCTGGTGCTCCTGTGAAGCGGCAGAATCGATCAGGCCGCGCATGGCCTGGGTCACGGGGTCGTCCTGCTGCTGCGTCACGCCGTAGGCGCTGAACTGCGCCTCTTCCGTCTTGTTCGACTCGGTCACGTCGGCGCTATGCCCTTCCTTGGAGGGGATGATGCGCGCCGGAATACCCACTGCCGTGGCGCCAGCGGGCACGGGTTTGATGACCACGGCGTTGGAGCCAATTTTTGCCCCATCGCCCACCTCGAAGCCCCCCAGCACCTTGGCCCCGGCACTGACCACCACATTCCGGCCCAGTGTGGGGTGGCGCTTGGTGCCTTTGTAGAGGGACGTGCCGCCCAGCGTGACACCGTGGTAAATGGTGCAACCATCGCCCACCACCGCAGTTTCGCCGATCACCACGCCCATGCCGTGGTCGATGAAAACGCGCTCGCCCAACACCGCGCCGGGGTGGATCTCAATGCCCGTGAGCCAGCGGCCAACATGCGAGACAAAGCGTCCGAGCCACTTCAGGCCATGGTGCCAGCACCAGTGCCCCAGGCGGTGCAGCCAGATCGCATGCAGCCCCGGATAGCAGGTGACCACCTCCCACAGGCTGCGCGCGGCGGGATCGCGGTCGAGGATGCACTGGATGTCGGAGCGCAGGCGGGCAAACATTGCTTTTTGTTATATCTAAAGACGAAAGCCGGTCAGTCTAGCGGCTTCGCCGGACGCGCCTGGAGCATGGATTTGGCGACACCGCGCAGGATGTGGATTTCCTCGGCCGTGAGCTGCGCGCGGTTGAACAGCTGGTTCAAGCGCGGCATCAGCTTCTTGGGCGCCGCGGGATCGAGAAAGCCGATGGCCGTGAGCGCCTGCTCCCAGTGCGCCAGCATGCCCGCCACCTGCGCGGCGTCGGCACGCAGCGGTGCGGCCTGTGCATCCTGCACCACGAAGCCGCCCAGGGCCTGGCGCCAGTCGTAAGCCACCACCTGCACCGCCGCGCCAAGGTTGAGCGAGCCGAAACGCGGGTTGGTGGGGATGGAGAGCGCGACATGGCAGCGGTACACGTCCTCGTTGGCCATGCCGAAGCGCTCGGAGCCAAACAGGAAGGCCACGCCCGTTTCTTGGGCAATATTTGCCTCCAGCGCTTGCCCATCGCGCGCCAGCAGCTCATTTTTTAATAGCAAATCGAAATGCGCGCGTGGCGTGCGTGTAGGCGGGCCAAAGTCGCGCGGCGTCATCGCTGTGGCGCACAGGTGGCTCATACCGTCGAGCGCCTCGTCCAAGGTTTCCACAATGCGAGCGTTCTCCAGCACATCCAGCGCGCCGCTTGCACGCTGGATGGTTTCCTCCTTGCGCAGCACGTTGGGCCAACGCGGCGCGACCAGCACGAGGTCGTCGAACCCCATGGTTTTCATGGCGCGCGCGGCGGCGCCGACGTTGCCGGCATGGCTGGTGTGAATCAGAATGAAGCGTGTGCGCATGGCAGCAAAAAAACGGCAAACTGCGATTGTCGCCGCCCAGCCCCGTGCGCACGGTGCACCGCATGGCCTGCTCGTGCGTTGAAACCCGAAACCGTTTTCCGGAGACCCTCTGATGCACAGCCTCGCCCCCCGCCCTTCCAGCACAGCCCGCTTGCGGCTGTCCTTGCAGTCCCTGTGGCTGCTTGGCCTGTTCACCTTGCTGCTGCTGGCGTTGAGCGGCCCCGCCCGCGCCCAGCGCGGCGGTGAATACCAAGTCACGCGCGCCACCTACGGCACATCCTGGCAAGGCATGGACGTCACCCAGCGTGTGCACCAACTGGCACAACAGGGCGGCAGCTTTCAGGTGAGCAACGACCTGTTCGGCGCCGACCCCGCCCCCAACCAGCGCAAGGTGCTACGTATCGAGGCCCAAGGCTGGGACGGGCGTGGGCGCACCTTCGAGGTGGCCGAGTCGCAGTGGCTGGACACCACGCCCTTCGCCCCGCAGGGCGGTGGCGGCTGGTACCCCGGCCAGGGTCAACCTCCCGGCCAGGGACATGGCCAAGGCCACTGGAACCACAACAGCCAGGTTGTGCAGGCCACCTACGGCACCCCCTGGCAGGGCATGGACGTGACCGAGCGCGTGCGCCAGCTGGTACGCCAGGGCAGCGGTTTCAGTGTGAGCAACGACCTGTTCGGCGCAGACCCCGCACCCAACCAGCGCAAAGTGCTGCGCGTGCAAATCCGTGGCCGTGACGGACGCACCCAGACGGCGGAGTTCGCCGAATCCTCCTGGGTCAGCCCCTCGCAGCTGGTGGATGGCTATGGCGGCAATGGTGGCTACAACCCCGGCGGCCCAGGCTACGGCTACCTGACCATCCACCGCGCCACCTATGGCGATGGCTACCGCCAAGTGGATGTGACGCAGCGCCTGCGCGCCTACGTTTACGACGGGCGGCTCAACGTGGAGGCCAGCAACGACCTGGCGGGCACCGACCCCGCGCCCAACCGGCGCAAGCAGCTGTACGTGGAGTACTCGGTGGGCAACAACGGCCTCATCCAACGGGTCACCGTGGGCGAGTCGGATCGGCTGCGCCTGCCCTGACGCACCACCCCGCCCGCTGCGCGCCGGCGCGCAGCGGGTAGAATTAGCGCCCTTTTCCAGTTTCCTACCGCATCGCCGGTTCCGCCCCGCGCCTCCTGGCCGGGCCATCGCCCTTCCTCGCACAATCCATGTCGTCCAACCTGCACCCCATGCTTAACGTGGCCATCAAGGCCGCACGCGCCGCTGGCGCCATCATCAACCGCGCCGCACTCGACGTGGAGGCGGTGCGTATTTCGCAAAAGCAGGTGAACGACTTCGTGACCGAGGTGGATCACGCGGCAGAGCAGGCCATCATCGAGACGCTTCTGACGGCCTACCCCGGCCACGGCATCCTGGCCGAGGAAACCGGCAACACGCACGGCGCCAAGCATTCTGACTACGTCTGGATCATTGATCCGCTGGACGGCACCACCAACTTCATCCATGGTTTCCCGGTGTACTGCGTGAGCATTGCCATGGCTTTCAAGGGCAAGATCGAGCATGCCGTGGTGTACGACCCGACGCGCAACGACCTGTTCACCGCCACGCGTGGGCGCGGCGCCTTCATGAACGACCGGCGCATCCGCGTGTCCAAGCGCACCCAGCTCAAGGACTGCCTCATCTCCACCGGCTTTCCGTTCCGCCCGGGCGACAACTTCAAGAACTACATGGCCATGATGGCCGACCTCATGCCACGCACCGCCGGCCTGCGCCGCCCTGGTGCTGCGGCGCTCGATCTGGCCTACGTGGCTGCCGGTTTTGCCGACGGTTTCTTCGAATCCGGCCTGTCCATCTGGGACGTGGCCGCCGGCTCGCTGCTGGTGACCGAGGCCGGCGGCCTCATTGGCAACTTCACCGGCGAAGCCGACTTCCTGGAACAGAAGGAATGCCTGGCCGCCAGCCCACGCATCTATGGCCAACTGGTGCCGCTGCTGGGCAAGTACAGCAAGTTCGCCAGCGCCGGCGAAAAAGCGGCGCTGCGCCAGGCGGGTGAGCGCCCGGCTACTGCCGAGGAAGCGGACGAAACCAAGACATCCGAAGCGTCCGACATGCCTCCCGCCCAAGACGGCGAGAGCGCCTAAGCACCCCGCGCTAGGGTACGACCAGGCCCTGCCGTACGGTGGGGTAGCGCAGCACCAGGCGCAGTTCGCTGCGCATGCGCCGCGTCTCCAGGCGGCGCGACTCCTCCATGAAACTCAGCAGCATGGGTGGCAGCTCGCTCTGTGCCTGCGCGCGCGCAATGCGCCGCGGGCGCGGCAGGCCATACAGGTCAGCCGCCCAGTCGAAGTAGTCGCCCATCTTCATGTCGCTGGCATCACTCACATGGCAGGTGCGCTGCGCCCGCCCGCGCCACAGCGCCAGCGCGCAGGCACGGCCCAGGTCATCGGCGTGGATGTGGTTGGTGTATACGTCGTCCTGCGCCGCCAGCACCGGTGTGCCTCGGCGCAAGCGCGCTTCAGGCGTCCCCCCCTCGCGGTCGGGCGCATAGATACCCGGGATGCGCAGGATGCTCACGCGCACCCCGGCACAGCCCCAGGCGCGCAGCGCGCACTCGGCGTCCACGCGGCGGCGCGCGCGCGCTGTCCGAGGCGCCACGGGGCGCGCTTCGCTCACCCAGGCCCCGCCGCAGTCCCCATAGACCCCGGTGGTAGAGCCATAGACCAAGGCGCGCGGCGCCTGGCGTCGGCGTAGGGCGCAGACCAGCGCCCAGGTTCGTGGATCGCCCTCCCCCTCGCTGGGTGGCGGGGCCAGATGCAAGACACGCGTGGCCAAGCCCGCCAGACGGCGCAACGTGCTGGCATCGTCCAGGTTGCCCACCAAGGGGGTGATGCCTGCACTGCGCAGCGGCACACGGCGTGCGGCGCTCGAAGTCAGCGCCAGCACGCGTGCATGGCGCAGTTCGCGGGCGGCACGCAGGCCGACGTCGCCGCAGCCGACGACAAGCACGCGCTCGCGCCGAAAACGGGCCGGAAGCGCACCCAGAGGGTTTTGGTTAGAAGGCACAATGCTCGGTTGGCTTTGTTTGACAACGACTCCAAGGATACCCACTCCATGATGCCCCCTGCCGACACCGCCTTCCAGATCACCGTGCAGCCCAGCGGACGCGGCTTCCAAGCCAATGGCGGCGAATCCATCCTTGCGGCGGCGATCCAGCACGGCGTAGGCCTGCCCTACGGTTGCAAGGACGGCGCCTGCGGCTCATGCAAGTGCAAGAAGCTCAGCGGCACCGTCAGCCACGGCCCGCACCAGGACAAAGCCCTGAGTGCCGACGAGGAAGCCGCCGGCTACGTACTGACCTGTTGCGCGCACCCCCAGTCCGACGTGGTGCTCGAATCGCGCCAAGTGACCGACGAACGCGCCTACCCCGTGAAGAAGCTGCCGGTGCGCGTGGCGGCACTGGAGAAGAAATCGCACGACGTGATGCAGCTGCGCCTGCAGTTGCCCGCCACGGACGTGTTCCGCTACCACGCGGGCCAGTACATCGAATTCGTGCTCCAGGGCGGCCTGCGCCGCGCCTATTCCATGGCCACGGCGCCGCACCAGCAAGAGAGCGCCCCGGGGCTGGAGCTGCACATTCGCCACATGCCGGGCGGGCGCTTCACCGACCATGTCTTCACGGCCATGAAGGAAAAAGAGATCCTGCGCATCGAGGGGCCATTTGGCAGCTTTTTCCTGCGTGAGGATTCGGACAAACCCATCGTGCTGCTGGCCTCGGGCACCGGCTTTGCCCCGGTGAAGGCACTGATCGAGCACATGCAACACAAAGGCATTACGCGCCCCACCGTGCTCTACTGGGGTGGGCGCCGCCCACACGACCTGTACATGCATGACTGGATGCTGGCGCGCTCGGCCGAGATGCCAAACTTGCGCTACGTGCCGGTGGTATCCGACGCACTGCCAGAAGACGGCTGGACTGGCCGCACAGGCTTCGTGCACCAGGCCGTGCTGGACGATTTCACCGACCTCTCCGGCCACCAGGTGTATGCCTGCGGCGCCCCCATCGTGGTCGATACGGCGCGCGAGCGCTACACCGCCACACGCGGCCTGCCGCCCGAGGAATTCTTCGCCGACGCATTCACTTCCGAGGCCGACAAACACTGAACCGACCACGCACCATGCAACGCAGAACCCTTCTGGTCCATACCGCCGCAGCCGCCATGGCCCTGGCCGCCCCGCTGGCCCTGGCGCAGAACGCCCCCATCCGCCTGATCGTGCCCTACCCGCCCGGTGGGCCGCTGGACGTGACGGCGCGCGTGCTGGCCGAGCGTGTGCGTGACACGCTGGGCACCGTGATCATCGAGAACAAAGCCGGCGCAGGTGGCAACATCGGTGCCGATGCCGTGGCCAAGGCCGCGCCGGACGGCTTGACCATTGGCCTTGCCGCCACGGCCACGCATGCCGTCAACCCCTGGCTGTACCAGCGCATGCCCTACGACGCGGGCAAGGATTTCGCAGCCATCACCCAGATGGTGCGTGTGCCCAATGTGCTGGTGATGAACGCGGCCCGGGCCGAGCAGCTCAAGATCCGCAGCGTGGCCGACCTCATCGCCTACGCCAAGGCCCATCCCGGCAAGCTCAACTACGGCAGCGGCGGCAACGGCAGCGCGGGCCACCTGGCGGGCGAGATGTTCAAGCAAAAGGCCGGCATCTTCGCGCTGCATATCCCGTACCGTGGCGCGAACCCAGCGCAGCTGGCGCTACTGGCTGGCGAGGTCGATTTCAACATCGACAACCTTGCCGCCGCCGCCCCCAACATCAAGGCGGGCAAGCTGAAGGCGCTGGCCGTCACATCGACCGCCGCCAGCCCCATGCTGCCGGGCGTGCCGCCGCTGGCGGACACGTTCAAGGGCTTCACCATCGACACCTGGTGGGGCCTCGTGGCCCCCGCGCACACGCCGCCCGCCACCATCGCGCGGCTGAACAAGGCGTTCACCGAGGCCCTGAAGGCCCCAGAGACCCAGACCCGCTTCGCCACGCTGATGGCAGAGCCCGTGCCGACCACGCCGGAGCAGTTCGAGGCGTTCATGGCCAGCGAACGCGCCAAGTACCAGCAGGTGGTGAAGGCCTCGGGCGCGCAGGTCGATTGATCCCACGCCAGAAAGTACACGCCATGGATGCCATCACCAACCTGTGGAGCGGCCGCGCTGGCCTGGCCCGGACGTACTGGGGCTACGGCGTCGCGGCCAGTGTGCCGTGGGCGCTCGCGCTGTGGCTGCTGACGCCGGGCAGCCAGGCCGCCATCACCGTGGTCTTTGCCTTCTGCGCCTACGCTGCACTGGCGAACATCGGCATCTGGCGGGCCGCCTCGGCCTACGCGGGAGCCACCCTCTGGGCCATGCTGGGCAAGGTGGTTTCCGTCCTGGGGCTGCTGGCCGCGGCGGGCTCAGCGACCATGGTCGCCGTGGCGCTGGACGGCGGGGACATGCAGGTGCCCAGGGCCCGACTTCCCGCTTACCAGGGCCAGGGGGCCACAGCCCCCGCCGGCCCGCACGACCCCGTGGATGTCGAGCTGGCCCGGATGGACAGCACCCACCCAGGGTGGCGCGACACCCTGAAGTCGCAAGACTTCCACGACTGGCTGGCCACGCAGAACCCCCGGATGAAGGCCGCCGTCGATACGGCGGACACGGCGCAGAAGCTCTCCGACATCCTCCGGATGTACGAGGCACAAAAGAAGTAAAAAAGGCCTCTAGCGCTTACCAGGCAAGCGCCGGCAGCTATCAAACCAGGAGCTTCCCCATGGGCTGCAGGCGCACCTTGGCCTGTTCCAGCAGCGCACCGAACTCTGGCCCGCCGATGACGGCAAATTCATCCTGGCGCGCGCCGGCCAGCACATCGGGCAGCGTGGTGGGCAGGCCTACATGGCACATCAGCAGGTCGCCCTGGCGCGCCGCATGCAGCCAGCGCGCCAGGCGAGCACGGTAGCCATCGGCCCCGCCTGTGAAGTCGTACACCCCCAGCAGGCAGGCGTTTTGCCGCAGGCCCTGGCGCCGCGCCAGCGTGGCCAGCGCACGGCTGCCCAGGGTGGCAATGACCTGGCTCTTGAAGGCCGTGCGCGCGTCGGCGTGGGCGGCGCGCGGCGCACCGCGCGTGGCGCGCAGCCACAGCCCCCCCTGGGGATAGCGGCGCGCCAGTTCGGCCAGCAGCAGCGTACGCACCACGGGCAGCTGGTGCACATGCTGGTGGCCATCCACATAGGCCGGCGCCCGGCCCATGGCGTGTTCGAAGGCGTCAAGCTGCGCAGCGATTTCGCGCTGCAGGGCGTTGCGGTCGAGTTGCCCCAGGTAAGCCCGCGCGATCAGCCGCGACAGCGGAAAGCGCAGCGCCGGGTCGAGCGCACACTCGGTCAGGTCCAGATGCAGCCCGACTTCCACCGCCGCACCGTCCAGGGCACGCAGTGCGGGTGCCCCCTGGCGCCAGGCCGGCCCCCCCACCATGGCCGAAACCGCCTGCACCCGCCCCAACTGCGCCAGCGCCAGCACGGCCTGGTTCACGCCGTCGTTCAGACCATAGTCGTCCACGCACAGTGCGATGGCACGCCAGCTGCTGCTATGCTGCGGCGCCTCATGCACCGTATCGACCGCCGTCACCGTTTTACTCATTCCTCATTCCTGTTCAAGCGCCAGCGCGGGCGCGTGGCCTGGTTCATCGTCGTGGGCTGCGCCGCTGCCGCCGTGCACTGGAGCGTAGCCACCGCCTGCGTAGCGCTGGGCGGGCTGGCACCGCTGCAGGCCAACGTGGCGGGCTGGCTGGTGGCATTCGCCGTCTCGTTCAGCGGCCACCATTTCCTGAGCTTTCGCGGCCACGGCAGCGGCATGGGCCGGGCCGCGCTGCGCTTCTTTGCCATCTCGGCCGGGGGCTTCGCCATCAACGAGGCCGCCTACGCGCTGCTGCTGCACTGGACCCGCGCGCGTTACGACATTTTGCTGGCGATCGTGCTCGTCGGCGTGGCCGGGCTCACTTACCTGCTGAGCCGCCACTGGGCGTTTCTGCGCACGCAGTGAGCTGCGCGGCGCGCACGCGCCACAGCGTGACCTCGTGCACCGTGCGCACCGCCTCGGCCTGCGCCAGGAACGGGTAGCGCGGGGCCAGGTACGCCTCCGCCATCACCCAGCCCACGGGCGCTGCGCACAGCGCGGGCAGCAGTGCCTCGGGCCGCAGCAGCAGGCGCTGCGCGGCGGCGGTGTCGAACTCGCCGGCATCGGCAATTTCCTTGCGCCAGTTGTCGCGCTGCTTCACGGCGGGCGTTCCCCAGTCGTCCACCACATGCACCGGCGCGCGCAGGTGGGCGTAAAACGGCACGTCGTAAAAGTATTCCTCCAGCATGTAGACCGGCTCATCCGCCTGGTGCTGGGCGCGCAATGTCTGGCCCAGGCCACGCAGCGAATAGTCCTGGTGCAGGGTCAGCCACCCCACCACGGCCAGCGCCAGAAGCCCGCCGCTGGCAACGCTGCCAGCCCAGGCACGGCGACGGCCCGGGGTGGTTGCCAGGCGCTGGCTGGCATCCGCCAGCAACCAGGCCAGCGGTGCCACCGCGGGCAGCACGTAGCCCACCAGCTTGGACTTGGGGATGGAGAAGAACAACAGCACGCTGCCCACGGCCACCAGCATCAGCAGGCGCACGGCCCCCTGCTGCGTGGCACGTGGCCCGAAAGCACCGGCCCAGTAGCCGCGGTCAAGCAGGTGCGGGCACCACACGAGACTCGGCAAGCTCAGCAGCGCCAGCACGGCAGGGTAGAACCACACCGGCATGACGTTGTTGAAGCCACCGACAGAGAAACGCTGGAAATGCTGCACCACGAAGAAGTAGTGCAGAAAATCATCAAAGCGCATCTGCATGGCCACATACCAAGGTGCCGCCACCAGCAAAAAGATGGCCGCCCCAGGCAGCGACAGCAGCGCCCACAGCGTGCGCCAGCGCCAGCGCAGCAGCAGCCACAGGCCGAGCGTGAGCGCCGGGATGACGAAGCCGATCAAGCCCTTGGCCAGCACGCCCAGCCCCGCCAGCGCATAGCCCAGCCAGAGTGCACGGCGGTGCGGCTGGCCCTGCTCAAAGCACAGCGCCGCGTGTGCCAGCGCCAGCACCGTGGCGGTGATGCAGCCCGCCACCAACATATCCAGGTTGGCGAACTGGCCACCGATGAACAGCAGCGGCTGCAACAGCAGCACCCACAGCGTGCGCCGCGCCGCCGCCTGCCCGCACCAGTGCCGGGTGAACAGGTACAGCGCCATGCTGCCCAGCGTGGCGCCACACAGCGAAGCCGCGCGCCCAGCAATCTCCACCAGCCCGAAGAGCGACAAAGCAGCCCCTGAGAGCCAGTAGAACAGCGGCGGCTTGTGGAAGAACGGCAGACCGTTGAGCGTGGGGGTGAGCCAGTCGCCCGAGCGCACCATCTCCCAGGCAACGCCGGCGTAGCGCCCTTCGTCAGGCACCATGAGGGGGCGCAGCCACGCCGTGGCCGCCAGCCAGGCCGCTACCAGTGCCAGGGTGGCGAGGACGTCGCGCCAGGCACCACTGGGGCCGGCGCCATGTTCGGGGCGGCTCATGCCTCGTCCCGCAGGCCCCGGCCCAGCTCGCGCTTGACCAGGTACAACGGCCGGCACTTGACCTCTTCGTAGATGCGCCCCACGTACTCGGCCACCACGCCGAGCGACACGAGCTGGATGCCGACAAACAGCATCAGGCTGACGACGATGGTGGTCCAGCCGCTGACGTTGTGGCCGTGCAAGAAGTATTCGAGCGTCAGGTACGCGCCGTAGCCAAACGCAGCCAGCGCCAGCACAAAGCCCAGCCCGATCACGGCGCGCAGCGGCCAGACCGAGAAGGCGGTCAGCCCGTCGATGCCGAAGCGGATCAGGCGCCGCTTGCTGAAATGGCTGGTGCCATGGGCGCGCTCGTCGGGCAGGTAGGGCACGGCCACCGCATCGAAGCCGACCCAGGCGTACAGCCCCTTCATGAAGCGGTTGCGCTCGGGCAACGCCAGCAGCGCCTGCACCACCTTGCGGTCCATGAGGCGGAAGTCGCCCGCGCCCGGCGGCAGGCGAAAGCGCTCGCCGCCGTTGATGAGGCCGTAAAACCAGTCGGTGCCCACGCGCTTGAAGGCCGACTCGGCCTCGCGGTGCTCACGCACGGCGTACACCACGTCGGCCCCGGCGCGCCAATGGCGCACAAAGGTATCGAGCAGCGCTGGCGGGTGCTGCATGTCGGAGTCCATCATCACCACCGCGTCGCCCGCGGCGGCTTCGAGGCCGGCGCTCAGCGCTGCTTCCTTGCCGAAATTGCGCGACAGGATCACGGCACGCACGCCGGGCTCGCGCGTCCACTCGCGCATGCGCTCGGCCGTCGCGTCGGTGCTGCCGTCGTCCACCAGCACGATCTCCCAGCGCGGTGCCAGGCTGGCCAGTTTGGCGCGCAGTAGCGGCAGCAGCTGCTCCAGGTTGCGCGCCTCGTTGTAGCAGGGCACCACGCAGGACAGGGACGCCAGTTCACGCGGCGGCTGCATGGCGGGAATCGAATGGTTCATGGCGCACTCCCGCGCAGCCGGGCGGCGCATGGATAAGCATCAAATTGCCCTCTAGCCCTTTGTGAACAAGCGGTAGCCGCTATCAAAATTGAGAACATAAAACACAGGGCGCAGACGGATGGAAAAAACGGGTAAGCATCGTAAGCCACAGTCACCATGCCCCCAAACACTCGATGCGCTGCCCGGCCACGGCCCGCAACTGCGCGGGAGTCGCCCATCCCGGGCGCAGCTCGGCCAGCGGCAGCAGCACAAAGGCGCGCTCCCACAAGCGCGGGTGCGGCACGGTGAGGGTGGGGGTGGCAATGGATTGGCTGCCATAGAGCAGCACGTCGAGGTCCAGCGTACGCGGTGCGTTGCGGTAGGGGCGCTCGCGGCCGGCCGCCAGCTCCAGCGCCTGCAAGGCCTGCAACAGGGCCTGCGGCGCCAGCGTGGTGCGCAGCTCGGCCACGGCGTTCAGATAGTCGGGGCCGGTGGCGTCCACAGGCGCGCTGCGGTACAGCGAGGACACGCGCAGCACCTGGGTGCCAGCCAGCCGCCCCATGGCCTGCACGGCGCCCGCCAGCGCGGCGCGCGCATCGCCCAGGTTGGCGCCCAGGCCAATCCAGGCCGGGGCCGCGGCAGGGTCAGTCACCCTGCCCCGCATCGCTGACGCCACCCTGCCCGCCACCGGGCTTGCGGCGACGGCGGCGGCGCTTTTTCGGCGCATCGGCAGCGGGCACGGCGTCGTCAGCCGGGGGGGGCGACTCGGCGCCATCGGCCTTGGGCAGGCGGTGCACCACCGGCTGGGCCTTGCGCTGCTGGGCACGCTGGGCCTGGCGCTGCTCCTCGCGCACCTGGGCCATCATGTCTTCGCGGCGCGCGTCGTCGGTGAGAGAGAACTCCTGCCACCACTCCACCAGCTCCTCGCTGGCCTCGCCCACGTCGGCGCGCAGGCGGAAGAAGTCGAACCCGGCACGGAAGCGGATATGCGCCACCATGCTGAAGGGCTGGTTGCCCGAGCGCTTGTCAAAGCGCGGCTGCATGACCCAGATCTCGCGCATGTCGGCAGCCAGCTTGCCACGGCCCGAGACATCGCCGATGCGCTGCTCGAATGCCTCGTCAATGGCATCCTGCAGCGCCGGGAAGGCGTGTTCGCCGCGCGCCAGGCGCTGCTCCCAGCCGGCCTTGACGTCCTGCCAGAGCACACAGGCCAGCAAAAAGCTCGGCGCCACGGCCTTGCCCTCAGCGACGCGGCGGTCGGTGTCTTGCAGCACGGCGCGCACCAGCGGATTGCTGGCACGCTGCACCACCACGTCCAGCAGCGGGTAAATGCCTTTTGCCAGCCCCAGCTTTTGCAGTTGCTCGACCGACGCCAGGGCGTGGCCGGTTTGCAGCAGCTTGAGCATCTCGTCAAACAGGCGGCTTTGCGGTACCTCCTGCAGCAGGTGCTGGCTGGCTACCAAAGGCTTGCCGGTCTTGGGCTCCAGCGCAAAGCCCAGGCTGGAGAGCTTGGCGGCGAAGCGCACGGCACGGATGATGCGCACCGGGTCTTCGCGGTAGCGCGTGGCCGGGTCGCCAATCATGCGCAGCACGCGCTTTTGCGCGTCTTCAATACCCTTGTGGTAGTCCACCACGACCTGGGTTTCGGGGTCGTAGTACATGGCGTTGACGGTGAAGTCGCGCCGCGCCGCGTCCTGGTCCTGCGGGCCCCACACGTTGTCGCGCAGCACGCGGCCCGAAGCGTCCACCGCATGCTGCATGCCCGAAAGCTGGGCCTTGCTGGTGCGCTCGTTACCACTGACCTGCTCGGCCGCGCTGTTGTCCAGGTAGGCACGGAAGGTGGAGACCTCGATCACCTCGTGCTCGCGCCCGCGCCCATGCACCACGTGCACGATGCGAAAGCGCTTGCCGATGATGAAGGCGCGCCGGAACAGCCCCTTGACCTGCTCGGGCGTGGCGTTGGTGGCCACGTCGAAGTCCTTGGGGCGCAGGCCCAGCAGCAG
>Ga0222428_100245_pt1 | contig 37657 bp, 57 predicted proteins | sample 2B5Ametagenome_FD_182471 | JGI IMG/M metagenome (GOLD analysis project Ga0222428, IMG submission 182471) | Enriched microbial communities from leaf-cutter ant dump, University of Wisconsin, Madison, United States - 2B5A (version 2) | ecosystem: Environmental > Terrestrial > Nest > Insects nest >...
GTTGAGCTATTTTTATAAATAATCCCTTTAGCCCCTGGCGCAGCAAGTGTATTACCGAGGAGTGTATTTGTGCCTTCTTTAACAAAAGTTTCATCCACACTACCAATATTTTCAAAAAAGCAGAAAAATCCTGCGGCGATATCTTCCGTGCTCGTTTGCGGCAATGTAATTACAGAAGCGCCGTCAATTTTTAGTTTTTTCCCGAAATCTGATGCGTAAACCCTATCATTTGTAGAAATCGTTCTAACGCCGCCGCCAAAAGGGGTTAGCGTATTGAGTCTATATTCATGTTTTTGCAAAGCGGCAAGTATTGAATCTGCTCCAGACACAGTGCCGCCTGCTACTGCGCTAAAGCCTGCCAGAAGTGCCGCGATTGCTTGTGCATCAGTGTAGTTGTTTAGACCTGCCAGTTTTGTTTTTTCAGTATCTAAAAACCATTTCTTGGTTGTAGTTTCGGCCACATCGTCCATGTCAAGCTCACTTAGAGCTGTCTCAACACCCGCCACTTCCGTTGCTAGTGCTGCTATATCGCTAGTTGCAGCAGTAAGTTCAGCTTCCTTTTCTTCGCTAAAAAATTTATTGACCACGCCGTTAAGCAGGTCATCTGCGCTTTCGGCAACAGTAATATGCCTAGTTACATCCGCAGTTTTAATTGCGATTTTTAATCTGTCACTTTCTACGCCTTCTGGGCCAGGGATGTAGTAGGGAACAATGACATTATTATCAGTTATTGTGTGTAAATTTTGCGGCATGCTCAGCGGGATGTTATACGATGTGTAGTCAGCGCCCGGGCTGCCAGACCGAAACTTTAGCGATTGCTCCATCGCCACTTTAACTTTAGACTTAAAGCGGTCGCTGCCATCGTAGTCTGCTAATCTCACTGGGCCGTCGACGCCGTTGCTGCCTGTGGCCCACAGCTTTAAATTATCATCAAACGTACTGATAGCAGGCTTATCAGGTATTCTTGAAGTATCAACCATTATTTATTGCTCACTCAATACAATATTTGCCTTCATTGTCAACAATGTAATTACCGTCATTGTCAACATAGAAAACCTCACCCGGCGGTATTGGAGGGCTAATGCCCGCCTCACTAAATAACAATAACAAGCTGCTCATATGGGCCTCAGCGAGATATAGATTATTCTATCTGCGCTTTGTGTAGCGCTGCTCTTAACTTTAAAATATCTAATACCGTAGGAGTGCGCAGGCAGCAGCGGTGTATTTTTGCCTTGTTGCACTTTGCATAAAATCGCCTCACTGCTTTGAGTTTCGGATTGAAATACAACTCCATCTGGGCTTGTTAAAATCTCAATGTCAGCCGTATCCCAGGCAGTTGGCATGTAAATTCTGCACGGCTCTTGACCGCCGCCGGTGTCTACATAGCTAGAAGTAACGCCGTTTAGTTCATAGATAGTTGCTAATTGCTGTCCTGCGGGTATTACGCAGCGCACTAGAGAGAGCCTATTCGTGAAATTCATAGCAAATCCGGGCATAAAAAAAGCCCAACTAGCGCGAGCCAATTGAGCTTGAGGGGAGAAATAAAAAAAGCCCGCCGGTTTCCCACGCGAGCTTTAGACAGAGTTATCAAATTTTAGTGAATATTAGTATAAAAACGCTGCGCAGTAAATAGGTTAAACAACTTTTTTTATATTAAAATTATTTGCGGCAATATAATGGCCAAGTTTTGCAGACAGCCAAACCTTAGCCATGGCAATGTGGCTTCTAAATGTACTTTCCGGCATGCCTAAATCTTTTGCTAAATTACGTAGATTTTTATATGAACTTGCAAAGTATTTCTTGCGAAGAACTGTTGCTAGAGATGGATATTGCTTAGCTAGCTCTTTGACTAAATCTTCAATTTCTTCCGCTTTCCGATTGCTCGGCGGAACCCAGGGCCCTGTCATCTCAACGAGTATGCCGCCACCCTCCTTTAGACGCTGCTCAAGCGTCTTGCTTGGGTAGCCGAGGCCGCTATAATTCCCGCGACTAAACCACTCCGCCCACTCTTCCAGCCTGCTTTCTACATACTCATCCGAAAAAGCCCGCACAGCCCTCTCCATTTGCCCTCAAGAATACAACATATTGTATTATATTTTATATTAAATACAATATGTTGATAAAAACTTACTAGAGCCAATAAATCATGCATGACAGTGAACAATTAGCAGCCATCCCCGCCGTAGCGCGTACATTAAAAACACTAATAGATGGCACCGTGCGAGTAAATATTGACGTGGAGCCCGCTTACCGTGAGGCGGCCATGAGATTACTAGGCGAGCCTGGCGTTGGCATAGCTGTAGCACGACTTACGCTGGATGCAACTCAACAGCAATTGCAGCAACAAACATCAGCGCCTTATAGCCAGCAAGCAAAGGCTCTGCGCCTCTCAGCTTTTTTTAGGACTCCAGTAGTGTGGCGAGCTGTCGGCAGCGATAGTGATTACTTAGCATGGCTACGCTTGCAGAAGTGCGCCTATTGCCATGCTGAACCCGCGGAAGCAGCTCACGTTCGACGGGTTGCCAATGGCGCTGGTACGGGAATTAAGCCGCCCTATTCAGCTATACCGCTCTGTCGTGAGCATCATGCCCTACAGCATACTAAAGGTGAAAGCGCTCTCGGTGGCAGTGCATGGTTTGATAAGATGCGGATTGATTATGTTGTTAAGTGGGGCTGGGAGACTCTAAAGCATACCCTTGGCTATGACAGCTGGGCAGAAGTGTCGCCAGAGGAGCTGAAGCGCTGGGCTGGACATCATCAGGTAGCGCACTATTTGCCTGGCGAATACAGATAAAGCTCAGGTTTTTTCAGGTTTCTCGCGCTGATTTAATCGACTCTGGCTTTATAGTCCAAACGTTACCATTTTCTTGCTGCATATGATAGCCGACTATTATGCCATTCAATAGCTTATTAATGCCTATGCATTCGAGTTTTTCTATAGTATCAGAGTAGAATTCGATGAAATATTTTTTGCCCGCTTCGATATTCATTACGTTCTCGTTATGCTTTCAGTAATTCTAGCAGATTAATAAATTGCATCATAAAAATAATTGTCATCTTTTTTGTTGACAAATACTTATAGTTCTGCAATACTATGCTTATAACGTCGTAACTAACTGGAGAATTTGAAATGGCTGCAATCTATGAAGAAGGCAAGGCAATATGTAACTCTAATGAAGTTGATAAAAAAATAAAACAGGGTGAAATTGTAAAATATTACAAACAAGCTGATAGGTTGGGTGATACTTATATCAGGATTTTAATTAACAATTCTCATTATTGCGTAGATGCCGAGATTGGCTATTTTAAAGAAAATTTCTCTATCGTTGAAAAAAATAAACTCCTGGAAGCTTTTGACAAAGAAAGCGGTTACAACCCTTTCGCCGATTTTGTAATCTGGAGAGATGGCAGCAAATTCGACAGCGCTAAATTTTCCGCCCGTATTAAGCATGAGTATAAAGATACTCTTTCTGAGAGCGATATTGATAAACTTATCGACTCGCTGCTAAAGTTGAGAGACATAAATGCAGGGCTGACCGATATGGGCGCAGCAAGGCAAGCTTTTATGATGGGCGGGTAATTATATGCTCTTATTAAGCATTACGAAAAATAATTCTGTTATTAAATTGTTATCTTCGGCTAGTAACTGTATATCAGCAATAACGGATTGCATTGATAACCTATTTGAACTTAATGAATTGCTGAAAAAATCCATGGCTGATTATCAAAGTGATTACAGCGCACAGATTAAAGAACTAAAAGCTAAAGTGGCCCATTTGAAAGATCTTGGGATCATTGGTTTCCCGCTTGACCTCAGAGACGCTGAGCTTTACGCGCTTGATAAAAAATTAAATATCTCAGAAGAGCTGGCGTTAAACTATGACTAAACAAGACTATGCGATAATGCTGATAAACACGCTGGGCGGCACAACTGCCACAGCTAAGCATTTTAGTCTCTCAGACAGGCGCATAGCTGATAACTGGCGTAAAAGAGGTGTGCCTGCAAAATTTGCACGTACAGCAAGTGAGATTACCGGTATTGGAATAGAAAAATTTATTCTTGGCGATTAAACTACACTTCCTCAATCTCGCAGCGGTCTTTTATAAGCGCGACGGTATCTTCACACGCTTTTATATAGCCTTCTAGATAAGATTTTCTAGAATGATCTTTTGATAAAATAGTTATAACCCTTCTTTGTTTTTCTAATTCTATAGTTGTGCTTAGGTGCCTAAGCAATCCATTTTCGTGACCTCGCGCAAATGGTTTTGCTTCAAGCTTCTCAACCCGCTCCTTAAGCTCGTTAATCTGTTGCTGCAATGATGGCTCTGCCTGCTCCGGCTCTTGCCATTTTCCAATGATATCGATATCCTCTTCATAATCATCACGAGACATCGAACCATCTTTATTGATGACGTACTCAACTGCAGATGCGCCATTTTCTGCATACCAATAAAAATCTGTGCCAACCATCCCAACAAATGGCATATCATTACCATCCAATGTTTTATGAATAATATGACACTTATTTCCACCTCTTGTTATATAAAACTTCCCAACCTCAAGCTTAATCATTTTAACACCTTCTTTCTTTCTGCAAGCTCTGCTTCAATCACATAGTCAAACATCTTTTCAACTGACGGATATTTAAACAGCCAGCCTAAAATAAAAATCAAACTTAGCGGCAAAAGTACAACTAGATAAAACGCAAGTGAGAATGCCCCTATGATTTTTACAAATAAACAAAACAACTGCCAGAAACTTAAGCTATACATTGATCCACCTCCCTAGCGGCGGCTTATAAGCAATCACGCGCCATATCTGATACAGTCGTTCTTCTTTAGCGCCGAGAGTACGCCACCAATATCCATCCTTTTTGAAGAAGCTATCGGCCTTAATTCTGCAACTACCGCTATCACGAAACTTAACTTGAAACATGCGCCTTACCCCTTGCCGTTATATTTCTGACTTCATCCACTTTGTAAATCGGCACTGAATTACGACCCACGATTTTGCAGACATTGGAACCAACAAATCTAATATCGTCAGCGCTAACTTCGACCACATGGCCATTGCTGAGCTTAATTTGATACTGTTTCACTCGATAACCTCAAACAATATTCACAGACATTATGAAAAAATTAATGTCTTCGCTGATTTTGTTAGCTATAACTGTCAGTCTTTTTATATCCGCTTTTGTACTAGCTTCACAATTCTCGGCCCGACCTAAACGTTTCATAGCTTCGCCATATTCTTTAATTTTATTAATAAAATATTCTTGTTTGCTGTTCATTAAATAACCTCAATCTCTATTCCGTATAGTTCTTGCACCTGGTCAATTTTAATCTTGCTGACTGGCGTCATAACCCCTTTTACGTCTTCAAAACTTAATCGCCCATCATTCCATTTAATCAAGAAATCCAGCCGATAGGTTTTCTTGCCAGGAAGCCTAAAAGGGACTTCCTCGAGATAAAACCACACATCGCCCCTGGCTCTTAATATATCGAGCTCATGCGCTCTTTTGGCTTGTTTGATAGACGGATATACCCTGCCGTTATATTCAGCTTTCTTAGCCCTGTATTTGTGCTTTTTAGGCTTCTGTTGATAGCATTTCAAGCACAACCCGCTATCTTCAACTATGCCGTACTTGGCGCCGCACTTACTGCAGCTCATCATCTCTTGCTCTTCAAAATCTTCGGTTTGCCAAGAATTTTATTAACGGGGTACACTTCAAACCATTTATTGCCGAGTCTTGTACATAAGAAGCCATTCTTAAACACTATCTCGTCAGCTGTGATTTGAACCTGATTGTAATTTGTTAATTTGACCTGCCAGCTTATTTTTCCATTCATGTTAAAAGCCCCACTATAATCCCGATTGTTAGCACTAACGCAATCAACCCCAAAATAACGTTCCGTGTAAATTTGAGACATTGCCGATCTTGATAAAATTGCCAACAATCGAAGCAAAACAATTCCTCAGTTTCGCTATCCCTGTAAGCTTCTTGTTTGCATTGTGGGCATTTTTGACGGCTCATTTGTTCTCCAGCTTATCTATCGCAATATAAATTTCATTTACAACCGCTAGTGATAAAGCGGCATAAATTAGCGCGATACCAGGCAGCACCAATAACGAACAAACAAGAACGAATTTATTGTGAATAGACATCACAAAATAAGATCCCAAAGCTATCAAGGAAAAAACTGAAATGACTAGGTTGAAAATACAGCATTTCAGCAAACCAATAATTACGCCTTTCAAAAAATATTTCATTTATTACCTCTAAATCCCAGCCCTAATAGTTTCCAGCATTTATCAAGCTCAACTTTTGCAGCTTCTTTATCAGCAGGCGGCTTAGGCAAGCTTTTAAAATCTGGCACTTGGGGCTCTTTCTGTGCCCTGCATAGCTCTGCAAATTCGCCAGGATTTGGAACATATCGGCTAAATGGGCTTTTTCCCATCATAATTTTTTTGATGCCCTCATCAATTTGGTGATGCGATAATTCATCCAGGGCTACTGCCCATACCCGCTTAATCGCTTGCTTATTACGCTCAGCCTGTTTTTTGGCTGCATCTGTACCTGCCTCTGCGTCAAATTTACTGAGCCATAACACGCCGTAATAATACTTGAACGCCATAAAAACTTTTTTTTGCTTAGTCTCGTCGTATGAGCGAGTCGAGGTACTCTTGTTCGAATTCTCGACCAATTTCAGCTCGACGCTGTTGCAATGCTCGTTTATCGTCTGCATAATCGTTACTCCTCATTGTGGCGCCCGTTTGCTGTGCTGGCTTCGGGCATTTCTCTTCGTCGGTCCATCGCTCTTGGTTCATATATGTGACCGGATGTGGCACATATTGATTACCCTCCCTCCAATTAACGTCACCTTTTTTGCGTTGCTCTATGTCATCTAAGATGGCTTCAATATGCGAGCTGCATTGCTTGCTAATCCAAAGCTCTAATGATTTTTTCTTATTGACCTTTCTTGGGTATGTGGCCCAAAAATTGTCAAATGACTGATATATAGATAAATCTACGTTAGTAGATTTATTACCGGATAACGGAGGTGTGGCGGCCTGAGCGCTTACCCCCATGGCGGCCTGTGCCCGCAAAGCCTTATTTTTATTGGCCTTAGCCATGGCGGGATGGGGTGGCGGCTTCGTGGCGGCCTGTTTTTGAACGGATTTATCCTGCTTAGCTAAAACGCATTCAAAAATAAGTCTTTCACTGTCGCTTTTTATAGTGATCACCCCTGCCCTCTCTAGCCATTTTGCAGCCCGTCTTATTTGGTCTTTACTAGGTGATTTTTCACTAATCCCGCTCCTGGGTTCGATAAATAACTCTTCTTTTAATGATTGCCACGAGATACCGCGCTTAACGCCTGTGATACCGGTTGCATAGTCCATATACCGCCTGATGCCAAAGATATATAAGCATTTATGGAGATGGGGTAAGCCTTCCATTGCGGCTATTTCCTCGTCGCTGAGAAGGACGGGCATAAATCATTTACCGCCATAGGCTTTAATTTTCTTTAACAGTACTGCTCTTTGATAGTAAAGCCATTCTGGATCGCACTCGGGGTTGTAGTAGGCTTTTTCACAAATGGCCTCTAAAATCAACTCGATTTCTTCAAACGTAGGTTTTTGACTTTCTGACATGGCAATAGATAACTCTCGTAGCAATAAAACAATGCCCGAATAACGGACAGTAATTGGCGCCAATGACGGGACTCGAACCCGTGGCCTCTTGCGTGACAAGCAAGCGCTCTAACCATCTGAGCTACATCAGCCATAAAATTTTAACCCCTTAAGAAAACCTTAAGGTTTATCTGCTACGATAAGTTGTTAGCTCTCGTAGCTGTTAAAAAACCGCAGTGATGCGGATGTTCTGTGGCCCGGGTCTAACTTGGCGGTGAGACCGGGCTTAATTAATCTCTTGGATATAAATCAGGGCGAAGATCATAGCGAGTTACTGCGCCATTGGTTGCTCTTTCAATCATAAGAACTCTCGCTGGCGGCACCCCATTTTTTAACCATTTGCTTATTTGTTGTTGTGCAACATTACATAAGGCTGCCAACTCTTTTTGAGTGCCCAATATTGCAATAGCTTTTTCTAATGGTGCCTGATTACCAGGAGTTTCATTAGCCCCAGACTGATAAGCGTATTTGTTATTTATATTTGATGTATTCATGCAAACATTTAACACCTATAAAGTGTTTATGTCAACCCCTTATTTTATTTTGATTGTTACACCCAAAAGATGTAAGTTAATTTTTATGAAACTAGCAGATCGCGTGAAAGAAAGACGGATTTCACTTGGATACACCCAAGGGCAGTTGGCTGCAAAAATTAATAGCAGACAACAAATTATCCAGAAAATTGAAAAGGGATTAATTTTAAATCCCAGAAATATACAGGTTATTGCAAATGCACTTGAAACCACTCCTGAATATCTGCTTTTTGGCAAAAGACATGATATTTCCTATGCAATAAGCATTCCTGTAGTAGATAAGAATAATATCGGGGGCGATGAAGCGGCTTATCAAATTAAGAAAATAAACCTACCCGGGAATTATTATTCATTAATTATAGAAGACGACAGCATGGTTACGCGTAGGCCAGAGCCATCATTCCCCCCTGGGACTACTATTATTGTCGACCCATCCAAAACTCCAGAAATTGGGAATTTAGTTATTGTTAAACATAAACCCACAGGGAAAGTGTTATTTAGAAAATATACAGACCTAGGGATTACCAGGCGTTTATCGGCATTAAATGAATTTTACGACTCATTTCTCGCTCAAGACGCCGAGTTTTTGGGCGTTGTTGTTGCTTCGATGAATTTGGATTTGTAAGCTATAGTTATACGAAAATAGGAAAATATTATGCAAATAAAATCTTTCTCAGGTTATTACCTCAATGCAAAAAATGATAAAAACCAAGAAATCCCTATAATGAGAGATTTTTTAAATAGTATTTTTATTCTACCTTTTAGAGATAAATGGGATGCCGAATTTGGAGCTAATAATACGCCAGTAACAATACTATCTGATAAATGGATACCCAATATAAGGGGTGATTATTACTATGGAAAATTTGTTGAGGTGCGCTATATTGACAAACTAGAATTAATAAATCTTGACGGTGAAGAAGACACTGTTACATTTAAGCAAGAACAAGGCGAAAAATCAGAGTTTCATTTTATTTTTTGCCCTGAAAAGCAAGTTGCCTTAGTTGAATTAAAAGGGAGGGGGATAGAAAGTAAAATACAAAAGTTTTTCAGTAGGCATTGGGAAAAATTCAATAAAAACAAGGAGCATCAGCCATTACTTATAAATTGCCAAGCTATAGCAATTGCTGAAAATGCTAAAAATTATCTTAGTGATAAAACAATTAGTAATATGAGGATGGCTATTGATTGTAGTAAGATAAGTAGGGACAGCAGTTTATTTAGTCTCATAAAACAGCTTGTTAATACCGATGATTTAGAGCAGCTGGTTGTTGATATTAACTTTTCGACTGTAAAAAGAGGAGATAATTTGTCTAAATTATCCATGAGTACCCTAGTAGACTTAATGGAGAAGATACAGTACGAGCATGCTTTGAAATCGGCCTCGTGCAACGAAATTATTGATCATAAAAAATCAAATAAAATTACTAAGCTTCTTGGTATTCAGCATAGAAAAGACATTAGTGTATCGGATGAAATTGATTTACCTGAACAACTAATTAGGCAACTAGATGACTTGATAGATCAAATAGATGAAGACTAACTATTTTTTAGAATCACTTGTATATGCAACTATTATAGTGGCCGTTTCAGGATTTTTAACCTGGATTTGCGGTTACTTTAATGTTGTATTTTCAGAATCAGTGTCAAGTAATGCTATATCAGCTATTGTTGGCTACTCTTTTACTGCATTATTTTTTCTTATGGCACTACCAAGAACTGGTTTTATTAAGAAAATAGATGATAATGGAAGTCTTGTTTTTTATGGTTTTTTTGTTGGTATGCCAACGCTATTAGGAATTCTGCAATTTATATTATCTGCTATTAGTGTATCTTCTAAAATTTTGTTATTTTTATTTCTCTGCACCTCAATTTGGTTTTTGGTTTCTGCTATTTTTATTTTCTTGATCATAGCTAGAAATAAAAATGATAAAAAGGAAATTCATAAATCTTTATAACCCACCCAGCGGTTTTTTTATTGCAAGTTGATCAGCCTTCTCAGCCTTTTATCCTCCTATCCTCAGCCTAAATTCACCCCTCAAAAATGGCTAAGTTGATCAGAGTTGTAATCTTTTTAAGAAAACCTTAAGATTTGGTGTGCTATAATTTAAAGATATGAAATTATGTGGAAAATCTTATGTACCCAGCTAACATCATAGCTAATTTTTTCATAAAAAAATCTTCTGAAAAGGGAGAGCCAATTTCGCCAATGAAGCTTCTTAAATTAATCTATTTTGCTCATGGCTGGTATCTTGCAATTACTGATCAGCCTCTTATCGATGAAGCCGTGGTCGCATGGCAATATGGCCCTGTAATCCAAAGTGTTTATAATCAGTTTAAAAAGTTTGGCAATGACCCAATTACAGAATGCGCCCATGTTAATAGCGCACTATCAAAAAGACTAGATTCAGACAAAGTTACTCAAGAAGTTTTAGAAAAAGTATGGGATGTCTACGGAGATTTGACAGCTATACAACTATCAAATTTAACTCATGAAGAAGGCTCTCCCTGGTCAGAGGTACATAAACAATATGGTGCTCATAGGATAAGCAACTACCCAATTGATAACTCAACTATAAAGGAATATTTTCTAGCGCAAGGAACAAGTAGTTAGAAATGGCTAATAAAAAATTAAGTGTAAATAATGTTAAGCTAACTAATACCCCTTCTCCAGATCCTGACAACTTAACAATAGCTGGAACGCAATATCTTGATGAAGAGCGAGCTAAAATTGAAGTATCTAGACTTCAGACAGAATTAGATAATCTTAAAAAATCTTTTAACATGAGTAGCAATTTTGCGATAGCTATTTTTGGCTTTGTATTTATTTGGATGACAGCTGTTTTTTGTTTTTTATGTTATCAATCAACATTGTGCCCATTTTTACGATTGGATAAAACTATTTTGGTTACATTATTATCGACCACGACTATTAACGTTATTGGATTGCTGTACATAGTTATTAAATTTGTATTTAATCATCGCCTGAGTATTAAATAAAGGCTATCACTCAGTCAGTCCCCCAGCAGCAGTTCTTTTGTTGAAAGTTTATCTGATACTTAAGCCCTTTACCATCCTAGCCTCAGCGTAAATTTACCCCTCGAAAATAGCTAAGTTGATCAGCCACAAAAAAGGGCCTTTCGGCCCTGGGTTAAGCCTCCTCCGGCTCGTGCATTATGGTGAATATCATCTCTCGCTTTGCTTTCAATATTGAGAAAGCATTGCCGTTGTCATAATAGCTATCAATGATCCTATCAACTATTGCTAAAACATCTTCCGCCAACATTTTTATTAATTCGCACTTTTTGCACATACTAATATCTCCATATTAATTAATAAAATTTGCCGGCCAGCGGAATGATTATAGTGCAATTTTGGTAATGTGTATGGGTAGGTGGAAATTTCTTTCATGAATATCCTCCATGATAACAAGAATTCCAATATATAATATTGGAGGCCAGGAGGTTAGAAACATCCACTACAGATGCGAGGTTATTCGAGGGCCCAAAAGGACCCTCTTATTCCCTGCCCTCCTGAGCCATGGAGGCACCAAATCTTTACGCGTTGGTGACGCGGTAGTGTAAGGAGTTTCTACGCTCCAAGGGTAAAAATAGATTAGATAAGCTAAATTGTCAAACCAATACAAAAAGCAACTAAATCACTAAAATTAACTAATTCAAAATAACATTTTAAATTATTTTAAATTTTACCCCTTTTAGGTGTTGACTATGATAACCTTATAGGTGTATATTTACCTCATAACAAACACAAAACGCAATCAGCAGCGCCGTTACTAATAATAAAGCTGCTCCATTTAACGATAAGGAGGATGTTATGAGTTACAAAGAGCTAGTCAAAGAAATGGCAATTAAATTAGTAACGAAATCTATCAACAACAATTTTAGTTTATTCGGCAATCTCAAGCAGTCTGAGCAAGATGAATTGAGAGCTGCCTTTATCGATAGCCAAGACCGCAGCGAATTAGCCGCCATCGCTTGGCGTGCTGAGCGTGATTTGATGGTTGACGATGAGCAAGAAAGCACAGCACTGCTCGTTTGTATGAGTGAACTTAAAGCGGGCCATGCAGAGCGATTAAGAGCTGAGTTTAATAACGTTATTGAGGAATGCATTAACGAGGATTTAGTCGAGCGCTATAGCTGCGAGCTTGAATATGCTCATGACTATATGGGTGCAGCAGCATGATTGACTACATCACGTCACAAGAGAGATTAAGCGTGGATAAAAAACCGTGGTTTGTAGCACTGCTTGGAGCAATAGGTTTTGCATTTATATTTAGTTGTGCCGTAAGCGCAGTAGAGAAAATTGGAGACGGTTATGGAAAGCCCGACATACAGTTACATCAGAGAATTATCGAAAGTAAAGACGCTTGATGAGATTGCGGCTCAAACAAGCGTCGAGAAACAGTACTTACAAGAACTTTTACAAGATCCAACTTTAAACGCTCATGATTTTTATTTCAAGCCTATTTTGAGCATGTGGGTAAGGGAGATTTATTTGAAATGAAGCCCGGTATTTATAAAGAGATGGATATTAACCTGTATCACTCTAGCGAAGGTATATCAAATAGTGGGCTCTGCTTATTCAGCGAGTCCCCTAAAAAATACTGGTACAAATATTTAAGCGGCATGTGCGGCATAGAAAAGCCTACTGATGATCAGATTTTTGGTAGCGCAGTACATACGGCAATATTAGAGCCGGATGAGTTTAATAATCGTTATTTTGTTGTAGATAAAATGAAGAGAAGCGGCAAGAAATGGAATGCAGTTTTAGAAGCTGCTGGAAATAAACAAGTTTTATTTGAACCAGATTATAGAGCTATCGAGCAAATAATGTGGAGTTTAGCACAAATACCAACGGCTAAGCAGATTATCAGTAATGGCAATGCAGAGCATTCAATTTACTTTAATGATGCTGATACCGGAGCTCTATGTAAAGCCAGGCCTGATTATTTTACAGATACTTTGGTGGTTGATATTAAAACTACTAAATGTGCCGAGCAAAATGAATATTCAAAGACCGTTAAAAACTATAACTATCATCGACAAGCGGCAATGATTTTAGATGCTCTGTCAGCTCAAACAGGTCAACTATACGAACTTTTCGTACATATCGCGATCGAGAAAGAGCCGCCTTATTTAATCGCGCTCTATGTGTTTGATGACGAAACCATTGAGCAAGGGCGTTATGAATATAAAAAGGCTCTGGGAAGCTACGCTGAATGTTTATCTAAAAATGAATGGCCTGGCTATAGCTTAGAGCCGGTTGACTTATCGCTGCCTTCCTGGGCTTTAAAAAGAGAGAGTATTTAATATGACAGACATCATTGAAAGAAACGCTCCAATGCTTAGAGCTGAGCTTGATGTACAAATAAACACAGCAAAAGCTTACCCGCGCAACGTTACGCAATGTGTAGAAGAGGCGCTTATGTTAGCCACCATGGATGAAGAGACAGCAGAATCTTGTTTTTACTGTCTGTTTAGAAATGACAAAAATGGGGGGAAATCAGAAATTAGAGGACCTTCTGTCCGCTTAGCTGAAATTGTCACGAATGCTTGGGGAAATCTGCACGCAGCAGCTCGAATTATTGAAAATGATGGTAAGTTTATTACCGCTGAAGCCGTAGCTTGGGATTTAGAGAAAAACGTTAAAATTAGCAGCGAGGTTAAGCGTCGCATTACGGGCAGAGATGGCAGAACGTTTAACGATGATTTACAGGTTGTTACAGGCAATGCAGCGTGTGCAATCGCGTTTAGAAATGCGGTCTTCAAAGTGTTACCTAAAACTATTACCGAGAAAATATATAAAGCAGCCGTTCAAAAAGCCATTGGGGATGAAACTACGCTTAATAAGAAGCGTGAAGCAGCTATTAACTATTTCGGCAAAATGGGTGTTACAAAAGAAACTATCTTAGAAGCCTTAAACAAGCAAACTATCAATGATATTGACTTGAAAGATATTGAAACTCTCATAGGCATTAAAACTGCAATTAGCGAAGGCAGTGTCTCGATTGAGAATGCTTTTACGTATCAATATGCCGAAGAGGTAAAAAGCAAAGCCCAGCTGTTAAACGAAAAACTAAAAGGATAACTACATGAGCGATTTACACAAAATACAAGTAACTGGCCGCTTAGGCAAAGACCCCGAGCGCCACGACACACAGAACTTTCAAGAGGCTAAATCAAGTCTTGGGGTTAACAACAGTTTTAAAGATGCGGATGGACAATGGAAGAGCGCTACCACCTGGTATCCCCTCGCCTTTTATAACCATCATGCAGAGAAAGCTATGAAGCTGGCAAAAGGCGCCAAGGTTTTTGTAGATGGCAAGCTCAGCGTTAAAACATTTGTTAAAGATGGCAAAGAAATTAACTACACCAAAATAGTCGTAAATGATTTCTTTGTATGTGGCGATAACAAAAGCACTTCAAAAGCTGCGCCAACTCAAACGTCTAACCCTGAGGCTGATTTTGATGATGACATCCCATTCTAAAGAAGATGAGGTTTTCTCAAGCACTATCGATTTTGTTATCGCGTTTATGAGTGGTATGCGGTATGCGCTTGAGAATTATGGGCAAGCGATCGATTTAGACACGCTAACAAAAGAAATGGCGGCAACTTTGATTGAAACACGCAGATTAGGGGGAACCCTAAATATAGTTATGCCATTTTATAAAGAACAGGCCATAAATGTTTTGAATATTATCAGGCCGCTGCATGAAACGAACAAGGAACTAAGCTAATGAAAGAACTTGATGTTAATGAGCCGATGATGTGCAGAGATATGCAGGATATTGCAAAAGTAGAATATTTAACGGCCTATGTAGATGAGTATAAAGGTAAATTATTTGCTTTTCTTATAACATATAAAGATGGTTACTCTGAATTATGTACAAAATTACCTACTGGCCGCTCTGAGCAAGATGTCGAGTATTATAACGACATAATCAACATACCCGAAACCCCCGAATTTGGCTGGGGTAAGCCGATTAGGCATATAGAAACTGGTGATATTTGTGTATTTAAAGCAAGAGACAAGGAAGGATACATATACCCTCACCCTTGGACTTTAGTTTTTAAAAATAGCAATGGCAATTATTGGAGCGCTACATTTACAGATGATGCAAAGCAATCAAGGATTGACAACAAACCAGCGCTAGAAAACTACGAGTCGGATGAGCGGTATGGAATAAAGTTCAATGGTTATTTAGATAAGTATACCGTGCTAGATAGCGAAAATGAAATAGTCGGCGCTTTTAGCAGAATAGATGACGCCGAGCTATTCAAATCAGTTAAGGAGCAAGGGCTTTGATTACGGCTAGGCAAAAAACTGTTTACTACGCAAAACACAATAGCACAAGGCGGCATTTTTTATCGATAGAAGCTGCTGCAAAATGGTTAGCATGGAAAGTTATATTTAGTAAATATGTTTCACATATAGAGGACGGAATATCAGCTTTTAATTGCGCTGGCTTTGAAACAACGATAAGCGAGCAAATGTGGGTTAAAGAAAATCCAGAAAAATGCTTAACAGGCCTAGAGCTAAGAAAACTGCATAAGCGCTTAGTAAATATTATTGGCAAGAAAGCTAAGGAGCAAGGGTTGTGGATAAGTGTTGATGAGCAAATGCCAGAGCCTTACGCAGACGTTCTAGTTTTTTCTAGAACAGATGGAGTGGCTATTAGCTATTTCCATGAAGATGCAAATTGCTGGGATAATTATCATCCTGTAACACACTGGATGCCATTTCCAGAGCCACCAGAGGACTAAACATGAGCGAACAAAAATACCAAGATGGTGATAGCGAGCTGTGGCATAACGATTCACCAGTTTGCCCATATTGCGGAGAAAAACAAGACTATTCCAATTTATTTGAAAAGGTTTGTTATGAAGAGGATGCCGAGTCTGAGCTAACATGCGAACACTGCGACAAGGAGTTCAGTTGCTCTACTTATGCTGAGTATTCGTTTACAAGCTACACAAAAGACCCGTTTGGGCGATAAGGACTAAACATAATGCTTAATTGGGTTAGTTTTTCTGATAGATGGCCGCCAAGAACTGACTATTACTATGTCAGCTGGAGACTTAGGCGGACTCGAATAAGGAATGTGTCGGTAGTTATTAAAGCGTATCGAGGCGGCACATGCTCGGTAGCCATTGGAAACAGTAGAACAGCGATAGAAGACCATTTATGGCAAATGCCCACGCATTGGGCCGAGATTGAGGGTTAAATAACATGCAACTAGGAGAATTAGCAACTAACAGAGAGCTATGCGAGCGGTTAGAGCAATTAGGATTTCCGCAAAACAGTAGCTTAGCTTGCTGGGTTTATGTTGAAGACGGCCCTTGGGTATTGGTTTATAGAGATAGAATAAATTATCTCGAAAAACAATTAAAAGCAAAGATAGTAAAAATTATAGCCGCTCCGCTTGAGGGTGAGCTTTTAGACCGCATCCCATTCTCAATTATTGTTGACGTATACGGTGATAAAACCTCGCTTATGTTTCATTTTGTCAAGATGGCTACTAATTTTTATTGCGCATCTTATGTTAATGCAACCAACTACAATGACCTTTATTTTTTATTTAAATCTAAAAGGCCGGCTAATGCTTTAACCAGGGCGACAATCTGGCTCATCGAAAACGGGCATGTGAAGTTTGATAGTGAGGTGGAATGATGGCGGGCAGTTTCTTGCTAACAAAACATGAATTGAAAGATCTTACAGGCTGGGAAGACGTAAAGCGCCAAATGGAGTGGCTAGTCACTCATGGATACCCTTTCGATGTGGGCGGCGATGGCTTTCCTAAGGTTTTGCGCTTAGCTGTTATTCAAAAAATGCTAGGCAGCCTAGGTAGTGAGCAAGCTTTTTCTAAAGCTCAAGAGCCAAACTTTGCTATCTTAGGTAGATAATTGTGGCTGGTAAGCGTATTAAAAATTTTGATTTGCCGCCGCGAGTTACACTCAAAGGAAAGGCCTATTATTATACCTATCGAGATGTAAGCAAGAAAAAAATATTTATACCACTTGGTAGTGATAGAGCAGAAATGCTTAAAAATTATGCGGAAATTGACCCGAAATATCGCGGCACCAATGCAAGGGCCACAAGAGGTACTTTTGATGAACTTGCCGAGCAGTACGCTATTTACGAGATGCCTAACAAGGCCCAGAGCACACAAGAAAATCAAAAGTATTTTTTAAAGAAATTACGTGAAGTTTTTGGGCATATGAAGCCATCAAACATTAATAGCACTCACATAGCCCGCTATTTAGACAAAAGTACGCATAAAGTGGCCGCTAATCGAGAAATAAACTTATTATCCGCTATTTTTAGTAAAGGAATTCGCTGGGGCCTTTGCACAGTAAACCCATGTCTTGGCGTGGCTAGAAATAAAGAAAGTAGTAGAGAAAGATATATAACTGATGATGAATTAAAGTTATTACGAGATGCAGCGCCAACCGCTTTACGTTGCATGATTGATTTGGCTTATATTACAGGTATGCGCCGGGGCGATATTTTAGACTTGAGAAAAGCTAAGCCTTCCCATATTAAACCCAAAGAAAGAATATCCTATATTAACGGTTCAATTTTGTTTGTACATCAAAAGAAGACGGGAAAGCGGATAAACTATAAGATTGAAGGCATGCTTAAAGTAGTCATTGAGCGGTCATTAGAAATAAGCAACCTAGAATCAGGATGGCTGTTTACAAATACAGAAGGCAATCCCTACACGGAGACGGCATTTAATTCACTTTGGCGGCGTTTTGTGAAGAAACTTGATATATCGGATGTGCATTTTCACGATTTGCGAGCCAAGGCTGCTACAGATGCCAAAAAGTTAGGGCATGATGCACAAAAATTATTAGGTCATGCCGACGCTAAAATGACAGAAGTTTATATCCGTAACAGGCAGATTGACGAAGTCGAAGCACTTCATTCAAGCATAATAATGGTAGAAGATGGAAAATAAAATGGTAGAAGAAGTAAAATATAGGCTATCAAAATCCTTGAGTTTATTGGTCGGGACGACTGGATTTGAACCAGCGACCTCTTGCGCCCCATGCAAGTGCGCTACCAGGCTGCGCTACGCCCCGACTCAGGAAAGACGTATCATACCGAAAAAATCAGGAAAATGGTAGTGCTCTTTACTAGTTTAAACTCAGTTTTCGCTAAGCAGCTTGAGTACAGACTCAGCAAAGCGTAAACACGCAGTGATAATTCCTTATAAACTTGATTAAGTTACGCATAGAGTGTCTCCATGCGGTTAAGGATTTACCTTTTCCCTTGTGAGCTGAACTCTTGGGAAAGAAATGGCTGGTCTATACAGAGGATAATGATATTAACTATTTTTAGCAAACTGACTCGACTTCCTGAACTAAAACCTTGTTTTCAATCTTGGCTTTGAGCTTTTGACCTGCCTTAAAAGTCACTACTCGCCTCGCTTTTACAGGAACGACTTCACCCGTACGCGGGTTTCGACCCGGTCTTTCGCTTTTGTCTCTTACAGCAAAATTACCAAAGCCCGATAATTTAACCGGCTCGCCACGTTCTAAGGCATCACATATAATGGCAAAAAAATTTTCTACTAGGTCCTTTGCCTCACTCTTATTGACTCCCAATGCTCGGTTTAAATGCTCGGTTATGTCTGCCTTGGTTAATGCCATTACTCATCCCTCAACTTAGCCTGGAAAGCTTGCTGCAAATCAGTCATGATTGCTTGCAAAAGCTGATTAACTTCTTCATCAATTAGGGTGCGCTCCCTATGTTGCATGATAAGCCCTAGGGCCACGCTTTTTTGCCCTTGGGGTATTCCCTTGCCCTGATAAACGTCAAATAATTGCACAGTTTTAATGATATCCTTAGCATGAGCTTTTATTTTGGTAAATAGCTCAGCCACGGGTAGGTCCTGGTCTACCAATAAGGCCAAGTCACGGCGAATGGATGGATATTTAGACAAGGGTTGATAATCGGGCAAACTACTTTGCGTACTTGCCGTAAGGTCCATTTCAAATAGATAGGTAGGCGATTTAATATCGTGCTCTTCGGCAACCGAGGGGTGCAAAGCCCCAAGATAACCTATAACCTCTCCAGCTAAAATGATTTTGGCGGTCTGTCCGGGGTGCAAGCCGGGTCTGGTCGTTGCAACAAAGCTATAGGTTTCAGCATTTCCCGCTAATTTCAATAAGGCCTCGATATCGGCCTTAACGTCAAAGAAGTCAACGTCGACCTTTTGGTTAGCCCAGCCCTCGGGGTATCGAGTGCCTGAAATAATACCTGCGATGACGGGCTGTTGGATAAGTTCTCCCGAAACTTTGGCAAAACGTAATCCCATTTCAAATAGGCGCACCCTTTCCTGTTGGCGATTATGGTTGTATTGCAGTACATTCAGCAGACTTGGCCAAAGATGGCTACGCATGACAGCAAGTTCGGCGGAAAGAGGGTTACTAAGTGCTAAAGGTTCTGCCTCGGGCGCAAAGATTTGATTTAGCTTGGGTGACACAAAGCTATAGGTAATAGCTTCATGGTAACCTCTGTCAATGAGTAATTGGCTGATTCTTGTGCTCTCAAGCCGAGTTTCAGGTAAGGTTTGTGCCGTAAACGGCCCATGAACGGGCTGAGGCTTTATCCTTTCATAGCCATGAATTCTTGCCAACTCTTCAATCAGGTCAACTTCAAGTTTAATATCAAAGCGATGGGAAGGAACTTGTACCTCCCAACCCGTTTCGTTACAGAACACTTGCATTTCAAGGCTGTTTAAAATGGCATTTATTCGTGCTTGATCGATAGTCGTACCTAGCAGAGCCTGAATCCTCTGTTCGCGCAAATTAACCGTGACCACTTGGGGTATGTGTGCCTCAACTACCCGCTCGCTGATAGGCCCCGGCTCACCCCCTGCAATCTGCAAAATAAGTGCAGTGGCACGCTCGATGGCAAGCTTTGCCAGCTCTGGGTCTACCCCTCTTTCAAAGCGAAAGGATGAATCGGTGTGTAAACCGTATTGCCTTGCCTTACCCGCCAGACTGACGGGAGTAAAAAAGGCGCTTTCCAAGAAAATATCTTGAGTAACGGCTGTTACCTCAGGATAACGCCCCCCCATGATCCCTGCAATGGCTAATGGCTTGCTTGTATCGGCTATTACCAGGGTATTAGAATTTAAATTTACCGTTTGGCCATTTAACAACTCTAGAGATTCATCCTGCTTGGCAAAGCGCACTTGGATATCACCCTTGATTTTTGCAAAATCAAAGGCGTGCATGGGCTGGCCTAGTTCAAGCATTACATAGTTGAGAATATCAACGATGGGATTAATACTGCGCAGTCCCGAGCGGCGTAGCTTCTCCTCCAACCACCAAGGTGTTTGTAGGTTATTATTAACCTTAGTTATAACTCGACCTACATAGCGTGGACAAGCCTCTGGAGCGCTGATTATAACATTGGCTTGTTGCTCATGCGTGGCTATAACGCTAGGTATATGCAGTGGTTTTTTTGGACAATCGTTAAGCGCTGCAACTTCCCTAGCCAGTCCTATAATGCTGGCACAATCGCCTCGATTAGGCGTTAATTCAACACTGATGATTTTATCGTCTAACTGCCAGTACTCACGAAAATCGGCTCCAATGGGTGCATCGCCGGCTAAGATTAAGATGCCTTGTGATGACTCAGCCAAACCCAATTCTTGCAGCGAACAGATCATGCCTTGGGATTCAACTCCCCGCAACTTTGCCCTTTTGATGCTGAAATCCTTGCCGAGTCTTGCACCTATAACGGCTACGGGAACCTTAATGTCTTTACAAACATTGCTAGCCCCACAAACTATGGTCAGCACTTCGGCTTGGCCTACGTCAACTTGACAAACCCTTAAACGATCGGCATCTGGATGGGGTTGCACGTCAAGGACATGGCCAACAACCACGCCTTCGAATTCTCCAGCTACAGGCTCTAAACTATCGACCTCAAGCCCAGCCATAGTCAATTGTTGTACCAATTGCTCAGCCGTGACCGACGGATTTACCCATTCCCTTAACCATTGTTCACTGAATTTCATTTAAAACTGCTCTAATAATCGTAAGTCATTTTCAAACAGGACTCTCAAGTCGTCGATCCCATATCGCAACATGGCTATCCGCTCAATTCCCATCCCAAAGGCAAGACCCGTGTATTGCTCAGTATTAATACCACCTGCTGCTAAAACATGGGGATGAACCATGCCACAGCCACCTACCTCAATCCACCCCGATTGGCTGCAGACTCGACACCCTTCGCCCTTACATTGGACACAAGTCATATCGATCTCTGCCGAAGGCTCGGTGAAGGGAAAATAAGAGGCCCTAAATTTTATCTCTACCTGGGTATCAAACATATGCGATAAAAAGGTCTGCATCAGCCATTTTAAATTAGCGAAGGTGATGCCCTGGTCTATCCATAGCCCCTCGACTTGATGGAACATAGGTGTATGGCGCACATCGGAATCGCATCGATAGGTACGGCCTGCCGTAATGATCCTTATGGGCGGCTGCTGTTTTTCCATGGCTCGAATTTGTACCGGTGAGGTGTGAGTTCTAAGTAATAAGCCATCGGGAAAATAAAAGGTATCGTGCATGGCTCTAGCAGGATGATGTTCAGGTATATTCAGGGCAGAGAAATTATAATATTCATTTTCAATTTCGGGCCCATCAACCATGGCGAAACCCAGCTGAGTAAAAAATTGCTCTATGCGTTCCCGAATTCGAGTTACTGGATGACGGCTACCCTGCGTTTGCCCACGGCCTGGTAGGCTAACATCAATGGTTTCACTGGCCAGTTTATGCTGCAACTGTTGAATTGAAATTTGCTGTTCACTTGCCTGGATTAAAAGCTGCAATTCCTGTTTAGCTTGATTAACCGCTTGCCCAAATTGGGGACGTTGTTCAGCTGGAATTTGTCCTAATTGCTTGAGTAACTCGGTGAGCTGACCGCTTTTACCTAAATAATTAACTCTAACCTGGTCTAGAGCTTTCATGTCTTTGGCTTGTTCAATTGCCGATTTTGCATCAGCAAGTATGGCTTGCAGATTTTGCATTATTGATTTCCTTTACAGGATATGGGTATCTAAGTCCTAAGCGCTAACTTACAATCCATAAGAATTGCTGAACGCATCACCCATGATGGGGTTTCCTTGAGCAACAAGCTTCTCAAGGAAACCAGACTATCTTAGTTATTAGCTAATACAGCATTTACCTGACGCGCAATTTCGGCAAAGGCAGGTTTATCATGTACGGCTAAATCGGCTAACACTTTACGATCGATGGTGATGCCAGCTTTGGCAAGACCGTTGATAAAGCGGCTATAGGACAGACCAAACTCACGAACCGCTGCATTGATACGAACGATCCACAGAGCACGGAACTGACGTTTACGTTGCTTACGGCCTATGTAAGCATATTGTCCTGCTTTGATGACGGCTTGTTTCGCTACGCGATAAACCCGGCTGCGGGCACCACGGTAGCCTTTCGCCTGGGCAAGTATTTTTTTATGACGGGCACGAGCTGTGACCCCACGTTTTACTCTTGGCATAATCTATTTCCTCGTGGTTTAAACACTCAATGTGATTTAAACGTTTAATTAAACATCGCGCAACATACGTTGAATGGCTGGTGTATCCACTGCAGCTATCATGGTACTTGTACGTAGTTGGCGTTTTCTTTTTGTCGCCTTTTTGGTCAAAATGTGATTGCGATTTGCACTTCTACATTTATAACGCCCGGTTGCAGTGCGCTTGAAACGCTTTGCTGCCCCGCGGTGAGTTTTTAACTTTGGCATTGTTTACCTCTACCTTTCCGCTATTTACCTATAAACCTAACTTTTTTAGCAATTAAAAGTATAGATTCTTTCATGGAGGTTAATTTAACTCAAACTGCCCCTCCTCACAGCCTGATTCATATTGCACCGTTAAACATGTGCTATATGACTATTTCTTCGCAATTTTTGCCGATAACATCATGATCAATTGTCGCCCTTCTAGCTTTGGCAATTGCTCAATAACAGCGATATCAGCAAGATCAGCTTGTAATCTTTCTAAAACCTTGCGCCCAATTTCCTGGTGAGTAATTTCACGACCTCTAAAGCGAATGGTAACCTTTACCTTATCCTTTTGTTCAAGGAAACGTAAAATATTACGTAGCTTAACCTGATAGTCGGCTTCTTCGGTTGCCGGCGTGAACTTTACTTCCTTGAGATGAGTCTGAATTTGCTTTTTCTTAGCTAAATTTTTCTTTTTCTTTTGCTCATATAAATGTTTGCTATAATCCATCACGCTGCAAACAGGTGGCTCAGCTTGGGGTGAAATTTCTACCAAATCCAAACCGGCAGCTTCTGCCGTAGCCAAGGCTTCTCGAATATTCACCACGCCTAGCTGCTGGCCTTCAGCGCCTATTAAACGCACCTTTCCGTCTTTAACTCGGATTTCCTCATTTATACGCATTGTTTTTGAGCTGCTAATGGTAAATTCCTCCAACTAGTCCAAATCATAAGTTGCTACTTTTGTCTCTAGCAACTTGGAAACTTCTTCAAGTGACATGCTGCCTAAATCTTGGCCATTGCGATGTCTAACCGATACCGTCTGGGTTTCTACTTCGCGCTCACCAATCACCAATAAAAAAGGCACGCGCTGTAGAGTATGTTCACGGATTTTAAAACCAATTTTTTCATTTCTCAAGTCAGATTTAATTCTAAATCCACTCTGAGTTAGTTGATCTATCGTGGCTAAGGCATAATCTTGTTGCTTGTCGGTAATATTTAAGACGACGGCTTGCCAGGGCGCCAACCAAGTTGGCCACTTGCCTGCATAGTGCTCAATTAAGATACCGGTAAATCGCTCAAGTGTCCCTATGATCGCACGATGAATCATGACCGGAATCTTTTTGCTGCTATCCTCCGCAACATAGCTTGCTCCTAAACGAGCCGGCATAGAAAAATCAAGTTGTACGGTGCCGCATTGCCAAACCCGACCTAAACAGTCGTGCAATTTAAACTCAACCTTAGGACCGTAAAAAGCGCCTTCGCCGGGGTTAAGCTCCCACTTTAATTGTTTACGCTGCAGAATTTCTTGTAAAGCATTCTCAGCCTTATCCCAGATTTCATCGGCGCCTACCCTTTGCTCAGGCCGGGTCGACAATTTAACCGAAATATCTTCAAAGCCAAAGGTCTTATAGACGCCAAATAGGGAATCAATAAAATTTTCTACTTCTTGGCCAATTTGATCTTCGGTACAAAAGATATGTCCATCGTCCTGGACAAAACCACGTACTCGAAGTAAACCGTGTAAGGCTCCCGAAGCCTCATTGCGATGGCAACAACCAAATTCGGCAAAACGCAGAGGTAACTCTTTATAGCTACGCAATCCCTGCTTGAAAATTTGCACATGTCCGGGACAGCTCATTGGCTTAACGGCAAAATCACGTTCCTCGGACGCTAGGGTAAACATGTTCGCACTAAATTGTTGCCAATGGCCCGAGGCTTCCCACAAGCTGCGTGACATGATTTGAGGCGTATTGATTTCTTGATAGCCTTGAGCTTTGGTAATTTTACGTAGAAAATGCTTGATTTGCTGCACAATTGTCCAACCTTCGGGATGCCAAAAAACCATGCCCGGAGCTTCTTCCTGAAAATGAAATAAATTTTGTGCCCTTCCGATTTTACGGTGATCGCGCTTTTCAGCCTCTTCAAGTCTTAATAAGTATGCCTGTAATTCCTTTTTATCTGCCCATGCCGTTCCGTAAATACGCTGCAACATGGCATTTTTGGAATCACCGCGCCAATAAGCGCCGGCTATTTTCATCAGTTTAAATGCGCTTAATTTATTTGTATTAGGTACATGGGGACCACGACATAAATCGACGAAATCGCCCTGTTGATACAGGCTTAAGGTTTCATGCGCTGGGATGCTTTCAATGATCTGGGCCTTGTATTCCTCACCCTGATTGCGAAAGAAGGCTATTGCCTGATCGCGGGACAAGGTCTTGCGAGTGATTTCTATATTTTGGTCGGCCAACTCACGCATCTTGGCTTCAATGTCGATAAGGTCTTCGGAGGTAAAAGCTCTCTCATAAGCAAAATCGTAGTAAAAGCCATCTTCGATAACAGGGCCTATGGTAACCTGAGCAGTAGGAAACAGCGCCTTGACCGCATGCGCCAATAGATGGGCAGTTGAATGACGAATGATTTCAAGACCTTCGGCATCGCGAGCAGTGATCAATTTAAAATCAACATCCGTTACTATCTGGTAAGAGGTATCAACCAGCTTGCCATTGACTTTACCAGCAAGCGCAGCCTTGGCAATGCCAGCTCCAATACTGATCGCAACCTCGGCGACAGTCACAGAGTGGTCGAAATGCAGTTGTTTACCATCGGGTAACGTAATATTTGGCATAATTTCACTAATACTGTTTTAGGCCTTAAGATATCTTAAAATGGTAGGCACGAGTGGGATCGAACCACCGACCACCACCATGTCAAGGTGGTGCTCTACCACTGAGCTACGTGCCTATTGCTAAAAAGGCCTAAAATAATAGCATTAGCTATACAAGTTGACAACTTTAAAATGGATAAAACCAACAATTTTATGGCAGATTTTGCAAAATTGCGAGCAGCGAACTTAGACCATAGCCTGTAGCCTGCTCACGAATACTTTGTCTATCGCCATTAAAGCATGGGCAGGCTGTTTTGACAACTTTCTCGTTCATAGCCCAAGCAAACCAAACCGTTCCTATGGGTTTTAATTCAGAACCACCACCGGGCCCCGCTATTCCCGTAATAGCTAGGCTAACCTTTGCGAGGCTATGCTTTAGAGCGCCAATGGCCATGGCTTTGGCAACAGGTTCGCTGACAGCGCCATAGCATTCTAATAGCTCGTTAGATACCTGAAGCATTTCCTGTTTGGCACTGTTGCTATAGCTAACAAATCCCCGGTCAAACCAATCTGAACTGCCCGCAACCTCGGTAATGGCGGCAGCCACTAAGCCGCCGGTACACGACTCAGCGGTAGAGAGCATCCACTGATGGCGCCTTAATTGCTTACCTAATTGTTCTGTAATAGCAAATAGATTTTCCATGGTTTAAAAATTATACCCCTCAAGAAAAGCTTTCTCAAGCTAAGCTACGCTGCGGATCAGCTTGATTTTGGGAGTATTCTAACATTTAGCTATTAAGATCAGACCGATATTCACTCGCTTACCAAGCATATGGGAGGGCTAAGTTGCAACTCTTTGGGCTTAGTCTAGGCTCTTTAAGATTTTTCTTTCGCTCTGCACTAATATCCCGTATCATACTTTGTCTTAAAATTTTGGACAGCACGCTAGCTAAAATACGGTTGAGGAGAATCGACAATGGCAACCAACCAGATATTAACTGATGAGCAATTATTAAATTCCTCAGAAGATGAATATATGAATGAGCAACAGCTTGAAACCTTTAAGCATAAACTGAAAAACATGCTCACCGGCGCGGAGCAGCGCATCAATGAATTACAGTCTGAACTATTTGCTATTTCTAACCGCGAGCCTGATGAGAACGACTTGGCAACCGTTGAGGAAGAACGGCGTATGGCTTTGCGTATGTTGGATAGAGAGACCAAGCTTGTCAGTAAAATTCACGCCTCTTTAAAGCAGATCAGCGACGGCTCTTATGGCTATTGTGAAGAAACCGGTAAGCCCATTGGAGTTGCCCGTTTATTGGCCAGACCAACCGCTACCTTATCGACAGAAGCCAAAATGGATCAAGAAAAGATCGAAAGAATTTATCGCGAAAGCGAGGATTAAAAGCATTATTTAGGCTAACTTTGAGAGTTACAGAGTTAGCCTTTGCCCTAAACTTTAATAAATCCCTCTATAATTGATATGTTGTCTTCTCGGTTAATTGTTTTTCCTGCTTAGGATTAGCTTCTGAGCTAGAAAATAAGGTAATATCACTGTATTTTGTTAATGTAGCGTCTAACATCTTAGTGCCTAAAATGTCCTGAGCATTAGGCTCTGGACGGAGTCCGTTGACTAACAAATCTTTTATCTGCGCTTCATCAATGAGTTCAAGCAGATCATTCCTATTATCGTCAGCTGAACTTTGAGCTCGGAAAAGATTTTCTCCCAACAGATAAATTTTTTCATCTTCGCTCACTAACACTGTGGTGTTGTTACCCACCAGTACTTTTGCAATCTTGCCATTCTCAGGTAGGGTGATAAGCTGTGGATTCACAGCTATTCCGTACCTGGCGAATGCTCCCAAAGGCCGAAACTCATAATTGCGTCCCCAACCATAAGCCGTTTTATTTTGGGTCAAGGCAATAACGTGCTCTTTACTGCCGACAAGGTCCATTATCGGCTCATTTATAATTGAAACAGCGATTAAGTCACCTGAGCCTAGCCAAAAAACGTCTTGCCCAGCTAAGCCAAAATCATTACTCCCACAAGCCAATACTTTACCGGTTTCGGTTAAAACTAGCGTTGCATTGGTACAAGCTATGATTCGGGAGACTTTATCCTGACATTTTAGCTTTAGAGGTCGATTACTATTTAAAAGCCTACCTGTTCCCGGCTCTAATCCAGTGTTGCTACTAAGCTTACCCCAAGCAAATACCTCGCCCGCATCGCTTAATGCAAGCACATGACTTCTACTGGCAGCGATATCAATTATTCTATGCTTGGTTAAACCCACAACAGGAACGAGGACATTACTGTCAAGTTCATTACCCGTCCCTAGCTGACCAACTGAATTGCCTCCACAAGTCCATACCTGGCCTGATTTACCTAACCACACCGTAAAATGTTCACCCGCAACAATTTTAATGATTTCATGCGGTATGGCTGAGCGAACTAGTTGTGGAGAGGAACAATCATCATAATGACCTAAGCCGAGTTCACCAAAGTGATTATTTCCCCAAGCCCAAACAAGGTGGTTTGAACTAATGGCAAACTTGCGCCCTGAACCTGCAGCAATTGCAATAATCTTTTCCTTCTCTAACTCAGTTATCCAGGTAATGACAAGTTTATCTTGAGTTTGTTTGGTATTATTAATAACACAAATCTTGCCCTGACTCACAATTAAAGCGTCGTCTGTAAGAGAAATTTTTTGTGGCTCCAGAGGCATGTTTGTCTCATAAAACTATTTATTATAGCTCATAATAAAAATTTATGAGTTACCATTCTCCTGAGCAGAATCGTCATTTTAGGCTAAAGTTTAGAGCAATACTGTAGAAATGGACTAGAGTGACTCTGATAGCGGAGGGGCGATGGTTTTGAAATAACTTATCATTACTGCCAAGCGCTGAATAAGGTATTCATGGCCACCATGATGCGTTGCTTAAGTGAGCGCTTTTCATGATATTCTAGCTTAAATATCTCATATTGCTCACTGGCCTTTAATAAATAATCATCACTAGTCGTTAAACCATCGACAAGATTGAATTCTAGGGCTTTAGACGCCAACCAGTGTTCGCCCGTGGCGACCTTATCAATATCTAAACTCGGCCGATTGGCTTTAACAAATTGCTTAAAAATTAAATGGATATCGTCAAGTTCCTGCTGAAATTTTTGCTTGGCCTTTTCGGTATTTTCACCAAATACCGTTAGAGTTCGTTTAAATTCACCCGCCGTCATCTGCTCATAATCGATATGGTTTTTCTTGAGTAAACGATGAAAATTAGGCATTTGGGCTACCACACCAATCGAGCCAATAATAGCAAAAGGTGCCGCTAGGATTTTATCAGCCACACAAGCCATCAAATAACCGCCACTGGCAGCCATTTTGTCAATAATCACGGTCAAAGATAATCCATGTTGCTTTATTCTTTGCAATTGTGATGCGGCTAAACCATAGGTATTTACCATCCCACCCGCACTTTCTAGGCAAATGACAACCTCATCCTGAGGATTTGCTAGGATTAAAATAGCTGTGATAACGTGACGTAAACCACCTACAGCAGAGGCGCGAATGTCACCGTCAAAATCAATGACAAAAATGCGCCCATCGGAAAGTTTATTTTTTTTGGCTTGCTTGGCTTTTTTAGCAGCCTGCTTTAGTTCCGATTTGGTCCAAATTTCTTGCTGCAATTTAGAGCGCATTTCGGCGTAATGATGGTTCAAGCGTTTAGTCTTAAGCTTGCCCTTCTCTTTGCCTCGACTGGTAATTGCAATGATCCCACTTAAGAGAAATAGGATGGCCACGACCCAGGTTAAGGTTTTAGCCAAAAATAAACCATATTCACTTAAAAACTGCATATTTAATCCTTAGGTTTTTAAACCAAGTTCGCGCAACCTTTCCAATAAATAGCTCATAGCAGTGTGGGAAGTGGATAATTGTACTTCAGCATTCGGGTGAAGAAACAAAAGCATAGCTAATCTAGCTAACTTTGCCGCCTCACCTTCGGGATTAACAACTCTGTGAGTGCTAGATTTATAATAGCCCTGAGAACACATTTGCAGCATATCACCCGTATTTACCACTATCGTGCCGGGATCAAAGTTTATATCATGCCATTCACCCTGACTGTCCTTTACCTGTAATCCAGGAGCTGTGGCACTGAGAAAAAGCGTTATGAGATTGATATCTTCATGTGCAGCCGCCCTCATGGCGCCAGCGGGTTCTGTGCCACTCAAGGGTGGATAATGAATAATTCGCAGCATGGTACGGGGTGAGTCATATATCATATGACTTAAAGGCATAGAAAATAACTGACTGATGGCCAGCGGTGTATTATCTTCAATCCATTGCAACAAGATCGCCGCAAGACTTGAAAGTTGAATATAAAGCTCGCGGGCAGCGTAGCTTACAGAATGAGGATATTGTCCCCATGGGTAAACTTGAAATAGTTCTTTAATGTCCTGAATAGTATTTCCCTTAGCCGTTTCAGCTAAAGGCATGGGGAAATAGCCATCTTGGGTTTCCCGATTGAATAAATAATTGTTTTTTTCCTCACTGAGAAAAAAATTGTGCCATTCTTCATATACCTTGGCGATTAGATCTATTTCAATGGGATGATTATCAATCACCGCAAATCCAGTTTCTTTTAGCGATTCAGTAAATTTTGCTGGAGCATCTTTATCGTTAAAATTTACAGTCAACACGCGCATAACCATAATCCTCGTCGGTGACACTCTACGGTATATTGATTATAAAGCTGATTCCTTAAAATCATTCTGTACCGATATCATTTGCTCAAATGCACGCCTTACCACATCTACGCCTGCATTAATCTGATGAGCGTTTTCACTTAAATATCGCCGCCAAAGTCTAGCGCCGGGTTGGCCTTGAAATAGTCCTAAAATATGACGTGTCATATGAGTTAAGGATTGGCCCTTCCTAAGCTCACTTTCAATATAAGGCAGCAATAAATCAAGAACCTGCGCACGGGATTTAATTAAGGAAGCGTTATCATAATATTTTTGATCGATAAATGCTAGTATATATGGATTTTGATAAGCCTCTCGGCCTAACATAACGCCGTCAAAAACCTGTAAATGTTCTTCTATTTGCGCGTGGGTTTTAATACCACCGTTTAAGATAAAGATTAACTGGGGAAAATCAGCCTTCAGTTTGGCAGCAATATCGTAGCGAAGCGGTGGAATTTCACGATTTTCCTTAGGACTTAAACCCTTTAACCAGGCCTTGCGAGCGTGGATGATAAATTTTTTGCAGCCAGCTGCCGCAACCGTGCTGGTAAAATATTGTAGGGCCTCATACGAGTCATTATCATCGATACCGATACGGGTTTTAACCGTAACGGGTATTTTTAACCTATTTTGCATATGGCTAACACATTCAGCAACCAACTCAGGCTCCGCCATCAAACAGGCGCCAAAGCGTCCTGATTGCACCCTATCGCTAGGACAACCCACATTTAAATTAACCTCATCATAACCATAGTCTTGGGCTATTTGTGCACATTCGGCTAATGCCTGCGGATCAGAGCCACCTAATTGCAAGGCCAGAGGATGTTCCTGAGGAGAATAGGCAAGCAACTGCTGACGATTTCCATATAAAATAGCACCTGTCGTCACCATCTCGGTGTAGAGCAAGCTATACTGAGTCAGTAAACGATGGAAGAATCGACAATGTCTATCAGTCCAGTCTAGCATAGGAGCAATAGAAATAAGCTGAGAAGGATTCACCGTTAATAATCTTTATAATTTAATCACTGTGCAAGCTTACAAGAAAACCCCCATCCTTGTCATTAATCTACTGACAAAAACTAGGACTTAATGTTTAACTTTATTTTAGACAATTGCCTAATTTATTGACTAACTCGCTGGAAATAAGGCTTGTTGAGCCATTTAGACAATAATAATTCTTCCTCATATCCTTAATAAGTCACATTTAACAGTTTAAGATTATTTTGCAAGTAGGTTAGTTTTCAACGATACTTAGCACTGATTTTGGAAACTAGCCTATCTGTTTAGAGGTATAATTGGCGAAATCTGTGGCATATACAACCTGTAAGGTTTGGCAAGACCATTGGTATCACTGCTGTTCCGACCAGGTAGGTGCTGTCTTTGGTTCATTACGCCTGGCCTTAAGGAGAAACTATGTATCCCTTTTTCATGTCTACGCTGGCGGTTGCTGGTGCAGAGATGGGTGATAAAACTCAACTCTTGGCACTTTTGTTAGCCGCGCGTTTTAAAAAACCCTTACCCATTATTCTCGGCATTCTTGTCGCTAGCTTATTAAATCACAGTTTTGCAGGATTTATTGGGGTTTGGATTGGCCATGCCTTACAAGGTGCCTTGTTACATGGGGTGCTAGCGCTTTCTTTTTTAGCGGCGGCAATTTGGGTATTAATTCCCGATAAACTAGAAGATACTCAAACGCCTGTTACCACGCATACCAATATCTTTATCACGACTGCGATTGCTTTCTTTTTGGCCGAAATTGGTGATAAAACTCAATTAGTGACGGCCGTGTTAGCCGCCAAATACCAAGCACTTGTTCAAGTGATACTGGGTACAACCTTAGGCATGCTGCTTGCAAATGTTCCTGCAGTGCTGTTAGGCCATAAAATGGCTCACTATCTGCCACTAAAACCGATTCGGTATCTGTCTGCTTTGGTATTTGCAGGCTTAGCGGGCATGCAGTTCTTTAAGCTGTTATAAGTAAAGGGTGCCTTAGCCTTTAAAGTGTTTTTTAGCGCGCTTTATAAGCAGTTTCAACTCTAGCGATTAAAATTTTGCTCAAGCTCTCTAAAGCTTGTATTATCCTCTCATCACGTTTTGAGTAATTATGATATGCAAACAGAGAGTTTATACCTCAAGAAAAAATGCGAACGCCGCACCCACGGTGGCCATTTATGGGTTTATAGCAACGAAATTGACACTCGAAAATCACCCTTACAGAGTTTCTCCCCAGGTCAGGAGATAATAGTTAAAGACTATGCCGAAAGAGTCGTGGGTAAGGGATATATAAATCCTCGTTCTTTAATCACTGCTCGCCTTTTGAGTTTTGACGCCGATACGGTTTTTGATAATGCGTTTTTTTGCACAAGGATTAGCGAGGCCCTTGCTTTAAGAGAACAGCTATACTCCAAACCCTATTATAGGCTTATCTATGGAGAAAGTGATGGCTTAGCAGGTCTTATCGTCGATCGCTTTGCTGACACATTGGTCGTGCAAATTAACAGTGCAGGCATGGAACAAAAACTGGAAACGATCAAGACTGCTCTTCTACAGGTATTAGCGCCGGCAAGAATTTTACTGCGCAATGATAGTAGTATGAGACAACTCGAAGGTCTTGAAAGCTACAACCGTTTTATTTACGGTGAGCCGTTAGAACGGGTGCAGGTAGAGGAAAATGGCGTAATTTTCAATGCCTTAATCACTCAGGGACAAAAAACCGGCTGGTTTTATGACCATAGAACCAATCGCAGCCTGCTAAAATCCTTTGTTCAAAATAAGCAGGTCTTGGACGTTTTTAGCTATTTAGGGGGTTGGGGCATTCAAGCTGCGGTATTTGGCGCAGAGTCAGTCTGCTGCCTTGATAGCTCGGAAAGAGCCATTGGAGAGATAAAACAAAATGCGCAGTTAAACAACGTGGCTGATAAGGTTTCTACCCTATGCCAAGATGCATTTGAAGGACTCAACACTCTGCTAAAAGAAGGCAGATCTTATCAGGTCATTATTTTAGATCCACCTGCCTTTATCAAACGAAAAAAGGATTTAACCGAAGGACAGCTTGCCTATAGACGCATCAATGAGCTTGCCTTGAGATTATTAACACCGGGTGGTATTTTGTTTACGGCATCTTGTTCCATGCATTTAGCCACGACTGAATTAGTCGATATATTAAGGCGCTGTGCACGTAAACTTAAGCGCAATGTGCAAATAATTGCTCAAGGCCATCAGGCAGCTGATCATCCAATTCACCCAGCTATACCCGAAACAGACTATTTAAAATTGTTGGTTGCCAGAGTTTTATGAGGAACAAGCCATGATGCCAAAGTGGATTGCTATCCTCTATTCGCTTATTTTTGTCCTAGCCTTGCTGCGCTGTTTTAAAAGTAAGGGGCATATCATCAAGATCATCGCCTTTCCGCTAATTTTTGCCGGTTTAGCCTGGTGGAATTTTAATCTTGCTAGCAAAATGTATAAACATGGTTTGTGGTTATGGGCAGTTGGCGGTGTTACCGGCTTTGTTGAAGGTTTAATATCAACGAAGAAATTAGGCCTTAGAGCGGATAAAAAGAAGTGGCGGATTGAGTTGCCTGGCAGTATTTTAATGTTGGTGCTCTCGACGCTATTATTCTGCCTAGAGAATTTGATCTATTTTTTCGAGAGTGCAGCAATTCCACTCTTAAATGCCAAGGTTTTTATCATGGCAACCATCCTTGTCTCTGGTTGGGTTGCAGGCATGGTGATGGGCAGACATCTGAATTACTTGAAAAAATACGCTAAGGCGGGCCACACAGATTTAGTCTAGCTCGCCTTGCAGCTTAAATATATTCAACGCCATCAACGATATAATTGAGCTTTCCAGCTGGGGTAACCAAACTGATTTCGTCGCCTTCCTGCTTACTGATAAGAGAACGAGCCAAGGGAGACATCGCCGATATTTTTCCAACCTTGAGATCCGCCTCATCCTCGCCCACAATTTGGTATTTGATGACTTCATCAGTATCGGCATTGATCAAGGTCACCGTAGCTCCAAAGATTATCTTACCCGTGGTAGCCATTTGGCTGACATCAATGATTTGTGCCGAGCCAAGCTTAGTTTCAATTTCATTGATACGCCCTTCTATAAAGCTTTGTTGTTCCTTAGCAGCGTGATATTCGGCATTTTCCTTAAGATCGCCATGAGCACGAGCCTCCGCTATGGCATTTATAATTTGTGGACGCCTGACTTTTTTCAAGTGCTCTAGTTCTTCTTTTAATAAGTTGGCGCCATTAACCGTCATAGGAACTTTTTGCATATATCTTCTCACCCAGAAATAAAATCAAATTGAAATACTAAAAAACTATAGTCTCATTATAGAGAAGCTAGAGCTAACAATAAATAATTTAGTTAATAGTCTATACTAATTAAAAGTAAATAAGGAGTTTTCGCAGCCAGAATTAATAACAAGCCTGTGGTATTTACTTTTTGTAAATCCTAGCGTTAAATACAAAGAGCTTAATATTTCCTTAAGCTTAGCTTGTTATAGTTACTTAGAAGAATTACATAAGGAATTATTTATGACAACCCTGATCTTAACAGGTTATGATTTCCAAGCTGAATTGCAAAGGGCCGATAGCCCCATGCAAAAATTAGCAGCCTATGTTAGACGTTTAAGTTATCACAAAGAATTATTTTTGGATTGGGTTAGGGAAATGACTACCCAGCAAGCGTTCATTGAAGAACTCAAAAAAAAGCTAGACTTAGAAGAAGCTTATGAGTTTGAACAGCGCTTAGATCTTATGCAAAGAGCTCCACAGGCCGTTGAAACCGCGCCTACTATCAGTCCACAGGTTTTAGCTAAGTTTGCCGATTTAACTAAACAAACTGAAGCCATTATGGCAAACATCGTTCAAGCCCAACAAACCATTGTTGCTGCTAAAACGACCATGTTGCAAGATGTTCAGCAAATAACTGCACAAGTCTTGCAAGCTCATGCTCCTGCAAATACCACAGCTCAACAGGCCCAAGCTGTTGTTGCTTCAACGGTAGAATTGGTAGAAGAACGTTTTGATAAAATGGTTCGCAAAGCCACCCAAATGGCCTTACCCCTTTTAACGCCTGCTCCAGGAACAACTCATGCTCAACAAAAAGCTGAGCAAGAACAGAAAGAACAGGATATGGAATTTTATAGACAACGTAAAAATCTTAAACTCGTTGAAATGGTGATTCAATTATTTCAAAACCACCATATTCCTAGAGAAAGATGTGAGCATTTTGAGCAACGGTTCCATCAGTGCATTAATCACGGCAGTTCGATTGCTTTTGAAAGATCATTGTTTATGCTAGCTCAATCCAGAGAACTACAAGCGAACTTAGGCTTGCTTGGTAACTTGATTAAGCAACACGGAAACCAGCTTAACTATAATCCTAACAATAGACTAAGACCCAATTTACAGCTTTAGTTGGGCCTGATGTTCTAGGCTGGGCTCATCACTCAGCCTAGAACAGTTTTAAATTCCCATCAAAACCCATTCCCATTTCATACACTTCGCTCAATATACTCGGTAATTAGCATTCATCAGCTTAAAGAACGCTTAGCCAGGCTAAGATCCAGGTTCGAAATAGAGCATAATAATGACTAGATTTAACTTTTTGTAAAACAAAACATAGATTTAAGGGTAAATATCAGCTAAATAGCAAAAATACCACCAAGTAAGGAAGAAGCAAGTATGGGAGAAGCGAACGGTATTGGATAGGGCAAAGTTGCTAGGCTACACATCATCAATCTATAGCCTAGCAATAGCTTATTACAGGTTGAATTGCAAGCTAGTATCACTGCGACTACCGGCTGCTAATACTTCCAAATCAGAAAATTTACCCCTGGTAGCAAATAACTTAGCTTGATAAGGGTTAACTCGCAGGCCTCCTTCAATGGTTTTGAGTACATCTTTTGCGTTGGTATAATACCCCTCTTCATATTTATCTTTGTATTGAGTTTTGCTGGCTGCGTGCTCTTTTAACCTGTCAAAAAACTCTTTTTGTACAGTAGACACAAAGTCTTTTTTCATAAACATTTGTATGTGCACCCAATTGATTTCTAGCTTAGCGTCATCTTTTTGCAAGGTAATTTTCTCTCCATCCATTGCAATTATATTATACTCTGCCAAGCTCGCATAACTAGAAACAATCAGCAGTTTATCCTCAGTGCCAAACAAGTCATTAAAGTACCGTTGATACTGCTGGATCTTGTTTTCATCTAAACCCGGCATAAACAAAGCTTGCGGGGTTATTCTTCGCCAAGCTCCATTCTTTTGGGTCATATGAAATAAATTACTCCTTAGAAATACCTCTCGATTTTTTATAACCAGCGACTCCATAATTAGTTTTAATGGAGCAAATGAATTATCAATTGCAGAGTAAGTTAAGATTTTAGTCAAAAATTTGCCCTCATCATTGAGCAATTTCTCATCCGGAATATCTAAGCCTTCATTAAGTAAGTAGCAAAGCAGCGCACAATTATTGGCTATACGAGTCTTGGTAAGGACATGAGTTAAAAGTGACTCACCGTGTTTATTGGCTTGCTTAAGGTCAGCGCCTTTTGCCACGGCTAGCTTAAGAATAGGAAGATAGACACTATTTGCTAATGCAAATAATAGCTCGTTCTGATTTGCATTTACGTCGGCACCTTTCTTAACTAACCAAGACAATACTTGAAGACGCTGAGCATCAACTAAACCAGACTCAAGGCCATTTACCACGCGAATAGCTACTTGAGTTAACTCCTGCTTATCTGCGTTTTTATACTTATCTATGAATAATTCGAATTGGCGCTGTAAGCGCTGTTCTATTTCTTCTTGTGTTTCTAATCCGATAGGATTGTCATCAAGGCGCCAATTGTTATTGGAATCGCTTCTACTTGTGCTTGGGCTACCTATATTTCTAAATAATTTTGTTATAAATTTTTGCATCGCTTCCTCATTTTATGCCTAATAACTAGCTTATTAGGTTAACAAACTAAGCTTAAGGAAGTCTTAAAAACGAGAAATAAAAATAGCCGGGTGTATGTCAACTTAATAAAGTGAACACGGTAAGATCTAATTAGACCAATAGCGAAGTCAGAATAGATTTTAAGATAAGAGGAGGTTACTGGATAAAGAAACAAGAAATTAAAAAGGAAGCAAGTTAAGGAAAAGCGAGCGGCATAAATAAAGAGCCTGGCAATGACCTACTTTCACATGGCAAAGCCACACTATCATCGGCGCAGAGCGGTTTCACTTCTGAGTTCGAAATGGAATCAGGTGGTACCCGCAC
>Ga0222428_100246_pt1 | contig 37548 bp, 31 predicted proteins | sample 2B5Ametagenome_FD_182471 | JGI IMG/M metagenome (GOLD analysis project Ga0222428, IMG submission 182471) | Enriched microbial communities from leaf-cutter ant dump, University of Wisconsin, Madison, United States - 2B5A (version 2) | ecosystem: Environmental > Terrestrial > Nest > Insects nest >...
CGCCCTTGACGTAGATCTTCCAGCTGCAGCTGCCGGTGCAGTTCACGCCGTGGGTGCTGCGCACGATCTTGTCGTGCGCCCAGCGGTCGCGGTAGGCGTCCTCCCAGGTGCGGTCCTCGCCGTTGGTCTGGCCGTGGCCCTGGGCGAAGGTTTCGCGCGGCTGCGCGAAGTAGGAAAGGCGGTCGAGGAAGTGGCTCATCGTGGGCTCCTTGAAATCGTTCTGTTCATGCGTTCGGTCAGCAGGGCATCTCGGCCTTCTTGCGCGCGTAGTACCACCAGGTGACGATCACGCACAGCACGTAGAACACGGCAAACATCCACAGCGCAAACTCCGGCCCGCCCGTGGCGGCGATGGAGCTGCCGTAGCTCTTGGGAATGAAGAAGCCCCCGTAGGCCCCCAGGGCGCCCGCGAAGCCCACGGCGGCGGCGCCCTCGGTGTTGCCGTCCTTGATGGCCTGGGCGCGGGCGGCGTCGTCGTTGCCGTGCAACGCGCGCAGCTTCTGGTTCAGGAAGATCACGGGGATCATGCGGAAGGTGGAGCCGTTGCCGATGCCCGTGGTGAAGAACAGCACCAGGAACATCACGAAGAAGCCCGCGAAGCTGCCGGCCTGCGGGCCGAACGGCAGGGCGAAGCCCCCCGCGCCCTTGGGCAGGAAGTACAGCACCCCGACCACGGCCAGCGCCATGACGATGAAGTTCCAGAACGTGACCACGCCGCCGCCCACCTTGTCGGCCAGCCAGCCGCCGAAGGGCCGCACCACCGCGCCCACCAGCGGCCCCAGCCAGGCGTAGGCCAGCGGGTTCACCGTGGGGAACAGCGCCTTGATGAGCAGCGGAAAGCCCGCCGCGAAGCCGATGAACGAGCCGAACGTGCCCAGGTACAGCAGGCACATGATCCAGTTGTGCTTGGCGCGGAAGATGGCGGCCTGCGCGGCGAAGCTGGCCTTGGCGTCCGCGATGTCGTTCATGCCGAACCACGCGGCGACGGACGCGATGGCGATCCACGGCACCCAGATGAAGGCCGCGTTCTGCGCCCAGACCTGCGTGTGCTCGCCGTTCTTGACGATGGTCTGCGCGTCGCCGCCGAAGATGCCGAAGATGCCCGCCGTGATGACCAGCGGGCTGAGGAACTGCACCACCGACACGCCCAGATTGCCCAGGCCCGCGTTCACGCCCAGCGCCGAGCCCTTGCGCTCCTTGGGGAAGAAGAAGCTGATGTTGGCCATGCTGGAGCTGAAGTTGCCCCCGCCCAGGCCGCACAGCAGCGCCAGCAGCAGCATGGTGGGGTAGCTGGTGGTGTTGTCCTGCACCGCGTAGCCGATGCCGATGGCCGGGATCAGCAGCGACGCGGTGGACAGGGCCGTCCAGCGCCGCCCGCCGAAGATGGGCACCATGAACGAGTAGAAGATACGCAGCGTGGCGCCCGACAGCGCGGGTGCCGCCGCCAGCCAGAAGAGCTGGTTGGTCGAATACTTGAAGCCCAAAGCGGGCAGGTTCACGGCGACCACGCTCCAGACCTGCCAGATGGCGAAGGCCAGGAACAGCGCGGGCACCGAGATCCAGAGGTTGAGCTTGGCGACGGCCTCGCCCTCGCGGGCCCAGAACGCCTTGTCCTCGGGCGTCCAGATGGTGAGCAGGCGGCCCTGCCGGGTAGATGCTGCGGTAGCGGATGACATGGTGTTGACCTTTCAGGCCGCGTGCTGCGGCGCCATCACGTCGGTGCGGCGCACCTCGGTGAAATACATCCAGATGAGGGAGACCCAGACCACGCCGTACATCAGCATGAAGGCGCTGGAGCGGATGCCCGTCCAGTCCATGAGCACGCCGAACAGAATGGGCAGGATGAAGCCGCCCAGGCCGCCCGCCAGCCCCACGATGCCGCTGATGGCGCCGATGTTGGCGGGGTAGTCGTCGCTGATGTACTTGAACACGCTGGCCTTGCCGAAGGCCATGGCGATGCCCAGCAGGAACATGAGGGCGGTGAACGTGTAGACGTTCAGTCCGATGTGGAAGGTGCGCGGACCGTCCACCGTGAGCACGGTGAAGTCCGTCTGCGGGTACGACAGCAGGAACAGGCAGATCCAGCACACCCACATGACCCACCAGGTCACGCTGTGCGCGCCATACTTGTCCGACAGCACCCCGCCGATGGCGCGCAGCACGCCGCCGGGCAGCGAGAAGCAGGCCGCCAGCAGCGCCGCCACGCGGATGTCCAGGCCGTACTCGCCCACGTAGTACTGCACCATCCACAGCGACAGCGCCACGTAGCCGCCGAACACGATGCTGTAGTACTGGCAGTACTTGAGCACCTTGGGGTCCTTGAGCGCCTTGAGCTGGGCGGTGAACGACACATTGCTGGGCACCAGATGCGCTGGGTCGCTGTGGCTGAACAGCCAGAACAGCACCAGCGTGCCCAGCATGATGGCCGCGTACACGTGCGGCACCACCGTCCAGCCGAAGGCCACCAGGATCACCGGCGCCACGAACTTGTTCACGGCCGCGCCCGAGTTGCCCGCGCCGTACACGCCCATGGCCATGCCCTGGCGCTGCTTGGGGAACCAGCGCGCCACGTAGGGCGTGCCCACCGAGAACGAGCCCCCGGCCAGCCCCACGAACAGGCCGATCACGAGGAAGTGCCAGTACTCCGTGGCCGAGCCCATGAGCCAGATCGCCGGCACGGTGGCGGCCATCAGCAGGGCCATGACGATGCGCCCGCCGTAGCGGTCCGTCCAGATGCCCAGCGGCACGCGCACCAGCGAGCCGGTGAGCACCGGCATGGCGGTGAGCAGGCCGAACTGCGTGGCGTTCAGGTTCAGCATCTTCTTGATCGGGATGCCGATCACGCCGAACATCATCCAGACCATGAAGCAGACGGTGAAGGCCAGCGTGCTGACGATGAGCACGCTCCAGGCCTGGCGGGTGCGGCGGGGGTCGTTTGCCGCAGGGTGCGACGGGGTTGCCATGGGTTTTTCCCTTGTGTGGAAGATGGCATCCATGGTCGCGCGAACGGGGCGCGGCGCACATCCTTCACAGGGAGGCGCGGGCTGGTGCAGAAGAACGATGGCGGGGCGACCCGCCCTACTCCTAAAGAACTATCCGGGCTGCGGAGATTTCAAGCCAAATCGGCCTCTAGCGCTTATGCATCAAGCGCTAGCAGCTATCAAAAGGTGAGTTGCGCGGACTATTCCGCCCGCAGCCGGTCGGACGCGTACACCGCCGCCTGCACGCGCGACGCGAGGCCCAGCTTGCGCAGGATGTGCTGCACGTGGATCTTCACCGTGGTCTCGGCGATGTCCAGGGCGCGGGCGATTTCCTTGTTGCTCGCGCCGCGCGCGATCTCGCGCAGCACCTCTTCCTCGCGCGGGGACAGGGGCGAGGCCGGCTCCTCGGGCAGCGGCTGCGGCTCGGGCGCGCCCTGCGACTGGAACGCGGCCACGAGCTTGCCCATGAGCTCGGGGCTCACCACGGGCTCGCCGCGCGCCGCGCGGCGGATGGCCTGGGCCAGCAGGTCGCCGTCGATGGTCTTGAGCAGGTAGCCCTGCGCGCCGTTGCGCAGCGCGGCGGCCAGGTCCTCGCCGTCCTCGCTGACGGTGAGCATGAGCACGCGCGAGGCGGGCGCCACTTCGCGCAGGCCCTGGATCGCGTCCACGCCCGTCACGCCGGGCAGGTGGTTGTCGAGCAGGATCACGTCGGGCTTGAGCACCGGCGCCAGGCGCAGGGCCTCGGCCGCGTCGCCGGCCTCGCCCAGCACCGAGAGGCCTGCGTCCTGCGCGAGCAGCGCGATCAGGCCGCGGCGGAACAGGGTGTGGTCGTCCACCACGAGCAGGGTCACGGGGCGCGGGTCGGCGGGCGGCATCATGGAACGGCAATACTTTCCTGGTTTTCCGGCAGGGGGGTGGCGAGCGGCACGGTGGGCAGCTCGATGCACACGCGCGTGCCCTGGCCCCGGGCGGATTCCACCTGCACCACGGCGCCCACGCGCTGGCCCCGCTCGCGCATGATGCCCAGGCCCACGTGCAGCGAGTCGGGCGGCACTTGGCCTAAGTCGAAACCCTGGCCGTTGTCCTGCACCTCGAAGCGCCAGCGCGGGTGCCGGTGCACCAGCAGGTCCACCCGCGTGGCGCCCGAGTGCTTGCGCACGTTCGACAGCGCCTCCTGCACCATGTGCAGCACCTGGATCTGCAGGTCCGGCGCGAGCGGCAGGCCGTGGCCCACCATGCCCAGCGTGGTGGCGATGCCGGTCTGGTGCTCGAACTTGGACAGCGTGGCGCGCAGGGCGGATTCGATGTCCTCCTCGCTGGTGCGCGTGCGAAAGTGCACCAGCAGCTCGCGCACGTCGGCGTAGCACTCGCGCACGCCCACGTCCAGTTCGCCGATGCTGCGGTCGCGCCGCGCCTCGTCGCCCTTGGCCACGGCGTCGCGCAGCAGCTGCGTCTGGATCTTGAGGAAGGCCAGCGACTGGGCGATGGAGTCGTGCAGCTCGCGCGCGAGCAGGCCGCGCTCCTCGGCCACCGCCGCCTCGCGCTCCAGCGCCGTGGCGCGCAGGCCTTCCATGGCGCTGGCCAGGTGGCGCGTCATGGCTTCGAGCAGGTCGCGCAGGCCATCGGTCAGCACGATGGGCGTGCGGAAGAACAGGTCCACCTCGCCCAGCACGCGCTGCTGCATCTGCACGGGGATGGTGACCATGGTCTCGAAGCCCGCCTCGCGGCAATGCGGCAAGGCGAGCTGCGTGGACGGCGTGATGGGGATGACCCGCGTGCGCGCCGCCGCCTGCGGCTGGCCGCACAGGCAGCTGCCGGTGTGCAGGCAGTGCTCGCCGTCGGCCAGCGCGCGGGGCAGGCCGTCGCCGGCCAGCAGCACGTAGCGTTCGTTGGCCTCGTTGGACCAGCGCACGGCCGCGGCGTCGGCCCCGGCCACGCGGCGGATCTGCTGCACGAAGCCCTGGGCCAGCAGCTCCAGGCTGCCGGCGTCGGCGGCCAGCGCGCTCACCTCGTAGAGCGCGGCCAGGCGCTGGTTCTTCACGGCGATGCTGGCCGTCTTCTCCTGCACCTTGTGCTCCAGCTCGTCGTGCGAGGCCTGCAGCGCGTGCGCCATGAGGTTGAAGCCCGCCGCGAGCTGGCCGAACTCGTCGTCGGTCTCCACCGGCAGGCGCGTGCCCAGCTCGCCCTGGCGCAGCCGGGCCTGGGCCTGCTGCAGGCGGGAGACGGGGTTGATCACCAGCAGGTAGCTCACGGCCATGAAGGTCACGGCGGCGACGATGGCCACGGCCATCATGAACAGCTGGAACAGGTGCAGGGCCGCCGTCCAGCCCGCGATCTGCAGCTCGATGGCCTCCACGAAGCCGTCCACCTGCTGCACGAAGGCGTCGGCCTGCGCCAGGGTCTGCGCGCGGTCGGGCGCCTGCGGCCCCGCCCAGCCGCTGCGCGCCTGCGCCCATTGGGCGCGCACGGCGTCGAAGCGCGCGCGCGTGCCCTCGCTCCAGGGCACGAACAGGGGGCGCGAAGGGTCGCCCGTGCGCAGCAGCTCCAGGCTCGCGTCGAACTGGCGGGCACGCTCCTGCACCGCCTCGGGCGACTCGGCCTGCAGCACCATCACCATGCGCAGCATGTTCATGCGCAGCCGGCCCGCCTCGTTCACAGCGGCGGCACCCCCTTCGAGCTTCCAGGTCACCCACAGCGTGAGGCTGATGGACGCCAGCGCCACCAGCAGAAAGCCCGCGCCCAAGGCCAGGAGCTTGGTGGTGAGCGTGGGCTTGGACCGCATGCGGGCAGTGTAGGCAGCGGGTGCGCGGCAACACTTGACTTGCGTCAAGGGCGGCGTGGAACCCATCCCCACCCGCGTAGCATTGCCCCCATGCACATGCCACCGCCCCGGGTCCTTCTCCTCTCCCTCTTCCCCCTGCTGGCCGCCTGCGCCAGCGTGGAAACCGCCCCGCCCGCCCGCCTGCAGGCCCTGCTGCCCGCCGACGTGCTGCTGCTGGGCGAGCAGCACGACGCGCCCGACCACCAGCGCCTGCAGCGCGAGACCGCGCAGTGGCTTGCGGCGCGCGGACAGCTCGCGGCCCTGGTGCTGGAGATGGCCGAGCGCGGCCAAGGCACCGCCGGCCTGCCGCCCGACGCCACCGAGGCGCAGGTCCAGGCCGCCCTGCAGTGGAAGGACGCCGCCTGGCCCTGGAAGGCCTACGGCCCCGTGGCCATGGCCGCCGTGCGCGCGGGCGTGCCGGTGCTGGGCGGCAACCTGCCCCGCACGGAGATGCGCGCCGCCATGGCCGACACGGCATGGGACCGGCACCTGCCCGCCCCCGCGCTGGAGCGCCAGTACACGGCGCTGCGCGAGGGCCACTGCGGCCTGCTGCCCGAGGCGCAGATCGCCCCCATGGCGCGCATCCAGATCGCGCGCGACGCGAGCATGGCCCGCGCCGCGCAGGAAGCCCGCCGCCCCGGCCAGACCGTGCTGCTGGTGGCCGGCGGCGGCCACGTGCTGCGCAGCCTGGGCGTACCCACGCACTGGCCGGTCGATTTGAAGTCAAAAGTGGTTTTAGCGCAGACAGGACAAGCGCCAGCAGCTATCGAAAGCGAAGCGGATGCGGTCATCCAGACGCCCGCCCTGCCGCCCAAGGACCACTGCGCGGAACTGCGCAGGCAGTGGGATAGGAAATAGCGTCAGCCCCGCGCCTGCAGCAGCGCAGCGAAATCGTCGGCCGCCAGCGGCCGGCTGCACAGGTAGCCCTGGTAGGAATCGCAGCCGCGCTCCCGCAGGAAGGCGAGCTGCCCCTCGGTCTCCACCCCTTCGGCCAGAACCGACAGGCCCATGCTGTGCCCCATGGCGATGATGGCCGCGCTGATGGCCATGTCGTCCTCGCTCTGCGGAATGTCGCGGATGAAGCCCTGGTCGATCTTGAGCACGTCGATCGGAAAGCGCTTGAGTTGCGCGAGCGACGAGTAGCCCGTGCCGAAGTCGTCCACCGCGATGCGCAGGCCCAGGCCGCGCAGGCGGGTGAGCACTTGGCGCGCCTCTTCCTCGGTGCGCTCGGCCAGCGCGGTCTCGGTGATCTCCAGCTCCAGCAGTTCGGGCGGAAAGCCGGAGTCGGCCAGCGCGCCCGAGGCGCAGCCGGCCAGGTCCGTCAGGTGGAACTGGCGCGGCGAGACGTTGACGGCCAGCGTCAGGTCGGGCAGCCCCTGGGCGCGCCACTGCTGGCCCTGGCGGCAGACCTCGCGCAGCACCCACTCGCCCAGCGGCCCGATCACGCCCGAGGTCTCGGCCACGGGGATGAAGCGCGCGGGCGAGATCATGCCCTCCTCCGGGTCGTTCCAGCGCACCAGCGCCTCGGCGCCCAGGATGCGGCCCGTGGCGATGTCCACCTGCGGCTGGTAGACCATCACCAGGTGGCCCTGCGCCAGCGCCAGGCGCAGGCGCGATTCGAGCGCGAGCCGCTCGCGCGCGGCCTGGGTCATGGCCTCGTGGAAGAAGCACCAGGCGCCCCGGCCCAGCGCCTTGGCGCCGTACACCGCCGCGTGCGCGCCCTGCAGCAGCAGCTCGGAGGTGTCCGCGTGCTCGGGGAACATGCAGATGCCCACGCTCACCCCGGCCACCACCTCGAAGCCGTCGGGCGAGCGCCAGGGCTCGGCCACGGCGCTGATCAGGTTGCGCGCCACCGCCGCGGCGCCGTCGGCGTGCCGCAGGTGGCGCGCCACCACGGCCAGTTCGTCGCCGGCCAGCCGGCCCAGCACGTCGCCGGGCCGCAGGGCCGTCTGCACCTGCCGCGCGATGTGGCGCAGCACCGCGTCGCCCGTGGTGTGGCCGTAGCTGTCGTTCACGTCCTTGAAGCGGTCCAGGTTGAGCAGCAGCACGGCGATGTGCTCGCCGCTGGCCCGCGCCTCCTGCACCACCTGGTCGAGCTGGCGGCCGAACCAGGCGCGGTTGGACAGCCCCGTGAGCGCGTCGTTGTGCGCGAGGTACTCCAACTGCCGCTGCTGCGCCTTCTCCTCGGAAATGTCGGTGAACATGCACACGTAGTGCGTGACCTCGCCGGCCGGGTCGCGCACGGCCGAGAGGGACATGTATTCGGGGAAGACCTCGCCGTTCTTGCGGCGGTTCCAGATCTCGCCCTGCCAGTGGCCCGTCTGGCGCATGCTTGCCCACATGGCCTCGTAGAACGCGCGGTCGTGCCGGCCGGACTTGAACACGCGCGGCGTCTTGCCCAGCAGCTCGGCCTCGGTGTAGCCCAGCAGGCGCGTGACGGCGGCGTTGACCGAGAGGATGCGGCTGTTCGCGTCGGTCACCACCACGCCCTCGGCGGTGTTGTCCACCACCGTGGCGGCCAGCCGCTGGCGCGCCTCGCTGCTCTGCAGCGCGGCGCGCGCCGCCGTGATCTCGTCCAGGTCCTGCACCACGCAGGCCAGGTGCGCGGGCTCGCCGTCCTCGCTGCCGGGGATCTGGGTCACGGTGCAGAGCACGGGCACCCTGCGCCCGTCGCCGGGGCGCAGGCATTCGCGCTCGTCCACGTAGTGGTCGATCTCGCCGGCCAGCAGGCGCGACAGCTGGGTGGCGGCCCAGTCGCGGTCGGGCGCGGGCATCACGTCGTGGATGTCGAGGCCGCGCACGCGCGCCAGCGGCACGCCCAGCAGATTGCACAGCCGGGCGTTGGCCCACAGGAAGCGCCCGTCGGGCGCCACGCGGGCGAACCCGGCCGGCGCGTGGCGCACGATCTGCGACAGCTCCTGCGCCATGGCCAGGCGCACCTTCTCGGCGCGGCGCATGCGCCGCAGCATCCACCAGGCCAGGCCGCTGGTCAGCAGCACATAGCCCCAGCCCTTCCAGGTCTGCAGGCGCGTGAGCTGCACCGGGTCGTCCACCCAGTGGGCCAGGGCCGCGTCGCCCGCGAACACCCAGGCCACGCCCAGCACCAGATACAGCAGCATTCCCCGCCAAGGGACCCATTGCGGGGCATTGCCCGGATCGCCCATTGATTCCCCCGTAACCGGCGCCCAGGCCCATGCTGCGACAATCGCACAGCTATGAACAACGCCTACATCCTCACCCTGTCCTGCCCCGACCGCCTGGGGCTGGTGCACGCAGTCTCCGGCTTCCTGCTGGAGCAGGGCGGCAACATCGAAGAAGCCGCGCAGTACAACGACCACGACACCGGCCTGTTCTTCATGCGCGTGCAGTTCGCCTGCGGCCAGCACGACCACGCCACCCTCAAGGCCCGCCTGGCCAGCTTCGCCGAGCCCCACAACATGCACTGGAGCCTGCACGCCACGGCGGCGCCCATGAAGACGGTGCTGCTGGTCAGCAAGGAAGGCCACTGCCTCAACGACCTGCTGTTCCGCTGGAAGAGCGGCCTGCTGCCCATCGACATCCGCGCCATCATCAGCAACCACCGCGACTTCTACCAGCTCGCGGCGAGCTACAACGTGCCGTTCCACCACATCCCGGTCACCGGGGCCACCAAGGCCCAGGCCGAGGCGAAACAGTTCGAGATTATCGAGGCCGAAGGGGCCGAACTGGTAGTGCTGGCGCGTTACATGCAGATACTTTCACTTGATCTATGTCAAAAGTTGGCCGGACGGGCCATCAACATCCACCACAGCTTCCTGCCCAGCTTCAAGGGCGCCAAGCCGTACTACCAGGCGCATGACCGGGGCGTGAAGCTCATCGGCGCCACCGCGCACTACGTGACGGCCGACCTGGACGAAGGCCCGATCATCGAGCAGGACGTGGCCCGCGCCGACCACACCGACACCGTGGAAGACCTCACCGCCCGCGGCCGCGACACCGAAAGCCAGGTGCTGGCCCGCGCCGTGAAGTGGCACAGCGAGCACCGGGTGCTGCTCAACGGGCACAAGACCGTCGTCTTCCGGTAAACCTTTCCCATGGCCACGGCGTCGCCCTCCTTCCTGACCGCCGCCGTGCGGCGCATCCCGCCGATCCAGTGCCTGCTGACCTTCGAGGCCCTGGCGCGGCTGCGCAGCGTGACGCAGACGGCCGACGAGCTGTGCGTGACCCCCAGCGCCGTGAGCCACCGCGTCAAGCAGCTCGAACAGATCCTGGGCGCGCGCCTGTTCGGCCGGGCCGACTTCTCGCTGACCACCGAGGGCAGCGCCTACCTGGCCCACGTGCGCGAGGGGCTGACCGCGCTGCAACGCTTTCCGGGCGCGGCGGCCGCCCCGGGCCGCAGGCGCTTGAAGCTCGCCGTCACCCCCACCTTCGCCCGCACCATCCTCATCCCGCGCCTGCGCCAGTTCACCGAGGCCTACCCCGAGATCGACCTGGCCCTGCAAGTCTCCATCCCCCTGCTGGACGTGGTGGCCGAGGACGCCGACCTGATGGTGCGCTTCGGCCCCGGCCACTATGCCGACGTGGAGCACGTGGAACTGGCGCGCGACGTGGTCACGCCCCTGGCCTCGCCCGCCTTCGTGCGCGAGCACGGCCCGTTCGAGCGCCCCGAAGACCTGGAAGGCGTGCCCCTGCTGCGCAGCCCGCTGGAGCCCTGGCGCACCTGGTTCGCCGCCACGGGCCTGGACTGGGCCGAGCCCAGCGAGGGCTCACAGTTCAACGACATCGGCCTGATGTGCGACGGCGCCGCCGCCGGCATGGGCGTGGCCCTGGTGCGCCTGAAGCTCGGCGCGCCCTGGCTAGAGAACGGCACCCTGGTGCGCCTGTTCGCCGACGACGCGCCCAGCCCCCACGCCCACTACCTGTGCTGGCGCACCGGCAACATGGACCGCTGGGAGTGCGCCGCCTTCGCCGAGTGGCTACGGAAGACGATGGCCTGAGCATTTCAGGCCAAATTGGCCTCCAGCGCTTATCCATCAAGCGCGAGCAGCTATCAAAACCGTAGTCATCGGGCGATTTTCACAATCCCCTGCAGAAAAGCTCAAGCCCCGCCGCAGCCATCCCCTTACAGTGGCGGCCATGCACGACGACGAGAACAACGACAACCCCACGCCCGCCGAACGCGCCGCGCGCCAGGCCGAAGTGGTGCAGGCCCTGGCCCGCGTGGTGCCCGCGCACGCGCTGCTCTGGCACGCCGAGGACACCACGCCCTACGAATGCGACGGCCTCACCGCCTACCGCCAGCGCCCGCTGGTGGTCTGCCTGCCCGAGACGTATGAAGAGGTGCAGGCCGTGCTGCAAACCTGCCATCGCCTGCGGGTGCCCGTGGTGGCGCGCGGCGCGGGCACGGGCCTGTCGGGCGGGGCCATGCCGCATGCGCTGGGCGTGACGCTGTCGCTGGCCAAGTTCAACCGCATCCTCGACCTGGACCCGGTGGCCCGCACCGCCCGCGTGCAGTGCGGCGTGCGCAACCTCGCCATCAGCGAGGCCGCCGCCCCCTACGGCCTGTACTACGCGCCCGACCCCAGCAGCCAGATCGCCTGCACCATCGGCGGCAACATCGCCGAGAACTCGGGCGGCGTGCACTGCCTGAAATACGGCCTGACGGTACACAACGTGCTCAAGATCCAGGGCTTCACCGCCGAGGGCGAGCCCGTGGAGTTCGGCAGCGGCGCGCTGGACGCGCCCGGCTACGACCTGTTGGCCGCCGTGATCGGCAGCGAGGGCATGCTGGCGGTGGCGACCGAGGTGACGGTCAAGCTCATCCCCAAACCGCAGCTCGCGCGCTGCATCATGGCCAGCTTCGACGACGTGCGCCGCGCGGGCGACGCGGTGGCCGCCGTGATCGCGGCGGGCATCATCCCCGCCGGGCTGGAGATGATGGACAAGCCCATGACCGCCGCCGTGGAAGACTTCGTGAAGGCCGGCTACGACCTCACGGCGGAAGCGATTCTGCTGTGCGAGAGCGACGGCACGCCCGAGGAGGTGGAGGAGGAAATCGCCCGCATGAGCGCCGTGCTGCGCGCCGCCGGCGCCACCGCCCTCAGCGTGAGCCAGGACGAGGCCGAGCGCCTGCGCTTCTGGAGCGGCCGCAAGAACGCCTTCCCCGCCAGCGGCCGCATCAGTCCCGACTACATGTGCATGGACTCCACCATCCCGCGCAAGCGCCTGGCCGACATCCTGCTGGCCATCCAGGAGATGGAGAAGAAATACCAGCTGCGTTGCGCCAACGTCTTCCACGCGGGCGACGGCAACCTGCACCCGCTGATCCTGTTCGACGCGAACGACGCCGACCAGCTGCGCCGCTGCGAACTCTTCGGCGCCGACATCCTGGAGACCAGCGTGCAGATGGGCGGCACCGTGACCGGCGAGCACGGCGTGGGCGTGGAAAAGCTCAACAGCATGTGCGTGCAGTTCACCGCCGAGGAGAACGCGCAGATGCGGGGCCTGAAGGCCGCCTTCGACCCGGACGGGCTGCTCAACCCCGGCAAGGTGATCCCCACGCTCAACCGCTGCGCGGAATACGGAAAGATGCTGGTGCGCGGCGGGCGCATCAGCCACCCGGACCTGCCCCGGTTCTGACGGGCGGCGCTACTCCTTGGGCGGCGTGCGGCGCCCTGGTGGTTGCTGTTGCTGCTGCTGGCGCAGCCTCTTCTTCTCCTCCTCGCGCCACGCGCGCAGCCGCTGCATGTTGGCCTCCATGCTCTCGCGCTGCGCCCGCGTCAGCGGCACGGGGCCCGGCGCGCCCACCAGCGCACCGAAGCCGCTGCCCGCATGCGGCGGCGGCTGCTGCTCTGCCCGCGTCTTGTTCTTGAACATGCCTGCTCCTTCTCTCGCAGTGAGGGGCCTGCCCGGTAACGTAACCCGCAGTCCATGAAAACATGTAACTATATCCATTAATTACGCCATTTCCTTGCGCCATATCTAGCCTCCGCGGCATGCAAAGTGCAAGAGAACAGTTTGCGGCCCGGTTACGCGACGCGATGGTGGCGGCGGGCTACGAACCCCGCCCCGCCGTGCTGGAGCGCGAATTCAACACCCGCCACTGGGGCAAACCGATGACCTTGCATGGCGTGCGGCGCTGGCTGCGCGGCGAGACGCTGCCGGACTACCGCAAGCTCACCACGCTGGCCGAATGGCTGCAGGTGCCCGTGCAGCAGCTGGGCTACGGCGAGGCGCCTCAGCAGCAGCACGGCACGCGCGAACGCACCCCGCCCGCCTGGAACGCGGGCCTGGGCTACCAGGACCGGGAGCTGTTCGAGATCTACCTGCGCCTGCCCGTACCCAAGCGCCGGCTGGCGCGGGACGTGATCCTGGCGATCGCCCGCGCCCATGAGGCCGAGGAGGCGGAGCGCGGCTGACGCGCCTTGATGGTCAAATCGGCCTCTAGCGCTTATCCAGCAAGCGCCAGAAGCTATCAATCAAGGAGCTTTATCGGCAGGCACGCCTATCTGGCATGCCCGCTGCGGGCCATTTCCTCTTCCGCGAAGCGCTGGGCGTCCGCCAGCGCGTCGGCCAGGGAGCGCCGCCCCGCCAGCACCTCGCTGATGCGCTGGCCGGTGTAGTCGCCGATGGCCACGAACTGCGGGATGGCGGCGAACTGCACGCCCACGTAGGGCGAGCGCGGCAGCGTGGCGTCGCGCGGGTCGGCCATGGAGATGGCCACGGACTCGATCAGCGCATAGCGCGCGGCCGACAGGAAGGCCTTGTTGCGGTAGGTGGAGATGCGCGTGCCCGTGGGCATGGAGAGCACGCCGAGCTTGTTCGCCACCAGGTCCAGGTAGGCCTTGGACGTGGCCCAGCGCACGAAGGCCTGCGCGGCGTCCGCGCGCGGGGACGAGGCGGGGATCGCCAGCGCCCAGGCCCAGAGCCACCCCGCCCCCTGGGCCGTGGCCCCCGTGGGCGCGAGCGCGAAGCCCGCCTTGTCGGCGACGCGGGAGAACTTGGCGTCCAGCACCGCCGCGCCGGCCACCGTCGCGTCCACCCAGATGCCGCACTTCCCCTGGGTGAAGAGCTGGAGGTTCTCGTTGAAGTTGTTGTTCACCGCGCCGGGCGGGCCGTAGCGCGTGAGCAGCTCCACGTAGGCGCCGACCGCGCTGCGCCACGCGGGCGTGTCGATGCGCGGCTTCCATTGCATGTCGAACCACTGGCCGCCGAAGGCGTTGACCATGGTGGTCACCAGGGCCATGTTGGCGCCCCAGCCGGGCTGGCCGCGCAGGCACACGCCGTAGATGCCCGCCTGGGGGTTGTGGATCTTGGCGGCGGCCTCGCGCACCTGCGTCCAGGTGGGGCGCTGCGCGAAGGAAACGCCGGCCTTCTCCAGCAGGTCCGTGCGGTACAGGGTCATCGAGCTTTCGCCGTAGAACGGGGCTGCGTAGAGCTTGCCGTTCCACGACAGGCCCGCGCGGATGGGCGGCAGCAGGTCGCGCACGTCGTAGTCCGCGTCCGGCTGGAACTCGCGCAGCCAGCCCTTGCCGGCCCAGATGGGCGCCTCGTACATGCCGATGGTGACCACGTCGAACTCGCCCGTGCGGGCCGCCACGTCGGCGGCCACGCGCTTGCGCAGCTCGTCCTCGCCCAGCACCTTCCACTGCAGCCGGATGCCGGGGTGCGCGCGCTCGAACTCCGGGGCGAGGCGCTGCATGTCCGCCATCTGGCGGTTGTCCACCGTCGCGATGACGAGGTCCACGGCCTGCGCGGCGCTGGCGGCGGCCGCGGCGATCACGCCGGCGGCGCAGGTGGCGAGTAGACGGGACAGGGGCACGGCGCTTCTCCAGGTGGGCACAGGGGCGGGAGCGCACGGCGCGCTGCCCGGCTGGAGACTATGGATTCAGGCCCTCCGCACACCAAGAGTGTTATTCCCGCCCCGCTTTTGCAAGGCAGTACCCGGCCGCCGCAACTGCATACGGGGCCTTGCGGGAAAGCGTGCTAATCAAGGGGCGGCGAGGGCCCACAGCGCCCCGGCATGGGCGATGAGGAACAGCACCAGCCCGATGAAGCCGCCCACCAGCGTGCCGTTGATGCGGATGTACTGCAGGTCGCGGCCGATGTGCAGTTCCACCAGCCGCGCCATCTCCCGGGCGTCCCAGCGCTCGACGGTGGTGCGGATGTGCTCCGCCACCGTCTCCGAGACCTCGGGCGCCCACTGCGCGGCCCACAGCTCCAGGCGCACGTTCAGGCGCGCGCGCAGCGCCGCGTCCTGCGCCAGCGCCTCGCCCAGCCAGCGGCCCATGCCGGCCACGCGGCGGGCGATGGCGGAGTCCTCGTCGGCGAGGTCGGCGCGCAGCCGCTCGCGCAGGCCGGCCCACAGGTCGTGCACGTAGCGGGCCAGCACCGCGTCGTTCTGCAGGTAGGCGCGCACTTCCTCGCCCCGGCGCAGCCAGTCGGGGTCGTCCTGCAGGCGGGAGATGAGGCGCTGCAGGGCCGCGTCGAGCGCGCCGCGCAGTTCGTGCGCAGGGTCTTCGGCCATGGCCTGCAGCAGCGTGTCGAGCGCATGGGTGACGGCCGCCGCGCCCTTGCCCGAGAGCCAGTCGGTGGGCAGCACCTTTTCCTTCAGCGGGTGCTCGCGCCGCAGCCACTGCACCAGGGTGTCGGAGACGAAGGCGCGGGTCTCCTCGCGGCGCACCACGGCGGAGAGGCGCTCGAACAGGTCGTCCAGCAGCGCCTGGTGCCGCCCTTCGTGGGTGAGCGCGGCCAGGGCCGAGGCCATGGAGCGCGACAGGTCCAGCTGCCCCAGCAGCGCGCGGGCCGCCTGGGCGATGAAGCGCTGGACCTTGGCGTCCTCCACCGTGTCCAGCCCCGCCAGCGCGAGGCGCGCCACCTGGCGCCCCAGCAGGTCGGCGTTGGCCGGCGCGGCCAGCCACAGCGCCAGCATGTCCACCGGGTCGTGGCGGCGGATCAGCTGCACCAGCGAGGGCGCGTCCAGGAACTTGTCGCGCACGAAGGCCGCGAGGTTGCCGCCGATGCGGTCCTTGTTGCGCGCGATGATGTCGGTGTGGCGCTGCACCAGCGGCAGCGGAATGCGCCGGAACAGGGCCGACACGGCGAACCAGTCGGCCAGCGCCCCGACCATCGCGGCCTCGGCCACCGCGCGCACGCCCGCCACCAGCAGGCCGTGAGGGAAGGCGTAGGTCAGCGCGAAGACCGCGCCCACCGCCAGCAGCAAGCCGGCGGCCTGGCGCTGGGCCCGCCGCAGCAGGCGGGCGTGGTCGGGCGGCGGATCGGCCAGCAAGGGCTCAGGTCACCGCTCAGTTCTGGCCGATCTTGTCCAGCGCGGCCGCGAGGTGGCCCACCGTGCGGTCCACGTTGTGCCACTTCTCCAGGCCGAACAGGCCGATGCGGAAGGTCTTGAAGTCCGGGCCCTCGTCGCACTGCAGCGGCACGCCCGCGGCGGTCTGCAGGCCCACGGCGGCGAACTTGCTGGCGTTCTGGATGCCGGGGTCGGTGGTGTAGCTCACCACCACGCCGGGGGCCTTCCAGCCCTCGGCAGCCACGCTGGGGAAACCGCTCGATTCGAGCAGCGCGCGCACCTGGGCGCCCAGGGCGATCTGCTCGGCGCGCACCTTGTCGAAGCCATAGTCGCGCGTCTCCAGCATCACGTCGCGCAGGCGCACCAGGGCGTCGGTGGGCATGGTGGTGTGGTAGGCGTGCTGGCCCTTCTCATAGCCCTCAGCGATCTGCATCCACTTCTTGAGGTCGCACGAGAAGCTGCTGCTCGTGGTGCCGTCGATGGCCTGGCGCGCACGCTCGGACAGCATCACCATCGCGCAGCAGGGCGAACTGCTCCAGCCTTTTTGCGGGGCGCTGATCAGCACGTCCACGCCGGTCTTTTGCATGTCCACCCACATGGCGCCCGAGGCTACGCAGTCGAGCACGAAGAGCGCGCCGACCTCGTGCGCGGCATCGGCCACGGCGCGGATGTAGTCGTCGCTCAGGATGATGCCGCTGGCCGTCTCCACGTGCGGCGCGAACACCACCTTGGGCTTCTCGGCGCGGATGGTGGTCGCCACCTCCTCGGCCGGGCAGGGCGCCCAGGGCGCCTGCGGGCCGCTGCCCTGCTGGCGCGCCTTGCACACCACGGAGCCGCCGCCCAGGCCCTTGTCGGCGTCGAAGATCTGCGTCCAGCGGTAGCTGAACCAGCCGTTGCGCACGATCAGCACCTTCTGCTGGTTGGCGAACTGGCGCGCCACGGCTTCCATGCCGAAGGTGCCGCTGCCGGGCACCAGCACGGCGGTGTGGGCGTGGTAGACCTCTTTCAGCGTGGCCAGGATGTCCTGCACCACGCCGGTGAAGCGCTTGGACATGTGGTTGAGCGCGCGGTCGGTGTAGACCACCGAGAATTCGAGCAGGCCATCGGGGTCGATATCGGGCAAAAGGCCGGGCATGGGGTTTGTCTCCGCGTACGGTTTGAGGGGGTCAAAAAAAGAGCGGGCCAGCTTAGCACGCCACGTCGCAACGCAGCCGCACGGGCCGCCTGCCCACGGCGCGCACGGCGTCGAGCAGGTCGCACTCCGTGCCCTGCGCGGGGCTCAGGCGGCGCAGGCGCAGCCCGCCCTGGCGCAGCACCAGCCGGTAGCCGTCCGGCCCGTCGCTGTCGGTCTCGACCGCCCACTCCACGACCTCGTCCCAGGGCACAAACAGCTGGCCGGCCTGGTCGGCCACCCAGGCAGCTTCCAGCGGCCGGGGCACGCCCTGCATGCCGAGCAGGCTGGTGCGCGAGGCGACGACGCCGTCGCCGCGCATTTCGATCCAGCGGTCCCCCTGCGTGAAGCGGACGGGCGGCAGCACGGCCGGCCCGCCCTGGGCGGGCACGAGGCAGCCCTGCGTCCACTCCGCGCGCAGCGCAGGGGTCAGGGCGCGCCAACCGCGCCAGCGCCGCAAGGCCAGCCCGGCCAGGCCCGCGAGCGGCAGCAGGGCCAGGGCCAGGCCCGTCGCCAGCCCCGGCTCGCCCACCCGGCCGTGCAGCGCGAAGCCGATGAAGGGGCTGAGCAGCAGCAGGCCCCAGCAGCCCGCAAGCCAGCCCAGCGGCGTGCGCGCCGTATCGGGCAGCGGGGTGCGGCGGTAGTCGTCGGCCATGTGCGGCCCACCCTACCACGTGTCGATGAATCTCGCGTGACGTTCCGGCGCGCCGCCGTGCGTGGCACTCTGCAGCCCGCGCGCCAGCCACGCGCGCGTCTCGGCCGGGTCGATCACGGCGTCGATCTCCAGCGTGGCGGCCATGTGCAGGGCCTCGCCGTTGGCGTACGACTTCGCCAGCAGCCTGGCGAACAGCGCATCGCGCTCCGCCCCCTCGGGCAGGGCCTCCAGCTCCTTGCGGAAGCCCAGGCGCACCGCGCCTTCGAGACCCATCGCGCCGAACTCGCCCGTGGGCCAGGCCACGGTGAACACCGGCGCATGGAAGCCTCCGGCCGCCATGCCCATGGCGCCCAGGCCGTAGCCTTTGCGCAGCACCACGCCGAAGTATGGGACGCGCAGGTGCGCGGCGGTGACGAACAGCCGGCTGACGTGACGCACCTGGGCCGTGGCCTCCACCTCGGGGCCGACCATGAAGCCGGGCGTGTCCACCAGGCCCACCACGGGCAGGCCGTGCGCGTTGCACAGCTGCATGAAGCGCGCGCCCTTGTCGGCCGCGTCGGCGTCGATGGCGCCGCCCAGGTGCAGCGGGTTGTTGGCGATCAGGCCCATGGGGCGGCCCTCGATGCGCGCCAGCGCCGTGTGCAGCCCCAGGCCGAAGCCGGTGCGCAGTATCAGCAGGCTGCCCTCGTCCACGAGGCCGCGCATCGCAGCACGGGTGTCGTACACGCGCAGGCGGTTCTCGGGCACCACGGCGCGCAGCAGGCGCTGGTCGGGGGCGGACCATTCGGCCGTGCGGCCCTGGAAGAACGACAGGTAGTGCCGCGCGGCCGCGACGGCATCCGCCTCGTTCTCCACCAGCACATCGATCACGCCGTTGGCATGCTGCACGCTGCTGGGGCCGATCTGCTCGGGCCGGAACACGCCCAGGCCGCCGCCCTCGATCATCGCGGGGCCGCCCATGCCGATGTTGCTGGCGCGCGTGGCGATGATCACGTCGCTGCAGCCCAGCAGCGCCGCGTTGCCAGCGAAGCACCGCCCCGCCGCGATGCCGACCACGGGCACCTGGCCCGAGAGCGCGGCGTAGCTGGCAAAGGTGGGCACGTGCAGGCCGGCGACGATGGGCATGTCGGTGTCGCCCGGCCGGCCGCCGCCGCCTTCGGCGAACAGCACCACGGGCAGCTTCTGCGCCAGGGCGATGCCCAGCATGCGGTCGGTCTTGGCGTGGTTGCGCATGCCCTGCGTGCCGGCGAGCACGGTGGCGTCGTAGGACATGACGACGGCGCGGGCGGCCTCCGCCCCGAACAGCGCGCCATTGATGCCGCCGATGCCCGTGACCATGCCGTCGGCGGGCGTGTTGGCGATGAGGTCTTCCACGCTGCGGCGGCGCGCCTGCGCGGCGATGGCGAGCTGGCCGTATTCGATGAAGCTGCCTTCGTCGCAGAGGTCGGCGATGTTCTCGCGCGCGGTGCGGCCGCCCTGGGCATGGCGCTTGGCGATGGCCTCGGGCCGGGCGGCGTCGAGCGTGAAGGCGTGGCGGTCGATCACGCGCTGAAGGTCGGGGCGGATGGCGCCGGGGTCGTGCGCCGGGCCTGGATGGAGGCCTTGCGCGGCGGCGCCCTCCTCCACCGGATCGAGCACCAGCAGGGGCTGGCCTTGGGCGAGGTAGGCGCCCGGCACGGCGAGCAGCCTGCGCACGCGGCCGGCGTGCGGGGCGTGCAGCACGTGCTCCATCTTCATGGCTTCGAGCACGGCCAGCTCGCCGCCGGCTGCGACCACCTCGCCCTCGGCCACGCTGACCTGCACCAGGCGCGCGGGCATGGGGGCTGCAATTTCATGGTCATTTTGGCCTCCAGCGCTTTCTGGATATGCGCTGGCAGCTATGTTTTTTGATATCTCCAGCAGCTCCGGCAGCACAGATTCGAGCCAGCGCGTGTGCACCTGCTGGCGCTCCATCTCGGGCCGCGCGGCCAATGCGCGCAGCAGCGCGAGGTTGGTGGCGACGCCGTCGATGCGGCATTCGGCCAGCGCGCGCCGCGAGCGGCGCAGCGCGTCGGCAAAGTGCGGGCCGCGCGTGTGGACGATGAGCTTGGTCAGCAGCGTGTCGTAGTGCGGAGAGGGTGCCGCCCCGGCCATGCCGTGCGTGTCCACGCGGATGCCGGGGCCCGTGGGCAGGTCGAAGCGCGTGAGCGTGCCGCTGCCGGGCACGGCGCCGCCCTGCGCATCCAGCGTTTCGGCATTGATGCGCCACTGCACCGCGAAGCCCCGGGCGGCGGGCGGCGCGGCGGGGTCCAGGCCGATGTCCCGCAGGGTGCGGCCCGCCGCCAGCGCGATCTGCGCCTGGACCAGATCCACGCCCGTGACCTCTTCGGTGACGGTGTGCTCCACCTGCAGGCGCGGGTTGCATTCGATGAAGACGAAGGGCAGGTCGGTGCTCGCCAGATCGACCAGGAACTCGAAGGTGCCCAGCCCTTCGTAGGCCACGGCCCGCGCCATCGCCAATGCGGCGGCGGTGATGCGCTCGCGCAGCGGCGCGGGCAGCAAGGGGCTGGGCGCGATCTCCACCAGCTTCTGGAAGCGCCGCTGCAGCGTGCATTCGCGCTCGCCCAGCGCCATCGCCTCGCGACCGTCGCCCAGCACCTGCACCTCGATGTGGCGGGCGTTGGGCATGAGGCGCTCCACGTACACGCCGTCCACGCCAAAGGCGGCCTGGGCCTCGCTGCAGCAGCGGGCGTAGGCGGCGGGCAACTCGCCGGCCGACTGCACGGCGCGCATGCCGCGCCCGCCACCGCCGCCGATGGCCTTGATGACGATGCCCGCGCCGTCCTGCCGTGCAAAAAAAGCTTGCGCCTCTTCGAGCGACACCGCCGCCTGGGTGCCGGGCATCAGCGGCACGCCTTGCTGCTGCGCCAGCGCGCGGGCGCGGGCCTTGTCGCCGAACAGCGCGAGCTGTGCAGGCGTGGGGCCGATGAAGCGCAGGCCGGCATCGGCGCAGGCCTGCGCGAAGTCGGCCCGCTCGCTCAGGAAGCCGTAGCCGGGGTGCACGGCATCGCAGCCGTGCTCGCGCGCCATGGCGATCAGGCGCGCGCCGTCCAGGTATGCGGCGGGGCCGGTGGCGCCCAGCGGCAGGGCGCTGTCCGCCGCCTGCACGTGCGGGCTGGCCGCGTCGTCGTCGGCGAACACGGCCACGCTGGCAATGCCCAGGTCATGCAGGGCGCGCACGATGCGCAGGGCGATCTCCCCCCGGTTGGCGATCAGGACTTTCTGGAACATGCGCTGCATTCTGGAGTGCCCCACTGTGCCACGCTGTCACCCACGCGCCGCTACCATGCGCCTTTGCCTTCACTTCAGAAAACGCCCATGCCCGACTTCCGCAGCGACACCGTCACCCAGCCCACGCCCGCCATGCGCGAGGCCATGTTCAAGGCCCCGCTGGGCGACGACGTGTTCGCCGACGACCCCTCGGTGAACGCGCTGCAGGAGCATGCGGCGCAGCTGCTGGGCTTCGAGGCCGCGCTGTTCGCGCCCTCGGGCACGCAGACCAACCTGATCGCGCTGTGGGGCCACTGCCAGCGCGGCGACGAGGCCATCGTGGGCCAGAGCTGGCACACCTACCGCTGGGAGGCGGGCGGCATGGCCGTGCTGGGCTCCATCCAGCCCCAGCCCGTGGAGACGCAGCCGGACGGCATGCTGCGCATTGCCGACATCGCCGCCGCGATCAAGCCCGACGACCCGCACTTCGCGCGCACCCGTCTCATCGTGCTGGAGAACACCACGGGCGGCCAGGTGCTGCCGCCCGCCTACGTGGCCGAGGTGGCGCAGTTGGCGAAGCAGCGCGGGCTGGCGCTGCACCTCGATGGCGCGCGCCTGTTCAACGCCGCCACGGCCAACGCGGCGCGCCACGGCAGCGACGTGTACGGCGAGGCGCGGGCGCTGTGCGGCCACTTCGATTCGGTGTCGCTGTGCCTGAGCAAGGGCCTGGGCGCGCCCGTGGGCTCGCTGGTGCTGGGCACGCGCGACTTCATCCGCCAGGCGCGCCGCACGCGCAAGATCCTGGGCGGCGGCATGCGCCAGGCCGGCGTGCTGGCCGCCGCGGGCCACCATGCGCTGCAGCACCACGTGCGCCGCCTGGCCGACGATCACGCGAACCTGGACCGGCTGGCGCAGGGCCTGGCCGAGGCGGGCCGCAGCCACCCCGTGCTGCAGGGCCGCATCGCTGTGCAGCCCTGGCAGACCAACATCCTGTTCACCGACCTGCAGGCGGACGTCGCCCCGGCCTTCACCGCCTGGCTGGGGCAGAACGGCGTGCGCGTGACCAGCAGCCTCTACGGCGGCAGCACGCGGCTGCGCTGGGTTACGCACCTGGACGTGAGCGAAGCCGACGTGGCGGCCGCGCTGGACTGCGTGGCGCGCTTCCGGGGCTGATGGGGGATCAGGCCGCCGGGTAGCTGCGCCCGCCGAAGATTCCCGTGCCCACGCGCACCATGGTGCTGCCGGCCTGGATGGCGGCCTCCAGGTCGGCCGTCATGCCCAAGGACAGGGTGTCGAACTGCGCAATGCCCGGTTCCTTGAGGGAGGCGATCTCGTCAAAAAGTGCTCTGGCGCGCATGTGCATTGCCAGTTGCGCTTCGAATTCAGGAGCATGGTCGGGAATGGCCATGAGGCCGCGCACCACAAGGCGTGGCAGTTTCGCGACAGCGCGCGCCAGCGCCAGGGCCTCGTCCGGCGCCACGCCGGACTTGGTGGGCCCGCCGTCGATGTTGACCTGGATGCACACCGAGAGCGGCGGCAGGTGCTCCGGCCGCTGGGCCGACAGGCGCTCGGCGATCTTGAGCCGGTCCACCGTGTGCGCCCAGTCGAAGTGTTCTGCCACCAGGCGCGTCTTGTTGCTCTGGATGGGGCCGATGCAGTGCCATGCGAGCGCCACACCGGGCACAGCGGCGCGCAGGGCGGCGATCTTGTCCACCCCTTCCTGGATGTAGTTTTCGCCGAACGCCCGCTGCCCGGCGGCCACCGCCTCGGCCACGGCATCCGCGCCGAAGGTCTTGGAAACCGCCAGCAGCGCCACGCTGGCAGGGTCGCGCCCGGCGGCCTGGCAGGCCCGCGCCACCCGGCCGAGAACCTGTTGGAGGTTGTTAGCAATCGTGGTCATAATGTTTGGCAGCGTACCAAACGATAGAGGGACTCCGTGGACATCACCCAACTGCTCGCCTTCAGCGTCAAGAACAAGGCCTCCGACCTGCATCTTTCCGCGGGCCTGCCGCCCATGATCCGGGTCCACGGCGATGTGCGCCGCATCAACGTGGATGCGCTGGACCACAAGACGGTGCACGCCATGGTGTACGACATCATGAGCGATTCGCAGCGCAAGACGTATGAAGAGTTCCTGGAGGTCGATTTCTCGTTCGAGATCGAGGGCCTGGCGCGCTTCCGCGTCAACGCCTTCAACCAGAACCGCGGCGCGGCCGCCGTGTTCCGGACCATTCCGAGCAAGATCCTCACGCTGGAACAGCTCAACGCACCCAAGATCTTCGGCGACCTGGCGCTCAAGCCGCGCGGCCTGGTGCTGGTGACCGGCCCCACGGGCTCGGGCAAGTCCACCACGCTGGCGGCCATGGTGAACTACCTCAACGAAAGCGAGTACGGCCACATCCTTACGGTGGAAGACCCGATCGAGTTCGTGCACGAATCCAAGAAGTGCCTGATCAACCAGCGCGAGGTCGGGCCGATGACGCTGTCGTTCGCCGCCGCGCTGAAGTCCGCGCTGCGCGAGGACCCGGACGCGATCCTGGTCGGCGAAATGCGCGACCTTGAAACCATCCGCCTGGCCATGACGGCCGCGGAAACGGGCCACCTGGTGTTCGGCACGCTGCACACGTCCAGCGCCGCCAAGACCATCGACCGGATCATCGACGTGTTCCCCGCCGAAGAAAAGGAAATGGTGCGCGCGATGCTGTCCGAATCGCTGCAGGCCGTGATCTCGCAGACGCTGTGCAAGACCAAGGACGGCTCGGGCCGCGTGGCCGCGCACGAGATCATGCTGGGCACCAGCGCCATCCGCAACCTGATCCGCGAGGCCAAGGTGGCGCAGATGTACTCCACCATCCAGACCAGCAACAGCGTGGGCATGCAGACGCTGGACCAGAACCTCACCGACCTCGTGCGGCGCAACATCATCAGCCCGGCCGAGGCGCGCAGCAAGGCCAAGATCCCCGAGAACTTCCCGGGCTGACCGCCCCCCAGACAAGCATTGCGGCCCGCGGCCGCAGACCGGAGCACTGTATGAAAGGCATCCTCAGCCTTCTGAAGATCAATACCCGCGGCGGCAAGCCCGCCGACGACCACACGGACTCCGTGCTGTTCTCCACCGCCTTCGCCGGCCAGGGGGTGGACGACTCGATGCTGGTGCCCTGGGAAGCCCGCGCCGTGGAGATCGGTGCCAAGCGCCTGCCCACCAGCCGCGGCGGCAAGCTGCTGCAGGGCCTGTGGGCCAAGGACAAGTACATGGCGCACCTGGACAAGGACGCGGTGGAGCGCATGGAGCGCTTCTTCGAGTTCGCCTCCGTGCCCGCGGGCCGCGACGTGATCCGCCAGGACGAGTACGGCAACTTCATGGTGGTGCTGCTCACCGGCACCATCGCCGTGGACCGCGTGCAGCCCTGGGGCGAGCAACTGCGCCTGGCCGAGACGCGGCCCGGCGACATCCTGGGCGAGATGTCGCTGCTGGACAGCGGCATCCGCTTCTCGGCCTGCACCACGCTCACCGACTGCGAGATCGCCGTGCTCAGCGCCGAGGCCATGGACGACATGATGACCAAGGACCCGCAGCTCGCCGCCAGCCTCATCGCCCTGCTGGCGCGCAAGCTCTCGCTGCGCCTGCGCGTGGTCAGCGCCCGCCTGAGCGACAACCAGAAGTAATGCTTCGCCGATATAAGATCAACAACCGTCCTACAGGCGAGAACCCCCGGGAGGAATTCTGATGGAACGCGATCAGGCCAGTAAATTCATCAATGACCTGCTCAAGCTGATGGTGAGCCGCAACGGCAGCGACCTGTTCATCACGGCGGAGTTTCCCCCCGCGATCAAGGTCGACGGCAAGGTGACCAAGGTGTCGCCGCAGCCGCTCACGGCCAACCACACCCTCACGCTGGCGCGCGCCATCATGAGCGACAAGCAGGTAGCCGACTTCGAGCGCACCAAGGAGTGCAACTTCGCCATCTCGCCCGCGGGCATCGGGCGCTTTCGCGTCAACGCCTTCATCCAGCAGGGCAAGGTCGGCATGGTGCTGCGGACGATTCCGCTCACGCTGCCCACCATCGACGGCCTGGGCGTGCCGCAGGTGCTCAAGGAAGTGACGATGACCAAGCGCGGCCTGTGCATCCTGGTGGGCGCCACGGGCTCGGGCAAATCGACCACGCTGGCCGCCATGGTGGACTGGCGCAACGAGAACTCCTTCGGCCACATCATTACGGTGGAAGACCCGGTGGAATTCGTGCACCCGCACAAGAACTGCGTGGTCACGCAGCGCGAAGTGGGCCTCGATACCGACAGCTGGGAAGCCGCCCTCAAGAACACGCTGCGCCAGGCGCCCGACGTGATCCTGATGGGCGAAATCCGCGACCGCGAGACCATGGAGCATGCCGTGGCCTTCGCCGAAACCGGCCACCTGTGCCTGGCCACGCTGCACGCCAACAGCGCCAACCAGGCGCTGGACCGGATCATCAACTTCTTCCCCGAGGAGCGCCGCGCCCAGTTGCTGATGGATCTGTCGCTGAACCTGCGCGCCATGGTGTCGCAGCGCCTCATCCCCAAGCAGGACGGCAAGGGCCGCGCCGCCGCGGTGGAAGTGATGCTGAACACGCCACTGATCGCCGACCTGGTCTTCAAGGGCGAGGTGTCCGAGATCAAGGAAATCATGAAGCGCAGCCGCAACCTGGGCATGCAGACCTTCGACCAGGCGCTGTTCGACCTGTACGAGGCCAACGTGATCAGCTACGAGGACGCGCTGCGCAACGCCGACTCGCTCAACGACCTGCGCCTGCAGATCAAGCTCAACAGCCAGCGCGCCAAGTCGCCGGACCTGGCCCAGGGCACCGAGCACTTCGCGATCGTCTGACCCACGCCGCGCTCCCGACGCGCCCGCCCTTCTGGGCGGGTTTTCATTTCCCCCTCCAGGACACATCCACATGCCAAGCACCAACCCCCGCAGCTACGACGCCACCCCTTCGCGCAAGGTCGCCTTCCTGGGCCTGGGCGTGATGGGCTATCCCATGGCCGGGCACCTCGCGCTGGCCGGCCATGAAGTCACGGTCTACAATCGCACCGCTACCAAATCCATAGCTTGGTGCGCAGAGTACGCGAGCGCCAGAGCCCCAAAACATGCTGCAACGCCACGCGAAGCGGCGGCCGGCGCCGAGATCGTGTTCTGCTGCGTGGGCAATGACGACGACCTGCGCTCCGTCACGCTGGGCGCCGACGGAGCCTTCGCAGGCATGCAGCCGGGCGCGGTCTTCGTGGACCACACCACGGCCTCCGCCGAGGTGGCGCGCGAGCTCTACGCCGCCGCCCGGGCCCTGGGCCTGCAGTTCGTGGATGCGCCCGTCTCGGGCGGCCAGGCTGGCGCGCAGAACGGCCAGCTCACGGTGATGTGCGGCGGCGATGCGGCGGCGTTCGACGCGGCCCGGCCCGTGGCCCTGGCGTTCTCGCGCGCCTTCACGCTGCTGGGCGGCAGCGGCTCGGGCCAGTTGGCGAAGATGGTCAACCAGATCTGCATCGCCGGGCTGGTGCAGGGGCTCTCCGAGGCCGTGGCCTTCGGCCAGAACGCCGGGCTCGACATGAACCAGGTGCTGGAGGTGATCGGCAAGGGCGCCGCCCAGAGCTGGCAGATGGACAACCGCGGCAAGACCATGGTCGAGGGCAAATTCGACTTCGGCTTCGCCGTGGACTGGATGCGCAAGGACCTGGGCCTGGTGCTCGACGAGGCCCGCCGCAACGGCTCGCGCGTGCCCGTGACGGCGCTGGTGGACCAGTTCTATGCCGACGTGCAGAAGATGGGCGGCAACCGCTGGGACACGTCCAGCCTGATCAAACGCCTGGGCTGAGCGGCCGGGTCGTCAGCCCCCGGCGGGCGCCGCGTCGGTGGTGACGGGCGCGGGCTGCGGCGCGATGCGGCGCAGTTCCTCTTCCGAGACGATCTCGAACACGCGCACCACCTTGCTCACGCCGCCCACGCCCCGCACGATCTCGGTGGCGCGGGTGGCTTCGCGCTGCGACACGCGGCCCATCAGGTAGACGATGTTGCGCTCGGTCACCACCTTGAAGGCATTGGCCGAGATGTCCTTGGCGTCCACCAGGCTGGCGCGCACCTTGCCGGTGATGAAGGTGTCGTTGGAGCGCTGGCTCAGCGTGCTGCTGGGCATCACGGCCAGGTCGTTGACGACCGAGCGCACGTTCTCCACCTGCGAGACGATCTGCTCCACCGTCTGGCGGTCCTGCGGCGTGGCCACCTCGCCGGTCAGCAGCGCCTGGCGGTTGTAGCTGGTCACGTTGACGTGGGCGCGGTCGCCCAGTGCGTCGCGGATGCGGTTGGCGGCGCGCAGCTCGATGCCCTCGTCCTCGATCTGGGTGCCGGCCGTGCGGCGGTCGATGGCCATCACGCCGCCCACGACGGCGCCGCCCACGATCAGCGGCGCGCAGGCCGAGAGGCCCGCCGCCAGCGCGGCGGCGGCCAGCACGGTGCACAGCGTGCGCTGGGTGCGGGGGGTCTTCACGGTTGCTTGCTTCATAGCGGAATCTCCTGTTCACCAAGTAACTGGGCGTCCACGCCGTCGCTCAGGCAATGCAGCACCAGGGCATGGACTTCGCGCACGCGCGCGGCGCGGTCGTGCGGCACGCTGATCAACACATCGGTCTCGCGCAGCAGGGCGGCCAGCTTGCCGCCGGTGCGGCCGGTCAGCACCACCACGGTCATGTCGCGCTCGTGGGCGGCCTCGGCGGCAGCCAGCAGGCCGGCATCGTTGCCGGTCACCGACAGGGCCAGCAGCACGTCGCCGGCCTGGCCGAGGGCGCGCACCTGGCGGGCAAACTGCTGCGCCGCGTCCTGCCCGTTACCGCCCGGGCCCGCCGCCAGCAGGGCGCTGTCGGACGACAGTGCGAGCGCCGCCAGCTCGGGCCGCTCGCGCTCGAAGCCGGCCACGCAGAACGCGGCGAACTGCTGGGCCTGCGCGGCCGCAGGGCCGTTGCCGCAGGCCAGCACCTTGCCACCGCTGGTCACACAGGCTAGAACGGCCTGCACCGCCGCGGCGATGGGGTGGCTGAGGGCTTGCGCGGCCTGGTACTTCAGGTCGGCGCTGTCGATGAAATGCTGTTGGATGCGTTGCTCAAGCATGGAGGCCCGATGATACCCGCCGCGTGTTACAGCTTTTGTAGCAATCCGTTGCCGCCCCCATTGCGCTGGCGGCCCAAAAGGCTTGTAAAAACCGGCAGCGCCTACTGCGCATCGAAGGCCGCCTTGAGCCATTGGATGCCATCCGCTTCCACCAGCACCACGTCAAAACGGCATGGCGGCGGCGAAGGCAGCCGCAGCAGGTAGTGCCGCGCCGCAAAGACGATGCGCTGCCGCTTGGCCGCGCCGATGCTGGCGCCGGCCCCGCCGAAGCCCTGGCTGGCGCGGCTGCGCACCTCCACGAACACCAGGGTGCCGTCCCGGTCGCGCATCACCAGGTCGATCTCGCCGCCGCCACGTCCGGGCGTCCGATAATTGCGCACCGCCAGTTGCAGGCCCGCCGCCTGCAGGTGGGCCAGGGCCTCGTCCTCCGCCACCATGCCGCGCTCGCGCGTGGTGGGAGCGGTGGAAACCGCAGCCGGCTTTCTCTTTCCAAGGAAATTCATTGAGCGCATCTTTCGCATCAGCCCTAGCTGCCGCACGCGACGCAGCGGCTGCGCAGCATTATCCGCAGGGTGCGCTGTACGTGGTGGCAACGCCCATCGGCAACCTGGCCGACATCACGCTGCGCGCGCTGCACGTGCTGCAGCTGGCCGACACCGTGGCCTGCGAGGACACGCGCCACACCCAGGCCCTGCTGCGCGCCTACGGCATCGACAAGAGCGCAGCACAATGGCTGGCCCTGCACCAGCACAACGAGGCCGAAGCGGCGCAGTCCGTGGTGCAGCGGCTGCAACAGGGCCAGCGCGTGGCCTATGTGAGCGACGCGGGCACCCCCGGCGTGAGCGACCCCGGCGCCCGGCTGGCAGCGGCCGTGCAGGCTGCCGGCCTGCGTGCCGTGCCACTGCCCGGCGCCAGCAGCATCACCGCCGCCCTGAGCGTGGCCGGCGCCGTGGCCCACGGTGCCGGGCAAAGCGGTTTTGTGTTCGCCGGCTTCCTGCCCATCAAGAGCGCCGAACGCGCAGCCCTGATCCAGCAGCAACTGGCCACCGAGCCCCGCTGCGTGATCCTGCTGGAGGCCCCCCACCGCATCGGAGAACTGGCGCAGGCGCTGGCCGTCCTGGGCGAGCGCCCGGTGACCTTGGCCCGCGAGCTCACCAAGCAATTTGAGGAAGTGACCACCCAGCCCGCCCAGACCCTGACGGCATGGCTCGACGGCGCCCCCCAACGTTCGCGCGGCGAGTTCGTGGTGCTGCTGCACCCCATGCCCGTGGCCAGCGACGATGGCGAAAGCCTGCGGGTGCTGCGCCTGCTGGTGCAGGAGTTGCCGCTCAAGACCGCAGTACGGCTGGCGGCAGAGATCACGGGCGCGTCGCGCAATGTGCTGTACGACACGGCCCTGGAGTGGAAGCGTGAGGGAGTTGCCCCGGGAGACAAAGACGCGGACGCTTCGTCCCAATAGTCAAGGCTCAGACGTCAAAACGCCCCAGAACCCTTGCGGGCGCTGGGGCGCATACTAACTGGTGGCCTGGGGCGGAATCGAACCACCGACACAAGGATTTTCAATCCTCTGCTCTACCGACTGAGCTACCGGGCCTGAGCCTCAAATTATAACCAGAAAAACAGGCTTTCCAAAAGCGCATGGAAATTTATGGCGGCCCGCTAGCCGCGCTTGCCCCGGCCCAGGTCCACACCCAGCTGGCGCAGCTTGCGGTACAGGTGGGTGCGTTCTAGGCCCGTCTTTTCGGCCACGCGGGTCATGGAGCCGCCTTCGCGGGCCAGGTGGAATTCGAAGTAAGCCTTCTCAAAACCGTCGCGCGCCTCGCGCAGCGGGCGGTCGAGGTCGAAGCCCTGGTGGGCATGGGGGCCGGCATCCACTCCAGCCAGGACCGCGGGCACGGCAGGCAGCTGTGCAAACGTTGGGTCGGCCGGTGCCTGGACAGGGACCTGTACCGCGGCCACGGGGGCCGGCTGATGAGCGGTGTTGCGGGCCAGTCCCTGCTCGACGGCCTTGAGCAGTTTTTGCAGGGTGATGGGCTTTTCCAGGAACGAGAAGGCACCGATGCGGGTGGCCTCCACCGCCGTGTCGATGGTGGCATGGCCGCTCATCATGATCACCGGCATGGTGAGCGTTCCGGCAGTGGCCCATTCCTTGAGCAGCGAGACGCCATCGGTGTCGGGCATCCAGATGTCGAGCAGCACCAGGTCATAGCTGTTGCCCGCCCGGGCAGTGCGCGCCTGGGTGGCGTTTTCTGCGAGGTCCACGCTGTGACCTTCGTCGTTCAGGATTTCCGACAACAGATCACGAATGCCGAGCTCATCGTCGACCACCAGAATGTTTGCCATGTGTGTTGAAACGCCTTGGGAAGGTACTGCGGGGCGGTGTTGTTATGACGCCACCGCTGGTTCAGGGGCGAATGATAACGACACTTGGGCTCCGCGTACCACGCCGTCTTCGGTGCGGTTCGACAGGTCGATGCGCGCGCCGTGTTCGTCGGCGATCTTTTTGACCACGGCCAGTCCCAGGCCGGTGCCGCGCGGTTTGGTGGTGACGTAGGGCTCGAAAGCGCGCTGCAGAATGTGCGCCGGAAAGCCCGCGCCGCTGTCCGCCACGGTGAGCCGCACCCGGCGCGACGACTGGCTCCAGCGGGTGCTGATGCGCACGGGCGGCAAGGGCTCCGGACTGCCCGCGCGCGCCTGCTCGGTGGAGTCCTGCGCGTTCTGCAGCAGGTTGTGCACGACCTGCCGCAGCTGCTGCGCGTCGCCCGCGATCGGGGGGCAGCGCGGGTCCAGCTCGGCCTCCACGCGCACGATGGCGTTTTCTTCGCCATAGAGATGAAGCACGTCGGCCACCAGGGCGTTGAGGTCCAGCGCGTGCAATTCGGCGGCGGGCAGGCGGGCGTAGTCGCGGAATTCGTTGACCAGCCGCTTCATCGCATCCACCTGCTCCACGATGGTCTTGACGGACTTGGCGAGCACCGCCTGCTCGGGGCCGGGGAGCTTGCCTTCGAGCTTCATGGCCAGCCGCTCGGCCGACAGCTGGATGGGGGTGAGCGGGTTCTTGATCTCGTGCGCGAGGCGCCGGGCCACCTCGCCCCAGGCCTGGGCCCGCTGTGCGGAGACGATTTCCGAGATGTCGTCGAAAACCAACAGCCGCGCCAGGCCAGGCAGCTCCGCGCCCCGGGCCACCAGGCTGGTGGCGTGCTGCTGCCCCGCCCCGCCCGCGGATGCGGCGTGCAGCTCGAACGGCTGCTGCCAGTGGTCCAGCCCGTGGCGCTCACTGTCGCCCAGGAAGGCGTCGAAATGGCTCTGGACCGCAGCGGCAAACTCGGCCAAGCCGGGCACGTCGGACAAAGGGCGCCCCTCGTAGGCGGCCATGGGCGCGCGCAGGATGCGGGTGGCGCCCGGGTTGGAGGAACGGATCAGGCCCTGGGCGTCCAGCACGATGACCCCCGCGGTGAGGTTGTCCAGGATGGTCTGCAGATTGGCCCGCGCGGCATCGACCTCGCCCATGCTCTTTTCCACAGCCTGGCGCGCGTCGGCGAGTTGCTGGGTCATGAGGGCGAAGGACCGGGTCAGCCCGCCCAGCTCGTCCTTGCCCTGCAGCGCCGCCTTGGGGCTGAGGTTGCCCGCCGCCACCTCGCGCACCCCTTCGGCCAGCACCAGCAGGGGCCGGGCCAGCTGGTTGCCCAGCAGCACGGCCAGCAGCACGGCGCCGAACACCGCCAGGAACAGGCTCAGCGTGAGCGTGCCCACGTACATGCGCCGCAGGCCGCCGCGCGCCAGGGCGCGCTCCTGGTACTCGCGGTTGGCCTCCTGCACGGCGATGGCGTTGGCGACCAGCGCGGTGGGCAGGGGCAAGGTGGCCTGCAGATAGCGGGGTTCGGCCAGCAGGCCCACGCTCGGGTTGCTGACCAGCGCCAGCACTTTCACGCGCGCGTTCTGCGCCGCGGCGGGGTCGGAGATGTCGTCCAGCCCCTCGATCTGCGTGATGGCGCGCTGCTCCCGCACGGTGCGCAGCAGGGCGGCGACGGGGCGCTCGGGGTTCAGGGTGAAGCGCGACTGGCCGGCGCTGGCCACGGCCTGGCCCGCCGCGTTCCACAGCACCACGTCGGTGGCGCCGAGCTGGTCGCGGATGCGCTCCAGCACCAGCCCGGCCGCCGCATCGGAAACCTGCGCCACCTGGGTGCTGGCGTTGCGCGTCTTCGCGGCCATGTCGACCGCCAGCGAGTCGAGCGACACGCGGGCCAGGTTGACTCCGGCGGACAGCGCGCCCTCGACCTTCACGTCGAACCAGCTCTCGATGGAGCGCGTGACGAACTGGTAGGACACCACATAGATCAGCAGCCCCGGCAGCAGCCCCACGAGCGCGAAGATGGCCGCCAGCTTGACGAGCAGGCGGCTGCCGAAGCGCCCCTTGCGCAGGCGCATGCCCAGGCGCACGGCCACCCACGCCAGCACGGCCAGCAGCAGCAACGCCACCAGCACGTTCACCCCGAAGAGCCAGGCGTAGTTGCGCTCGTACAGCGCCCGGTTGTTGGTGGCCAGGGTCAGCAGGAACAGCAGCACCAGCCCGATGGCCGACATGATGGCCGCCCCCACCCCCACGGCCCAGCGCACGGCGCGCGACTGGCGCGCGGCCGCATGGGCCGAGGCGGAGACGGAAGCCCGGGGATCGGTGCTCATTTGCTGGCGGGTTCGGCGCCCAGGCGCTGGCTGCGGGAGACGAGTAGGTTCCAGCCGGAACGTCCCACGGCGCCGATCTGGAACGGCCGCGGCAGCTGGGACATGTCGAGCCGGAACCGGAAATGGACGGTGTGCGCGGCATCTGCCTCGATCACATCACTATCGGCAATTTTCCAGCGCGAAAAGCGCTGAACGGCGGAGATCGCGTCGGCATAGTCGTCGAACGTCTGCCCCAGCACCACGCCCAGGCCGCTGTTGGTGAACGGCACGGCGGACATGTTCAGCCGCCAGCGCCGGGTCAGGGGTTGGTAGCTCAGGCGCAGGTAGCGCGTGGTTTCCGCCACCTGGCGGTCATACCAGTACCAGCGATCACGGGTGACCTGGGCCTCGGCCACGAAGAACATGGGGATGCCCTTGTACAGGGCGTCCTCCGCCAGTTCGGGCAGGACGACCTGCAAGGTGGTGCTCAGGTACAGCCCATCGTCCTCGCGTTCCAGCTTCAATTCGCTGACTTCGGAGGCACTCGCCTGTCCCGCCCACGCGCCGGGAAGCCCCTCCAGGCTCCCGGCCCACAGCACCAGCATGCCGAAAATCAGCCACCAGCAAACCCTCTTGGGCTCATTGCGGCGATTTTTGCAACAGTGCGTAAAAAAATCCGTCGTGATCACCCGATGGATTGTCCGGGACAGCCCCGGCCTTGTCCGCCCCGCCGGGAATTAAATGGCCGGGCGAAGGCAGCAATCGGGCGTCGGTGTTGTGCGCAAGAAACGTTTGGACCTGGCCATCGCCCTCCGCACGGAACACCGAGCAGGTGCAATACAGCAGGCGCCCGCCCGGGCGCAGCAGGGGCCAGAGTGCCGCCAGGAGTTGCGCCTGCAAGGCCGCGAGCTGGGCGATGTCGCTCTCGCGCCGCAGCCAGCGCACGTCGGGGTGGCGGCGCACGATGCCGGATGCGGTGCACGGCGCGTCGAGCAGGATCGCATCGAACGGCTCGCCGCCGCAGTGCTGGCGCCACCAGTCCTGCGGCCGGGCCGCGTCGGCCACCAGCACCTGGGCGGTGAGGCCCAGGCGCTGCAGGGTGTCGCCGATGCGGGCGCTGCGGGCTGGATCGATCTCGAGCGCCGTCACCTGCAGCGGCGCACCGGTCTCCGCCAGTTCCAGCAGATGGGCCGTCTTGCCGCCCGGGGCGGCGCAGGCGTCCAGCACGCGCAGGGGCTGCGCCAGGTCCAGCCCTTGCAGCAGCAAGGGGGCGGCGATCTGCGCAGCGGCGTCCTGCACCGACACCCAGCCCTCGGAAAAGCCCGGCAGGGACTGGACGGGCACGGCCTGCTTCAGGGCCAGGCCGGAGTCCCCCACCGGAGTCGCTTCCAAATCAATAGCTGCCAGCGCTTGCTGGTATTGCGCTGGAGTGCATTTTTGCTGATTGACCCGCAGCGTCATGGGCGCATGGGCGTTGTTGGCCCGCAGGATCTGCTCCCAGTGCCGGGGGTGGTCCTGGCGCAGCCGGTGGATCCACCACGGCGGATGGTTCCAGCGTGCCAGGGGCTCAGCGTCCGTGGCGGCGACCAGCGCATCGCGCTCGCGCAGGAAGCGGCGCAGGCAGCCGTTGATGAAGGAGGCTTGCGCGCGGGTGGCGGAGCCGTGCTTGGCCGCCTCCACCGCCTGGTTCACGAGCGTGAAGGCTTCGTAGGGCGACTCCTGCGGGTCCCAGCACAGGGCCAGAGCCGTGCACAGCAGGGCGTCGGCGGCCGGGGGCGGCGTGCGCGCGGCCAGCCGGCGCCGCAGCGCCTCGGCGCGGCCGGCCTGGCGCAGCACCTGGAACAGCAGGGCCTGCACGCCGGGGCGCAGGGCCGGGTCCACCGCCGCCAGGGCCGCCGTGCCGGACTTCCCGCCGCGCACGGCCTGCAGCGCGCCCGCCACAGCGATGAGCTGGCGCCACAGCGCGGTAGGAGGGGTGGTGGTGTTCTTCATCGTCATAGTCCGCGCGCCGCATTGAAGCCGAACACCCGCGCAAGCAAGCTGGCGGGGAACTGCGCGATGGCCGCGTTGTATTGCGCCACCGCCTCGTTGAAGAGGACGATGGCCTGTGTGTTCTGCCGGGCGTGCTCGTTCCAGCGCGCCTGCCAGACGCCATCGTGATCGCTCTGCATCGCGCCTTGCCAGGTGGTCTGCAGCACGTCGCGCGCGGTGGCCAGGGCGGCCATGGCATCGGCCTGCAGCGGGCGGGCGCGGGCCACGGCCAGCGAGGCGCCCAGCTGCGTGGTGGCGCCCTGCAGCGCCGCGCCGCCGTCGCGCAGGCCGCCGCCTTCTTGCTGCACCGCCTGCGCGGCACTGAACTCGCCGAGCAGGGCCACGAGGCGCACCATGTGCGCATCGAACCCGCCGAACGCCTGCACGACGGCCGAGCGCAGCCGCATGAGGCGGTTGTAGGCCCCCAGGGCCCAGAACAGCACGATGGCGAAAACGATCCAGAAAAGGGGCGACGACCACATACAACGACAACGGTTCCTGCCAAGAAAAAGCTCCCGGCCTGCCAAGGACGACAGGACGGGAGCTTTTCGTTCAGTGCGGGCTGGCTAGGCGATTCAGTCCGCTGCGGCGTCGCTGGCGGCACCGCCCTCGACCTCGGCCGCCACATCCGCCTGGGCTTCCATTTCGGCCGCTTCGGCTTCGGCGATGGCGCGGCGCTCGGCGTCGTCCATGGCGTCCTTGGCCTTGCGTGCCTGGTGGTAGGCCAGGCCCGTGCCGGCCGGAATCAGGCGGCCCACGATGACGTTTTCCTTCAGGCCGCGCAGCTCGTCGCGCTTGCCCATGATGGCCGCCTCGGTCAGCACGCGCGTGGTTTCCTGGAAGGAAGCCGCGGAGATGAACGAGTCGGTGGACAGCGACGCCTTCGTGATACCCAGCAGCAGGTTGCTGTAGGTCGCGGGGATCTTGCCCTCGGCCTGCAGCGCCTCGTTGGTGTTGAGGATCTCGGAGCGCTCGACCTGCTCGCCGGCGATGTAGTTGGACTCGCCGACGTTCTCGACCACGACGCGGCGCAGCATCTGGCGAACGATCACCTCGATGTGCTTGTCGTTGATCTTCACGCCCTGCAGGCGGTACACGTCCTGCACCTCGTCCACGATGTAGCGCGCGAGTTCTTCCGAGCCCAGCAGGCGCAGGATGTCCTGCGGGTCCGCCGGGCCGTCGACCACGCTTTCGCCCTTGTTCACCACCTGGCCTTCGTGCACCAGGATGTTCTTTTCCTTCGGCACGAGTTCTTCCCAGACCTTGCCTTCCGGGTCGGTGATCTGCAGGCGGATCTTGCCCTTCGTCTCCTTGCCGAACGACACGGTGCCGGTCATCTCGGCCAGCATGCCCTTGTCCTTCGGCGAGCGGGCTTCGAACAGCTCGGCCACGCGCGGCAGACCGCCGGTGATGTCGCGGGTCTTCTGGCCTTCGACCGGAATACGCGCCAGCACTTCGCCGGGGCCCACGTCCTGGCCGTCGCGCACCTGGATCAGCGCGCCGATCGGGAAGCCGATCGTCACCGAGTGGTCGGTGCCGGGGATCTTCACCTCGGCGCCCGAGGCGTCGATCAGCTTGACCTGCGGACGCACGACCTTGGCGGCGCCGCGGCGCTTCGGGTCGATCACGACCAGGGTCGACAGGCCGGTCACTTCGTCCACCTGCTTGGCGACCGTGAGGCCTTCCTCGACGTTCTCGAACTGGGTCTTGCCGGCGAATTCCGTGATGATCGGACGCGTCAGCGGGTCCCAGTTGGCGAGCACGTGGCCGGCCTTGATCTGCTGGTCGGCCTTCACCGTCAGCGTCGCGCCGTACGGCACCTTGTGGCGCTCGCGCTCGCGGCCGTGCTCGTCATGGATGACGATCTCGCCCGAGCGTGCGATCACCACCAGCTCGTTCTTGCTGTTGGTCACGTAGCGCATCGTGGCGTTGAAGCCGATCACGCCGTTGGACTTGGCTTCGACGCTCGAAGCGACAGCCGCGCGCGAAGCCGCACCACCGATGTGGAAGGTACGCATCGTGAGCTGCGTGCCCGGTTCGCCGATCGACTGCGCCGCGATCACGCCGACCGCTTCGCCGTTGTTCACCAGGCCGCCGCGGCCGAGGTCGCGGCCATAGCACTTGGCGCAGATGCCGAAGCGCGTGGCGCAGGTCAGCGCGGTGCGGACCTTGACTTCGTCCACGCCGTCGGCTTCGATGGCGTCGATCGTGTCCTCGTCGAGCATGTCGCCGGCCTTGACCAGCACGGCACGCGTCTCGGGGTGCACCACGTCTTCGGCCGCGGTACGGCCGAGGATACGGTCGCGCAGCGATTCGATGACTTCACCGCCCTCCACGATCGCGCGCATCAGCGCGCCGTCGTGCGTGCCGCAGTCCTGCTCGATCACCACCAGATCCTGCGTCACGTCGACCAGACGGCGGGTCAGGTAGCCCGAGTTCGCCGTCTTCAGCGCCGTGTCGGCCAGACCCTTTCGGGCACCGTGGGTGGAGATGAAGTACTCCAGCACGTTCAGGCCTTCGCGGAAGTTCGCGGTGATGGGCGTCTCGATGATCGAGCC
>Ga0222428_100248_pt1 | contig 36619 bp, 26 predicted proteins | sample 2B5Ametagenome_FD_182471 | JGI IMG/M metagenome (GOLD analysis project Ga0222428, IMG submission 182471) | Enriched microbial communities from leaf-cutter ant dump, University of Wisconsin, Madison, United States - 2B5A (version 2) | ecosystem: Environmental > Terrestrial > Nest > Insects nest >...
CCGAGGGCCGCAACCTGCGCATCGACACCGCCGCGCGCGCCTTCGACGGCACCCTGCAGCTCACCGTACCCGGCGCCAGCGCCCAGGTGCAGGGCCGCCTGGGGCCGCGCGCCGGCACGGGCGAGGCGCGCGTGCAGCTCGACACGCCGCAGCGCACGCGCGACTGGCTGGCCGCCCTGCCCGGCCTGGGCACGCTACTGCCCGGCGCGCGCCTGCAAGGCCAGGCCCGCCTGGACGCGCGCTGGAGCGGTGGCTGGGAGGGCCTGCAGCGCCAGTTGCACAGCGCCGGCCTGGTCGCCACGCCGCCCGAAGCAGGCGCCCCAAGCGCCTTCACGCTACAGGCCGAACTGGCCGCCCCACAGCTCACGCTGGCCCAACCTGCCAGCGCCGGCCAGGGCGCCATCGACCTGCAGCTGCTCGACCTGCGCGCCCAGCTCTCGGGCTCGCTCCCCCAACTACAGGCCAGCCTAGATGGCCGCGTGCGCAGCGGCGCCCTGCAGCTGCAGCTGCACGCCCGCGCCCAGGGCGGGCACGAGGGCGCCGGCGCCTGGGGCCTGCAGCTGGGCGAATTCCAGGCCCAGGCACGCGACAGCAACCGGCCCGGCCCCTGGGCCGTGCAACTGGCCCAGCCGCTGGCGCTGACGCTGCGTCAGAGCGCGCGCACCGGCCTGGCGCTGGAGGCCTCAGCCGGAGAGGCCCGGATTACCGGCCCGCTGCCCGGCCAGGCCCAGCTGCAGTGGCAGGCCGCGCAGTGGAGCCAGACCCCGCAGGGCGCCATGCGCCTGCAAACACGCGGCGCGCTGCGCGACCTACCCCTGGCCTGGGCCGATGCCTTCGACACGCGCCAGCCCGCACTGCTGGAGCGCACGGGCCTGGCCGGCGACGTGGTGCTCGAAGGCAGCTGGGACGTGCAGGCTCTGGACACCCTGCGCGCCCGCGCCACGCTGCGCCGTGCCAGCGGCGAGCTGCGCCTGCTGGCCATCGACAGCGCCGGCACGACCACCGTGCGCAGCAGCGGCAATGCGCCCGCCACGCTGGGCAAGCAGGCGGGCGCTGCAGCGGGCCTGCAGGCAGCGCAGATAGAGCTGGAGCTCCAGGGCGAGCGCCTGCGCGCCGCCGTGCTGTGGGACAGCGCGCGCGCCGGGCGCCTGCAGGCCGAGGGCAGCAGCACCCTGCAAATCCCCGCCGGGCGCTGGAGCGAGGCACGCTGGCCCGAGAACGCCCCGCTCGCCGCCAGGGTGAAGGCCCAGTTGCCGGAGCTGGGGGTGTGGTCGGCCATGGCGCCACCCGGCTGGCGCGTGCAGGGCACGCTGGACGCCGACGTGCAGCTGTCGGGTACACGCGCCGATCCGCGCTGGCACGGGCAGCTGGGGGCCGAACAGTTTGCGCTGCGCTCGGTCATCGACGGCGTGGACCTGAAGGACGGCCGCCTGCGCGCCACGCTCGATGGCACGCAGCTCACCATCGACGAGCTGCGCGTGGCCGGTGGCAAGGGCAACGCCGCGCGCATCCTGGGGCGCAGCGGCAACCGCACCGAGGCACCGCAGGACGGCGGCCTGCTCACCGCCAGCGGCGTGGTGCAATGGCGCCCGCCTGCCGCCGGCGCCAGCGCGGCCGAGGGCATCAGCATGGACCTGCGCGCCCAGGCCGAGCGCCTGCAGGTACAGGTGCGCGCCGACCGGCAGGTCAGCATCTCGGGCCCGCTGCAGGCGCGGCTGGCGCAGGGCCAGTTCACGCTGCGCGGCCAGCTCACCGCCGACCGTGCCGCCATCCTGCTGCCCGACAGCAGCGCCCCGCGCCTGGGCAACGACGTGGTGGTGCGCAGCCGTGCGCGCCTCGACAGCCCAGCGGCCACCCCGGAAAGCGGCCCCCGCGTGCAGGCAGCGCGTCCGCCCGACATTGCCGTCACCCTGAACCTGGGCGACGACTTCGCCCTGCAGGGCCAAGGCATCACCACGCGGCTGACCGGCACGCTGGAGATTCGCGCCAGCGCCGCCACCGGCGGCCAGCCGCGCGTGACCGGCGAGATCCGCACCGAGGAAGGCCGCTACCGCGCCTGGGGCCAGGCACTGGACGTGGAGAGCGGCCTGGTGCGCTTCAACGGTCCGTACGACAACCCGGCGCTCGACATCCTGGCCATCCGCCCCAACATCTCGGTGCGCGCGGGGGTGCAGGTCACCGGCTCGGCCCAGGCGCCACGCGTGCGCCTGTACGCCGACCCGGAGCTGCCCGACGCCGAAAAGCTCTCCTGGGTGGTGCTGGGCCACAGCGCCGCCAGCGGTGGCAGCGAAGCCGCTTTGCTGCAGCAGGCGGCGCTCGCCGTGCTGGGCCGCCAGGGCGGGGGCACGGGTGGCCTCTCGCGCAGCCTGGGGCTGGACGAGATCGGCATCAAGGGCCCGCGCCAGGGCGAAGACGCCAGCGCCGCCGCGCTGACCCTGGGCAAGCGCATTTCGTCTGCGCTGTACGTGACCTACGAACACAGCCTCTCGGGCACGCTCGGCACGCTGTACGTGTTCTACGATCTCTCGCGCCGTCTCACGCTGCGCGGGCAGACAGGGCTGGTGAGCGCGCTCGATTTGGTCTACACGGTGCGCTACGACTGAGGGCAAAAATGCCCTACAAGGCAATACAGGCAAGCGCGAACAGCTATCAAAAGCAGAGCAAACCAAGGTGCCGCAGCACACCCAAGCCTGCCCTTACAATTCCCGGCCGGCCTCCCCGTAGTTCAATGGATAGAACGAGTGCCTCCTAAGCGCTAGATACAGGTTCGATTCCTGTCGGGGGGACCACTGTGGAGACTCCGCCATGGAAATGCGCTCCTCCCCAGTGGTTCAGGTGCTGCAAGAGGCCTTAGCCCATCGCCATCAGCCAGCCCGAGAGCCCTGCCAGCAGGACCACCAGGGCCGGAGGAACCCGCCCCACAGTTAACAGGCCGAACGCAAGCAACGCCAACGCGAAATCCGCTTTGCCGTGGATGGCGCTGGTCCACACCGGGTCGTACAAGGCAGACGCCAGAATGCCGACCACACCAGCGTTGATGCCGTCCATGGCTGCCTGAATCCCCCCACGCTGACGCAGTGCCTCCCAGAATGGCAGGGCACCCACCAGAATCAAAAGAGCGGGCAGAAAGATGGTGGCCAGCAGCGCGAAACCACCCACCCAGCCATGCAATGGCCCGTGGGCGACAGCGCCAAGGTAGGCCGAAAACGTGAACAGCGGGCCAGGTACCGCCTGCGCCGCGCCGTAGCCGGCCAGGAAGTCTGCGTTACTCACCAGGCCTTCAGGCACCACCGCAGCTTGCAGCAGGGGCAAAACAACGTGCCCGCCACCGAAGACGAGCGCGCCAGCGCGATACACCCCCTCCAGCAACGCCACCGTGCTCGAGCCCGTGGCTGCGGCCCACAGGGGTAATCCGATGAGCGGCACAGCGAACAACAGCAATGCAGCGCCCCCCAGTTGGCGCGAAACCGGGTAGCTGTGGGCCTGGCCACCGCCGGGTTGTGCGATCTTCAGGGTCCACCAGCCCAGCAGTCCCGCCGTGGCGATGGCGACAAGCTGTCCCATCGCGGAGGGCAACGCCAGGGTCAACAGCGCCGCCAGCATGGCCAGTGCGGCGCGCGGGCGGTCCGGGCACAGCGACTTGGCCATGCCCCAGACGGCTTGCGCCACGATCGCCACGGCCACTACCTTGAGCCCATGTACCCAGCCGGACTGGGCCAGGCCCTGGTACTGCGCGATACCAAAAGCGAACAGGATCAGCGCCACGGCCGATGGCAAGGTGAATCCGGCCCATGCCGCCAGCAGCCCCCACCAGCCCGCGCGGCCCAATCCCAGTGCCATGCCAACCTGGCTGCTGGCCGGACCGGGCAGGAACTGGCACAGGGCCACCAGATCGGCGTAGCTGCGGTCATCCAGCCAGCGGCGGCGCTCGACAAACTCCGTGCGAAAGTAGCCCAGGTGGGCGATGGGGCCGCCGAAGGATGTCAGGCCCAGTTTCAGAAACGCGCCAAAGACTTCGGCGGCGCTACCTTGTGCTGCCATGGTTTCCTGCTGCAAGGTGTTGAGGGAAGCCCGCATGTCATACGCTCTCCGGCGCCAACCGCGTGTCACGGCCATGCGGATCAACCGAACCAGCCCACGCCTGCAAGATTAGCGCTGCGCGCAGGCCCCCGAGATGCGGCGCGTCCTCCAGGGTGAGTGCCGTGCCATGCCGCCGGGCAATCGCCTGCACGATAGCCAGCCCCAGGCCGCTGCCCTGTGTGCTTTGGGCAGACTCGGGCCCGCGGTAGAAGCGGCCCAACACGCGCGCCCGCTCGGCGGCTGGAATGCCGGGGCCGCTGTCCTCCACCCACAGTTCGACACCGCCGGGCACAGCGCGCCATCCGGCATCAATGCGCCCGCCCGCAGGCGTGTATTTGACAGCGTTGTCCAGCAGGTTGCGCAGCAGAATGCGCAAGGCCTCGGGCAGCCCGGCGGCCCAGCCGCCGGTGCCGTTGGCTGCGCACGCGGGCGCCAGGCCCAGGTCAATGCCACGCGCCTGCGCGCCCGGCGCTGCATCGGCGAGCGCCTGGCGCACCAGCGCATCGCAATCCACTGCGACCAGGGGCGACACCGCCGCAGCGCTGGCCTCCTGGCGCGCCAGCACCAGCAGTTGCTCGACCAGGCGTGTGGCGCGATCCAGGCCCGCATCCAGGCGCGCCACGGCCTGCTGGCGTGCGGCATCGTCGGGTGCGCGGCGCAGGCCCTGCACCTGCAGCTTGAGCGCGGCCAACGGCGAGCGCAGTTCATGCGCAGCGTCCGCCACGAAATGCTGCTGCGCCTCGAAGGCGCTGCGCACACGCGCCAGCAGCAGGTTGAGCTCCTGCACCAGGGGCTGCACTTCGTCGGGCAACTCTGTTTCACTGACGGCCACCAGATCATCGGCTTGGCGCAGCGCGAGCTGGCGGCGCACGCGCTCTACCGGCGCCAACAGATGGCGGACCGTCCACCACACCCACAGCGCCAGCAGCGGCGCCATGACGGCCAACGGCAGCAGCGAGCGCAACGCCAAGGCGCGTGCCATGGCCCGGCGCACCGCCATGTCATGGGCCACCTGGATGACCTGCGACCGCGTCTGCAGGGAGAAAACACGGTAGGTGGCGTCGCGCACCTGCACGTTCGCGAAGCCCAGCACGGCCAGTTGCGGCAGTGCCGTACCCACGGCGGACTCGAAGATGCGCAAGCCTTCATGGGTCCATACCTGGACAATGAATTCGTCGTTCTGGTACTCGGCGCGCGAGCCGCCACCCCCGGCCTGGGCGTCGGGCGGCAGGCCTGCGCGCAGGGCAAAGGCCGTTTGCTGCATCTGGTGGTCGAACAGTGCATCGGCCTCGGCCAGGGCGCTGCGGTACGCCAGCGTGGCCTGCGCCAGCGCAGTGCACAACACGGCCGTGAAAAGCAGGGCCAGCAGGCGCCAGCGCAGCGAGGTGGGCCAGCGCGGCGCTTTCATCGCGGCACCATGTAGCCCAGGCCGCGCACATTGAGCACGAGATGGGCCCCGAGTTTTTTGCGCAGGCCGTGGACATAGACCTCCACGGCATTGCTGCTGATCTCACCGTCCCAGCCGTAAAGCTTGTCCTCCAGTTGCTGGCGCGACAGCACGGTGCCGGGGCGGGCAATCAGCGCCTCCAGCACCGCCCATTCGCGCGCCGACAGCGACACGGGCCGCCCCTGCACCAGCACCTCGCGCGTGGCCGGCGTGACGGAAATGCCCTGGTGCTCGTACACCGGCTCGGCGCGCCCTGCGGCGCGGCGCAACAGGGCGCGGATACGCGCCAGCAACTCCTCCAGGTCATAGGGCTTGAGCACATAGTCGTCGGCCCCAGCGTCGAGGCCCTGCACACGCTGGGCCACGCCGTCACGCGCCGTTGCGATCAGAACTGGCGTGCGATCCTTGCGTGACCGCAGGTCGCGCAACACCGCGAGGCCATCACGGCGCGGCAACCCCAGGTCAAGCAGCACAAGGTCGTAGGCCTGCGTGGCCAATGCGGCGTCAGCCATGTCGCCGTCGTTCGCCCAGTCCACCGCGTAGCCCTCCGCGCGCAGCAGGTCACGCACGGCTTCGCCGATCATCGGGTCGTCTTCCACAAGTAGCAGGCGCATGGCGAAAGCATAGCGGGGCATGCCCGCTTGCGAGAGTGAAGTTCAGGCCCCACGCCAAGAACGTATTGACGCTCTAGCCCAGGCGCACCGGCACGAAGATCTTGTCGCCATCGCGCGCAATCAGCAACGCTACCGACTTGCCAGCCTTGGCCATGGCCGCGCGCACCTGGGCCACGCCCTGCACCGGCGTGCCGTTGATGGCCAGCAGCACGTCGCCACCTTGCACGCCGGCCAGCGCCGCCGGGCCACGCACGTCCTCAACCAGCAGCCCCTTGTCCACCCCAGCGGCGCGGGCCTCCTGCGGGGCCAGGGGGCGCAGCGACAACCCCAGCTGCCCCTTGCCCACGGTGCCTTCGGCCTGAGCGACCGGGGCGGCCTTGTCGCGGGCATTCCCGAGGGTGGCAGCCAGCGTCTGGGCCTGGCCCTGGCGCCAGATTTCGATCTGCACTTTCTGCCCCGGCGCCGCCTGTCCAACGATTGCCGGCAAATCGCCCGACGCCACCACGGGCTGGCCATCCACGCGGCGGATCACATCGCCCACCTGCAGGCCGGCCTGGTCGGCCGGGCCGCCGTGCTCCACGCTGGCCACCAGGGCCCCTTCGGGACGCGGCAACTGGAACGAGTCCGCCAGCGCCTGGTTCACCTCCTGCACCGCCACGCCAAGGCGGGCATGGTGCGCCTGGCCGGTGGCACGGATCTGCTGCCCCACCTTCGACGCCACCTCGATCGGAATGGCGAACGACAGGCCCTGGAACCCACCGGAGCGGGAGTAAATCTGCGCGTTGATACCCACCACCTCGCCGCGCGCATTGAACAGCGGCCCGCCCGAGTTGCCAGGGTTAACGGCTGCGTCGGTCTGGATGAAGGGCACGTAGCTGTCGTCGGGCAGCGAGCGCCCCTTGGCGCTGACCACACCGGCCGTCACCGTGTTCTCGAAACCAAAAGGCGCGCCGATGGCCAGCACCCACTCGCCCACCTGCAGATCACGCGAATTGCCCAGTTTCACCGTGGGCAGGTCGTGCGCGTCGATCTTCAGGACGGCAATGTCCGTCTTCGGGTCGGCGCCCAGCACCTGGGCCTGAAACTCGCGCCGGTCCGTCAGTTTGACGGTGACGCTGCTGGCGCCCTTGACCACGTGGGCGTTGGTCAGGACGATGCCGCTCGGGTCGATGATGAACCCCGAGCCCTGCCCGCGCATGGGCACGGCGCGCCCGCCAGGCGCGCCCATGCCGGGCATGCCAAAGCGGCGGAAGAATTCATAGAAAGGATCCTCGGGGTCTATGCCGCGCGGCGGCTGCGCGGCAGCGCCGTCATCGTCCTCGGCATCGGACGCCTTGCGCATGCCGCTGACGCTGATGTTGACCACGGCCGCGCCATAGCGCGCCGTGATCTGCGAAAAGTCCGGCAGGGCTACGGATGCCGATAGGGGTGCGGGCGCCGCCGCCGCTGGCATGCCCGCCTGCGCACGCACTTCGCGCGCGGTGATGAGGCCCGCGCCCGTGGCCCCCAAAGCGCCTGCGGCCACTAGGGCCACGACCAGCCGCCGGGGAGAAGAGAGAAGAGTGTTCATGGTGTGCCTTTCCAAAACCGTTGTGCCGATGGAAAGGCAGTGTGGGCGCGAGAACTTAGGCGGCGCTTAAGAGTTCCAGCACCATCTCCGGCGGCCGGCACAGGCGCGCCCCCCGGGGCGTCACCACGATGGGCCGGTTCAGCAGTTCTGGATGGTTTGCCACCGCTTCGAGCACATCCGAATCGCTGTGCCGCGGGTTGCCCAGGTCGAGCGCCTGGTAGGCCGCCTCTTTGGCGCGCAGCAGCTCGCGCACCGGCACACCCAGGCGCGCGACCAGCGCCGTGAGCTGCGCCACGTTCAGCGGCTCTTTGATGTAGTCGATGACGACAGGCTCCAGGCCGCGCTCGCGCAGCAGGGCCAGGGCACCGCGCGAGTTGCTGCAGCGGGCGTTGTGGTAAATCGTGATATCGCTCATGCGCGCAGTGTATGCAGGCCGCCCAACCGGCCGCAGGCGCGGGGCCATCAAGGTTCGCGCGCGCGCAACGTGCGGCTCAGCAGGATCACCGGCACCAGCCCCACGGCAACCAGCGCCAGCGATGGGAGCGCGGCCTCGCCCAGGCGTTCATCGCGCGCCAACTGGTACGCCACCACGGCGAGGGTGTCGCTGTTGAAGGGGCGCAGCACGATGGTCGCAGGCAGTTCCTTCATCACGTCCACGAACACCAGCAGCAGCGCAGCGGCGGTCGAGCGGCGCAGCAGTGGCCAGTGCACCCGCTGCAGCAGCCCCCAGCCCCCCGTGCCCAGCATGCGCGCCGCATCGTCGAAGCTGGCCGGAATGCGCGCATACCCGCTTTGCACCGATTGCAGCGCCACCGCGCAAAAGCGCACCAGGTACGCCCAGACGATGCCCACCGCCGTGGTGGTGAACAGCGCACCAACGCCCCACTCGGGCATGGCCGCCTGCAGCCAGCCGACCGGGAGCAGCAGGCCCACAACGATCACCGCGCCCGGCACGGCGTAGCCCACACTGGCCAGGCGCACCACAGCATGGGTAATGCGGTCAGCGCGGCGACGCACGGCAAAGGCCAGCGCCATGGCCAGCGCCACAGCCAGCACGGCGGTGACAGCGCCCAGGCGCACGCTGTTGGCCGCCCATTCGACGAAGCGATCCCACGGCAGCACCGACCAATCGGCCGCCAGCGGGCGCAGCATGAAGGCCACGGGTGCCACAAACCCCATCAGCACCGGCAGCAGGCACACCGCCCAGGCCCCCGCGCAGCGCCAGCCTGCCAGGCGCTGCGGCTGGGCCTCGACCGAACCTGCGCGCCCCGTGGTGCTGGTGGCGAAACGCATGCGCCGCTGCGCGCGCTGCTCCAGCCAAAGCAGCACCAGCACCAGTGCCAGCAGCATGGTGGCAAGTTGGGCGGCGGCCAAACGGTTGTCCATGGCCAGCCAGGCTTTGTAGATGCCCGTGGTAAAGGTCTGGATGCCGAAGTAGCTGACCACGCCGAAGTCGGCCAGCGTCTCCATCAGCACCAGCGCCACGCCCGCTGCCACCGCCGGACGCGCCAGTGGCAGCGCCACCGTGCGCACGCGCCGGGACAGCGGTGCGCCCATGAGCCGCGCGGCCTCCATCAGGTGCGCGGCGCGTTCGCCCAAAGCGGTGCGCGCCAGCAGGTACACATAAGGGTAGAGCGCGAAGATGAAGACCCACACCGCGCCCCCCAGGCTGCGCACCTCGGGCAGCACGCGCCCCTCCAGGCCGAAGCCCGCGCGCAGCCAGGTTTGCAGCGGGCCGCTGAACTGCAGGAAGTCGGTGTAGGCATAGGCCGTGACGTAGGCCGGCATGGCCAGGGGCAGCAGCAGCAGCCACTCCATCTGGCGGCGCCCCGGAAAATCGAAAAGCGTCACCGCCGCAGCCGTCGCCATGCCCACGCAGGCGGCCCCCAGGGCCACCCACAGCCCCAGCCACAGCGTCGTCCAGAAATACCCCGGCAGCACGGTGGACGCCATCTCGCGCAGGATCGCCACGGCCTGCGCCCCGCCCTGCCCCCAGGGCAGCCAGGCTGCCAGCAGCGCCAGCACGGGCAGCGACAACACGAGCGCGAGCAGCAGCAGCGGAAAAAAGCGCAAGGCGGAAGGAGGGGGGCGCAAGGCGAATCCGTCGGTGGGAAAAAGAGGATGCAAGGGCCCGTCAGAGCGTTTGCGGCCACGATTGCAAACAGGAATTCTAAGCATTTGCACCACCCTACAATCGCGCCATGTTCCTGAACGTTTCGCAACTCACGGTGCGCTATGCGGGCCGCGCGCAGCCCGCCGTGGATGGCGTGAGCCTGGGTCTGGCTGCAGGTGAGATCGGGGTGCTCATCGGCCCCTCGGGCTGCGGCAAGACTACGCTGCTGCGCGCCGTGGCGGGGCTGGAGCCTGTCAGCGACGGCGAGATCCGCCTCTCCGGCCAAGTGGTGAGCCAGGCCGGGCGCAGCGTGGCGCCGGAGGAGCGGCGCATCGGCATGGTGTTCCAGGACTACGCCCTGTTCCCGCACCTGAGCGTGGAGCGCAACGTGGCCTTCGGCATCCACCAATGGCCCGCGCCGGAAAGGCGCGCCCGCGTGGCCGAGGTGCTGCGACTGGTGGGTCTGGAGGGTAGCGAAGCGCACTTTCCCCACGCGCTCTCGGGCGGGCAGCAGCAGCGCGTGGCGCTGGCGCGCGCGCTGGCGCCGCGCCCGCAGCTGATGCTGCTGGACGAACCGTTCTCCAACCTTGACGTGGATTTGCGCGAGCGCCTAGCGCACGAGGTGCGCGGCATCCTCAAAGCCGCTGGCGCCACCGCGTTGTTCGTGACACACGACCAGCTGGAGGCATTCGCCATTGGCGACCGCATCGGGGTGATGCAGGGGGGGCAACTGCACCAGTGGGACGACGCCTACGCGCTCTACCACCGCCCTGCCACGCGCTTCGTGGCCGACTTCATCGGGCATGGGGTGTTCGCACCGGCGCAATTGCTGCTGCAGGACAGCGGCGTGGTGGCACGCACGCCACTGGGCGACCTGACCGACCTGGAAGAGTGTCCGCTGCCATCGAGCTACCCCGGCGGGCTGTGCGACGTGCTGCTGCGCGCCGACGACATCGTGCACGACGACACCGCCGCCGTACAGGCGCAGATCGTGCGCAAGGCCTTCCGGGGGGCGGAGTTTCTCTACACGCTGCGCCTGGCCGACGGCCTGACGGTGATGGCCCACGTGCCCAGCCACCACGACCACGCCGTGGGCGAGTGGATTGGCATCCGCCCGCAAGTGGACCATGTGGTGACCTTCCCGCGCGCGGGTTGATTCACAGTCTTTTGGGCCTGTAGCGCATGACAGGCAAGCGCTGGCAGCTATTTTTTTAAGAGCAATCAACCTGCCGCAGCGCATCGACGACGCCCTGCAGGTGCGCGCTCCAAGCGCGCCGCTCGCGGCCCTGGGCGTGCTCGGGCGGGCCAAAGTGCACCACGGCGGTGATGGCGGGGGCGGAGAGCGTGCGCCAGATCGAGCCGATCAAAGTTTCGTCGCCGATGTAGCTGGGCGCGAAGCTCGTCGCCCCGGTGGCGCGGTCAATGAAGCGCAGCCCCACGGGCTGCACCGGCGCGTCGGCCGCCAGCGCCGCCTCCAGCAAATTGGCGTGAAACGGCAGCAGCGTGCGCCCGTCGCCCGTGGTGCCCTCGGGAAACACGGCCAGTACCTCGCCTTGCTGCAGCGCCGCCGCCATGCGCTTGACCATGCGCAGCGCGTCGCGCCGCGATTCGCGCTGGATGTAGAGCGTGCCGCCGGCCGTGGCCAGTGTGCCGACAAGAGGCCAGGCCTGCACGTCGGACTTGGAGACGAAGCGGCAATAGCGCGCCGCGTGCAGCACCGGGATGTCGAGCCACGAGATGTGGTTCGCCACCAGCAGTGCCGGCCCCTGCAGCACTGGCGTGCCTTGCACCTGCAGCGTGATGCCGGCGCGCGCCAGCAGCCCCAGCGACCAGGCCTGCACCCGGGCCTGTTGCTGCTCAGGCGAGAGGCGCGGAAAGTGCCATGTGACCACCCACAGCCCGTGCAGCAGGTGCGCCAGCATACGCAGCGTGCGCCCCAGGGCGCGCAAAAGGCGCATGCGATGGCTTAGCGCTCGAAGGCGACGTGCCCGCCGACCAGCGTGGCGCGCACGCGCACCGGCAGCTCGTAGCCGGCAAAGGGCGTGTGCTTGCCCTGGCTGGTCAGCGCGTCAGGGCGCACCACCCAGGCAGCCTGCGGATCGACGATGCACAGGTCACCCACGCCGCCCTCGACGATCTGGCCCACGCTGGCCTGCAGCGTGCCCAGCGCGTTGCCCAGCACGCGCGCGGGCTCATGGGTCACCACGGCCAGCGCGCGCGCCAGCGGCACGCCCTGGTCCTGCGACCACTTGAAGGCCAGCGCTAGCAGCAGCTCCAGCCCGGTGGCGCCGGGCTCGGCCTCGGCGAACGGTAGTGCCTTGGCGTCCTCGTCCACCGGCGTGTGGTCGGACACCAGCGCATCGATGGTGCCGTCGCGCAGCGCCTGCGACAGCGCGTCGCGGTCGCGCTGCTGGCGCAGCGGCGGCGTCAGGCGTGCACTGCTGTCGAAGTAGCCGATATCGTTCTCCGTCAGGTGCAGCGAATTGATGCTGACGTCGCAGGTCACTGGCAGGCCGGCGGCCTTGGCCTGGCGCACCAGCTCGACCCCGGCCGCGCTGGAGAGGCGGCACAGGTGCACGCGCGCCTGGGTGCTCTTGAGCAGCTCGAAAATGGTGTGCAGCGCAATCGTTTCGGCCGCCACCGGCACGCCCGACAGGCCCATGCGCGTCGCCAGCGCACCGCTGGCGGCCACACCCTTGCCCAGGTGCAGCTCCTGCGGGCGCAGCCATACGGTGTAGCCAAAGGTGGCGGCGTACTGCAACGCGCGCTGCAGCGTCTGCGTGCTGGCCAGCGGCACGTCGGCCTGGCCGAAGCCGACGCAGCCCGACTCGGTCAGCTCGGCCATCTCGGTCAATACCTCGCCCGCCAGGTTGCGCGTGAGTGCCCCGAGTGGGAACAGGCGTGCCTGGTGCAGCTTCTCGGCGCGGAACTTGAGCATTTGCACCAGGCCCGGCTCGTCGAGCACGGGGTCGGTGTCGGGCGGGCAGACCAGGCTGGTCACGCCCCCGGCGACAGCAGCGGCCATTTCCGATTCGAGCATGCGCTCATGCTCATGCCCCGGCTCGCGCATGCGCGCGGCCAGGTCCACCAGGCCCGGCAGCACGATGCAGCCCGTGGCGTCGATGACGCGCGCGGGCGCGAAGTCCTTGGGCTGGCGGTCCACGGCGATGATGCGCCCCGCGGCAAGGGCCACGCTGCACACCTTGTCCAGCCCGCTGGCGGGGTCGATGACCCGGCCGTTCTCAATCAGGATTTTCATGGTTTCAAGCCAAATTGGCCGCTAGCCCTTACCAATCAAGCGCTAGCAGCTATGAAAACAGGAGTCCTCAGGCCTCGTTGCCCGCCACGATGGACATCACCGCCATGCGCACCGCAATGCCGAAGGTGACCTGCGGCAAGATCACGGCCTGCGGGCCGTCGACCACGGCGGAGTCAATCTCCACGCCGCGGTTGATCGGCCCCGGGTGCATGACGATGGCGTCGGGCTTGGCCAGGCGCAGCTTCTCGGGCGTCAGGCCAAAGCTCTTGAAATACTCCTGGCTCGACGGCAGCAGCGCGCCGCTCATGCGCTCGTTCTGCAGGCGCAGCGTGATGACCACGTCGCAGCCCTGGATGCCTTCCTCCAGCGTATGGAATACGCGCACGCCCATGTGCGACAAGTCTGCCGGCACCAGCGTGCGCGGGCCCACCACGCGCACCTCGGCGCAGCCCAGGGTGGTGAGCGCATGGATGTCGGAACGCGCCACGCGCGAGTGCAGCACGTCGCCCACGATGGCCACCGTCAGGTTGGAAAAATCCTTCTTGTAGTGGCGGATGGTGTACATGTCGAGCAACCCCTGGGTGGGGTGGGCATGCCGCCCGTCGCCCGCGTTCACCACATGCACGTGCGGTGCGACGTGCTGCGCGATCAGGTACGGCGCACCCGACTCGCTGTGGCGCACGACGAAGATGTCGGCAGCCATGGCAGAGAGGTTGTCGATGGTGTCGAGCAGTGTCTCGCCTTTGGCGGTGGAGCTGCGCGCGATGTCGAGGTTGAACACGTCGGCCGAGAGGCGCTTGGCCGCAATCTCGAACGTGGTGCGCGTGCGCGTGCTGTTCTCGAAGAACAGGTTGAACACGCTCTTGCCACGCAGCAGCGGCACCTTCTTGACCTCGCGGTCGTTGACCGAGACGAAGTTGTCGGCGGTGTTCAGAATGTGCGTGAGGATGTCACGCGGCAGGCCCTCGGTGGAGAGCAGGTGGATCAGCTCGCCGTTTTTGTTGAGCTGGGGATTGCGCTTGTACAGCACGGTCAGGCCTCCATGGCGTTGACTTGGAACTGGAAGGTGCCGTCGGCCGCGCGCGCCAGTGCCAGCGACTGGCTGGCTGGCAAGGCCACGCGGGCGGCGGCGAAGTCGGCTTGCACGGGCAACTGGCGCCCGCCCCGATCGACGAGCACCGCCAGGCGCACGCAGGCGGGACGGCCATAGTCGAACAATTCGTTGATGACCGCGCGCACCGTGCGCCCGGTATAGAGCACGTCGTCCAGCACCAGCACGTCGGCACCGTTGACGTCAAAGGCGATCTGCGTCTGCGCGCTGGCCGCCAGGCCGCGCTGGGCAAAGTCGTCGCGGTGTAGTGCCGACGACAGCACGCTGGGCGCGCCCTCCAGCCCCAGGTCGCGCTGCAGGCGCTCGACCAGCCAGGCACCGCCCGAGGCGACGCCCACCAGGCGCGTGCCCGGTGCCATCAGCGCGCGCACGCCGCGCAGCAGCTCGCGGTACAGGGCCTCGGCGTCGAGAACCAGGCTTCCGGCCTGGGCCACGGGGGGCGAACTCGGGGGAACACTCATGCAAGACTCCTCAAAAACTGTTCCAGGATGATGCAGGCCGAGGCGGCGTCGGCATCGCGCGCGCCGCCCGCCAGGGCCTCGGTCGTGCTGTAGCGCTCGTCCACCTCGTACACCGGCAGACCGAAGCGCGCATGCAGCTGGCGGCCAAATTTGCGCGCCCGCACGGTGTTCTCGTGCGCAGCGCCGTCGGGGTGGTAAGGCACGCCCACCACCAGCGCATGCGGCTGCCACTCGCGGATGCGCTCGCCCGCCTGCTGCAGGCGGGCCTCCTTGGCGTCGGTACGGATGGTGGGCAACGCATTGGCCCGGCCCAGAAGTCGCGAGCCCACGGCGACCCCGGTGCGCTTGAGGCCGAAATCGAAAGCAAGAAAGGACTGGAACTGCGCAGGAACGGCGGCGGGGTCGGCGGCAGAGGGGCTGGTGCCGCTCATGCGTGGCCCGCCTCGGGCGAGAGCATCCACGCCTGCAGGCCCAGTAGCGCAAGGGCTCGGTCGTAGCGCTGGTCCACAGGGGTATCAAAGATCACCGTGCGGTCAGCACCGACGGTGAGCCAGCTGTTTTCTGCCAGCTCCGATTCGAGCTGGCCTTCGCCCCAGGCGGCGTACCCCAGGGTGACGAGCACGCGACGCGGCCCCGCGCCTTCTGCCAGGGCTTCGAGCACGTCCTTGGAGGTGGTCATCTCCAGGCCGCCGGGAATCGTCATGGTCGAGGCGTAAATGGACTCCTCGGCCTCTTCCGCGCCCTCTGCACCTTGGGTGATCGGGTCATGGAGCACGAAGCCACGCTCGGTCTGTACCGGGCCACCTTGGTATACGGGCTGGTCCGTGAGGTCGGCACGGCCGAGGGACAGATCGACCTTGTCGAACAGCTTCTTCAGGCTGATGTCGGTGGGCTTGTTAATGATCAGGCCCAGCGCGCCGCGCTCGCTGTGTTCGCACAGGTACACCACGCTGCGCGCAAACGAAGCATCCTCAAGGCCCGGCATGGCGATGAGGAAATGGTTCGTCAGGTTGATGGGCGCGAAGTCGGCGGGCATGGCGCGATTTTAACGGCGATCAACCCACCGCCGCCCGGCCCGCAAGGGCCGGGGCGGGGTCCGCAAATGCACCTAGACCGCCGCCAGCGCGGCCGCCTGGGCAGCGTAGTGCTTGACGAGGCCCAACAGTTCCTCGTCGGAGTAGGGCTTGCCCAGATAGTGGTTGACGCCCAGCTCCAGCGCATGCTCGCGGTGCTTCTCGGCGATGCGCGAGGTAATCATGATGATCGGCAGGTCGTGCAGCGCGGCGTCGCCACGGATATTGCGCGCTAGGTCGAAGCCGTCCATGCGGGGCATTTCGATGTCCGACAGCACCACCGTCGGGCGCTCCTCCTGCAGCCGCTCCAGCGCCTGCAGGCCATCGGCAGCCAGTGCCACGCGGTAGCCTTCGCGCTGCAACAGGCGCTGGGTAACGCGGCGCACTGTGATCGAATCATCAACCACCAGAACCAACGGTACCTGGCTGGCCGCAGGCGTGGTGCTTTGCGGCACGGCCTTTTGCGGCTGTACGGTGGTCCCGACGGCAGCAGGTGCCTCGGCTGCGGCCTCGAGCACCACGGGCATCTGCTTGCCCTGCTGGCGGATGGCGTCGCCATACACGTTGGCCAGCGCCACAGGGTTGTACACCAGCACCACGGCACCAGAGGCCAGCACCGACATCCCCGCCAGGCCTGGCAGACGCGACAGCTGCGGCCCGAGGTTCTTCACCACGATTTCCTGGTTGCCCAGGACTTCGTCCACGTGCATTGCCAGGCGCTGCGAGGCACTGCGCAGCACCACCACGGGACGGGTCTTGCCAACGGTTTCCAGGCTGCGGGGCGAGGACTGCAGCAGCGCGCCCGACCAGAAGAAGGGCAGCGTTTCGCCACCCTCGCGAAACTGGCCGGAACGGTAGGCCTGCTCCAGCTCGGCCAACGGTGTGCGGCGAACGATCTCCACCAGATTGGCTGGAATACCGATCGCCAGGTCGCCCGAACGCAACATGACCACCTGGGTAACGGCAGTGGTCAGCGGCAGCACCATGCGGAACGACGAACCCTGGCCACTGGCCGTGGTGGTCTCGATGCGTCCGCCCAAGGCGTTCACTTCCGAGCGCACCACGTCCATGCCGACGCCACGGCCGGACAGGCCAGTGACCTCGGTTGCCGTGGAGAAGCCCTGCATGAAGATGAGCTGTGCAGCTTCGTTCTCGCTGAGCTGCGCATCGGGCGCAATCAGTCCCTGGGACACCGCCTTGGCACGAATGCGCTCAATGTTCAAGCCCGCGCCATCATCACGGAACTCGACCGAAACGTCGTTGCCTTCGTGGCGCAACGCCACCGTGATGGTGCCGGTGGTGGGCTTGCCCCGGGCCGCGCGTTCCTCTGGCATTTCGATGCCATGGGAAACGCAGTTGCGCAGCAGGTGCTCGAACGCAGGCGTCATGCGGTCCAGAACGCTGCGATCCAGCTCAATGGTGCCACCTGCGATATCAAGCTTGATCTGCTTGCCCAGCTCCTTGGACGATTGGCGCACCACGGCGTACAGGCGCTCGGCGATGCTCTCGAACTCGACCATGCGTGTGCGCAGCAGATCGCGTTGCAGTTCGCGGGCCTGGCGGCCCTGGGCAATCAGGTCGTCCTCAGCGCCTTCCAGCGCACGCTGCAGGTTGCGCTGCACGGTGGCCACGTCGTTGACCGACTCGGCCATCATGCGCGTGAGCTCCTGAACGCGCGTGAAACGGTCAAACTCCAGCGGATCAAAGCCCGCCGTACTGTCCTTGGACAAGGCCAGGCGCGATTGCATCTGCGACTCTGCCTGCACCTCAATGTCACGCAGTTGCTGGCGTAGCCGCTCCAGGTTCCCGGACAGATCGTCCAGCGAACCCTTGACTTGCTTCATACGCACATCCAGGCGCGAGCGTGCGATCAGCACCTCGCCCGCCTGGTTGACCAGCCGGTCAAGCAACTGGGCGCGCACACGAACCGACTGGCCCGAGGCGCTGCGCTGCGCTGCGGGCTGCACCGCCGTCCCCATGCGGATCGGCGCTGCCAGGGGCGCGGCCTGCGATGCTGCCGCTGCCGGCGCTTCAGCGACCGCTGCAGGCTCCGGCGCCAAAGGCTCCGGTGCAGAGGATTGCACGGCAGGCTCCGGCTCCTGCCCGCCGACGACACGCAGCACCTCAAAACTGGCCTGCAGGCTGTCAAGACCGGCCAGCAGCGGCTCGATCTTGTCGGTGCTCAGATCCTCGGTTCCGATCTGCTCAACCGCCGTCTCCAAGCGGTGCGCCATTTCCCCCAGGCGCATCGCGCCTGCGAGCCGGGAACTGCCTTTGAGTGTATGCAGTGCACGCAGCACCACGCTGCGCGAACCCATGTCTTGCGGGTGGCCTGCCCACTGGCGCAGCGCCGCGCCAAGCGCGGGGAAGAGCTCCGTCGCTTCTTCCTCGAAAATCGGAAACAGATCGGGATCGATAACGTCGAAAACGTCGATATCGTCGTCCAGATCGCTGCCACGCTCCACCGCCTGAGCGATCGCATCGTCCAACCGACGGTCCGCTTCCAGCGCAGAAAGGGAGGACTCGACTGTGTCGGTGCCCTGGCCAATGGCCTCCCCGGCTGGCACGACATCGTCCATGCCGTAGATGGCCGCCATGGGCTCCAGGGGCGCCATGCCACTGCTGATCTCTGTGTTCAGAATGTCGCGCAGCGCATCCATGAGCTGCGGCTGCGGCGTCTTCAGGAAGCCTGCTGCGAACTGGTGCAGCAGCCTGCAGATGTCCTCCGCCGTAGCAACAAAAACCTGCGCCTGGTCAGGCAAGCCGTGGGGCTGCAGTTGCACATGCTGCAACGTGTGCTCCAGCAAGCGGGCCATCTCCGACAACGCGGTGAAACCCACAGTGGCAGAGCTGCCCGCCAGCGAATGCGCCAGCGCCACTGCCTGATCGGGCACAGGCTGGTGCAACTCGTGCGCCCAGCCGCGCAAGCAAGCCTCCAGGCGGCGCGACCATTCATCAGCCTCACCCAGATAGACGTTGTAGAGCGCCACGCCAATGCGCAAGGAGCCAATGGCCTTTACTGAATCATCCTGCGGCGCAGGCTGCTCGACTGGCTCTGGCTCTGGCTCTGGCTCTGGCTCTGGCTCTGGCTCTGGCTCTGGCTCTGGCTCTGGCTCTGGCTCTGGCTCTGGCTCTGGCTCTGGCTCTGGCTCTGGCTCTGGCAGCAGCATCGCAGCTATCGCGTCTTCCGGCAACGATTCTGTAGGAGCATCCACATCCAATGCGGTGTCCTGCACCTGGACTGGAGGGGCAGCCTCTGCAACGGTGTCCACACCGGAATGCAATTCCGGCGCACTCTCCTCCGCAACGACCAGGCCCTCCAGGGTGAAATCCTGCGGCCAATCTGCGGGCGCAGACGACGGCACTTCTGCAGCAACAGACAGCTCCTGCGTCTCTGCCAGCGGGTCTGTGGCGGGCAGCTCGGCTGCCGCCGGCTGCTCCTCCGCTGCTGGAATCATTTCAGGAGCGGCCGCGGAGAACACCGAGAAATCGATATCTTCCGCAACGTCTGGAAGAACGATATCAATCGAAGACTCGATCGGGGCTTCATCGTGAAGATGCGGCGAAACCTCGGTGGGCGCGAAATCCAGTTCCGGCAGGAGATCCTGCAGCTCTGCTGCAGGCTCGGGCTCAGGCGCTGGAACAGGCGCCACTTCAGCCAACTCAGCGCCTTCCGATGCGAGCGCCACCTCCTGCGGCGCAGCGTCGCTCAAAGCCACTTCTGGCAGATCCGCCACGAACGCATGCACCGCCTCGGCGGGCTCTGCCTCTGCCTCCGCCGCATGCGACGGCGCCAGGGCAGTGCCAACCGCATCTGTTTCTGCCTTAGCCACGCCAGGCAGCGCCAGTGGCAAACGCTCACCGCGCAGGCGCATGGCATCCGCTGCCGCCCGGAAGGGTTCCGGCTGCCACGCGCCGGCCTGGCCCTGGGCGATGGCCTCAACCCACGCACCGAAGGCGTGCAGCGCTTCTGTGGCGAGCGACTGCATGGGGACGGGCATGGGCTTTTGCTCGGCAAGCCAGGCGTTGAGCATCTGCTCCATGGCCCAACCAGCTTCACCAAAATCCGTCAGCCCTACCATACGGGAACTACCCTTGAGCGTGTGGAATGCACGGCGCAGCGTGGTTTGCTCACTCAAGTCGCCCGGGGCCTGCTCCAGCGCAGCCAGCGCCGCCAGCCCCGTAGTCACCACCTCGCGTGCTTCCTCCAGGAAGATGTCGAGCAATTCGTCGTCTTCTTCCTCCTGGGACGCGGGCATGGGTGCTGGCGCCAGCACAGGCTCCGCAACCGCGAGAGGGGCTGCTTCTGGAGGGGCAGCAACTGGCTCGGGCTGCAGTTGCATGAGTGCATTCTGCAGCTCTGGCGCCGGCGCAGGCTCCAAGAGAGGCTCTGGCTGTACCTGCACGGGGGCAACAAACGCAGGCGCAGGCGCAGGCACGGCTGCGGTACGGGGAACCACCTCGGGCAGCGGAAGTTCGGCACGCTCCTCGATTTTGAGCGCCACATCCTCCGGGCTGTCTCCCGCACGCGCCCGAGCGCGCCCCATGAGCACACGCAGCTCGCCCTGCTCCTCGTCGTACACGAACAGCTTGCGCGCCATGGCGCGCTGGTAGCCCAGCATGTCGATCAGGAACCCCAATGCCCCCAGGCTGCTTCCCAGCTTTTCAAAAAGCGGCTGACGTTCCTCTTGTGGCACCTCATTGATCAGCAGACGTTCGACCGTTTCACGCATGCGTGCCACGGCAAGCGATGCCTGGTCCAGCCCAAGCACGGAGAGAACCCCACGCATCTGGGCCAGTTGTCCGGGCACCGTCGAGAGCACCGACAGCTCTTCTGGCGCACGAAAGAACTGGTCGAGACACTTTTCTGCTTCAGCCAACGTGGCACGCAACTCGTCAACGACGCTCCCCATGGTCTGGCGGTCACTGACCCTGCGGTACAGATCCTCCATCCACGGCTCCAGCGGTGCAGGCTCGGCACCAGCCAAGACCTGCTCGAGACGCTCTGCCAGACGGCTTGCACGCTCCACCATGCTGGTGTCACTGGCGTCCAGATCTTCGAACGTGGCTTGCAGATACAACACGGAAGTCGCAACTTCCATAGCCAATGCGGCGGCTGGTGGCTCGCCCGAACGCACTGTGGCCTCCAGGGTGCGCGTCAGGGCCCGCGCAAGGCTGTCGCTCCCAGGCAGCAGCTTGTTCAATGAATCACACACAAGGCTGAACTGATCAGCCGCCGGCTTGAGCTTGACACGATCTCCCCCGGCCAAGGCCGACCAGGTTTCGGTCGCCGCAGCGATACGTTTACGCGCCTGCGCCAGCAACGCCGGATCGAAGCGCCCAAAACGGGCCGTTTCGTAATCGACGGGGTGAAAGCGACTCAGTTGGAAGGCATCGCGGACGGCCGACAGCGGCGACACGCTCTCGGTATGCTGGGGCTGGGCCTGGGCACAAAAGAACAGCAAATCCTGCACCAACCGGTCCGGCAGCGCTTGGTCGCCCTTGGCAAAGGCCGCGTACTGGAGCAAGACCCGCGAAGCCACGCGCTTGACGTACACATCCGCCGGAAGCAGACGCTGGGCCATGGCCTCGAAAAAAGCCGCACTGATTCGCCAGAAAGTGCGTACGGCAGGATGCGTCTGGGCCGCAACAAAACCCAGACAGGTATCCCGCATGGCAGCCGCCGCGGCCGGGTCCGCCGACTTGACAATGCGCAGCACGGCGCTGTCAAGGCGTGCGCGCGCCTCAGGGCCGTAGGGCAACGGCGCTGCATCAACCTGAAATGCGGGCTCATGCAAGCGCCGCTCGGCCGGCCAAAGATCGGCCGGATGAACCCGCTCTGCCCCCGAAAGTGCCTGAACATCCCGGTACTGAGGGAACAGTGCGACGGGGGAAACCGCCTTGCCAGCCAGGACGCTTTCCAGGTACTCAATCAGCGCAAAGCTCGCGCGCTCAATGACCGCAGCAGCTTCATCGCTGCATTGTTCAGGCCGCTGCACATACTTCTGCACTGCGGTTTCCATGGAACGCAACAGCAGCGTTGGCGTGCCCATGCCCACCATCTCCAGCGCACCACATGCTTGGTGCAACTGCTGCCGCGCGATGCGCAGCGGTCCGGCATCCAGTGACGCCAGATCAGATTCACGCGCCAGTTCCGCGTCGCGCACGAAACGACGCATCGCCTTGGCCGCACCGTCAAGCGACTTGCGCAGTTCATCGAGCACCCAGGCCAAGGGCCCCAGATCCTGCTCGCCGTGCGCCCACTCGACGCCTGCTGCGTTTGCTGCCTCAATAGATGACATGGATTCGTCCCTGGCGGCCTGCTGCAGACAGGCCGTCCCTTTTGGTTGATGCTCGCGCCCGCGTCAGGCGATCTTGAAACGTGCCACCGACTGACGCAATTCCTCGGCCATGTGCGACAACTCGCGCACCTGCTGTGCCGTGGTGCGGGTACCTTCGCCGGTTTGCTCGGTCACCGCAAAAATATGCTGGATGTTGTCAGCCACTTCGTTGGCCAGCACGGCTTCACGTGAGGTCGAAGAAGAGATCTGTTCGATCAGTTCAGCAAGTCGACGGGACACACGGTCGATTTCCGTCAGGGCCGTGCCGGCGGTATCGGACAGGCGCGCTCCTTCCACCACCCCCTGCGTGGAGCGCTCCATGGCGGCCACAGCATCCTGGGTATCGGTCTGAATGGCTTTCACCAGCGCCGAGATCTGACGCGTCGCGTCGGCCGACCGCTCGGCCAAGCGCTGCACTTCTTCTGCCACAACAGAGAAGCCACGGCCCGCTTCACCCGCGGAGGCTGCCTGGATGGCGGCGTTCAGGGCCAGCACGTTGGTCTGTTCGGTAATGTCAGAAATCAGCTCGGTGATTTCACCAATCTCCTGCGATGACTCACCCAGGCGCTTAATACGCTTGGACGTATCCTGGATCTGGTCACGGATGGCATTCATACCGCCAATCGCGTTCTGCACCGCCTCAAGGCCAGAATCCGCCGCTTGCAGAGACTGGCGCGCCACCGCAGCAGACTCCTGCGCCTGGGAAGAAACCTCGTTGATGCGCGATGCCATATCGAGCACCGAACGGCCAGTTTCGCGAATCTCACGCAGTTGTTCGGTGGACGCCGCCAACAGCTCCGTGGAAGTGCTGTCCACCTGGGCTGTCGTCTGCGCCACGCGGGTCGCCGTGTTTTGCACGCTTCCCACCAGCAGGCGCAACTCCTCCACCGTGTAGTTCACCGAGTCGGCAATGGCCCCGGTAATGTCCTCGGTCACAGTCGCCTCTTGTGTCAAATCACCCTCAGCGACCGACTGCAGTTCGTTCATCAAACGCAAAATAGCAGCCTGGTTGGCGTCGTTGACGCGCTTGGCCTCTTGCTCCTGACGACGTGCTTCGCGCTGCTGCTGCTCGGCAGCCTCTTGGCGCGTGCGGCTGTCAAGCAGCTGAACCCGGGAAATCCCAAAACCGCACAGCAGCACGAACATGCCCGCCAGAACCAGCGCGGCAAGCTGCCCTGCGCCAAGGCCGGACTGCGCCGAGAGCTTCGTCTGCAGGTCTTCGAGCTGACGGCGCAATGGTTCGCTGTCCGCGATGATCGCTGTCTGCGCCTCACGCGCCGAAACGAGGCCCTGCAGGTTGCCCAAGATGGCACTGGCCTGGGTACGTGTTTGTTCGTAGAGCTGGATCAGCGCCTCCAGTTGCTCACGTGTCTGTGCATCTTTGGCAGCCGGCAGACGAAGCTCCGCACTGCCATCGAGAAGGCCCTGTGCCACCTCCTTGAAAGAGTTCAAGTCCTTGCCAAGCAAGAACACCGCTTCGGGGCTCACCCCCTCCGTCGTCTGGAACTCGTTGGCCGACTTACCGATACGCTGCGTCAACATCACCAACTGGCCTGCGGCGGAAACCTCCGCTGGAGAAGCGTTGTGCTGCAGCTTGAGGGAAGAAACGGTTTCCGCGATTTCCAGCAGATCGGCAGACTGGCGGTTGATCGTGCGCAGCGCATCACCCACCTGGGTCAGAATCTTCTGCTGGCCCATCACCACGCCCGCATTGCGCTCAGCACGCTCCACCAAGGGATTGACCGCGTCCATGTCGGTTTTGAAGGATTCGCCCAGCGCTTGCACCCCCTGGTCGCTATCGCCAATCGTGAGCGCGCGCACGTTGCGCGCCAGCACACCCGAACTGTCTGCTACCTCGGGGAAGGCCTGCGGGCTGCCCACCAAGGCCTGAGACACGGACTTCGCCAAACGCTGCGACTGCATCAGCGACTGGCCAGTCGCCGTCAGCTGGCGACCAGAACGCTCTGCCTGCTGCAGCACCCACCCCGCAATCAGCGCCAACACCACTGCGCCCACGCCGGCAAGCGCGAAAAGGCGGCGTTGGTGTTGCGCAGCCGTAGCACTACCCAGCACCGGCAGGGTCACCAAATCCTCATCGGCAGGCGCCACCTCGCCAAGCCGCGAAGCATCAGGCTCGCCTTGGACGCTGTTCATGGCGTCGGCCTGGTAAGCCTCACGCAACGGGGAGTTGTCCAGCACCATTGCTGCATCCAAGGGGTCTGCCCCCTCCTGCGTTTCTGGCGCAGCGGCTTTGCGGTTGAACAACTTCCCAAATTGATTGACGAAAGACATGGTTCTGCCTTGCACAGAAAAAACTCAAGCACCGATACCTAGGAAGGTGGGGTGCTGCGAGAGGGTTTGCAGATTCAGCTCTTGCCAGCGCTGGCCCTGGCTGTCAACGTAGATTGAGCCGTAGTAAGAAGGCGCCCCTTGGGGCGCAGGCTCGGAGGAGAGGAAGGCATCCAGCCCACGCAAACCCGACAGACGATCAACCAGCAGCGCGGCGTTGACTTCCAGCGCCGCGTTGAACGCCAGCAGGCTGGTTTCGCTCAAGCTCTGCTCAGAGCGTACGCTGGGCTGCCCCAGCAGCGCCGCGAGGTCGACGACGCCCACCAGCGTCCCGCGCAGGTTGGCAACACCCAGAAACCACTTCTGTGTGTACGGCACGGACTGCACGCCCGGCCATGCAAAAATTTCACCCGATTGCCCCAATGGCATCAGGTAACGCTGGCCTGCGGATTCGACCGCCAGCCAGGATGAAACCGACACACCCTCGCCTGCTGCCTGCAGGCGGCCAGCGAGCCGGGTCTGGAGTTCTCTAAGAGCTTCGCGATTGGCCATGGACGACGACGGCTGGGAGTCTTCAGTTCAGCGCGTCGATCTTGGCCTGCAGTTCAGCAGGATCCACCGGTTTCGTGATGTAGCCGCGCGCGCCCTGGCGCATCCCCCACACACGATCGGTTTCTTGGTTCTTGCTCGTACACATGATGATGGGAACATCGGCGTACTGCGGGTCGCGCGAAATGGCGCGTGTGAGCTGGAATCCGTTCTGGCCTGGCATGACCACATCCATGAGAATCAGGTCGGGCTTTTCTTCGGCAAGGCGGCGAAAGGCTTCGTCGGCATTTTCTGCCGTGCGCACCTGCATGCCTTTCTTTTGCAGCAAATCGGTCAGAAACATCAACTCGGTCTTCGAATCGTCAACGACCAAGACTTTCTGAATGGGCATTACTTCACTCCTTGCTGGGAATTGCCAAATTGCTGCACGGCCTGCAGCAGCTGGTCTTTGGTAAATGGTTTGGTCAAATATTCTTGGCACCCGACCATGCGACCACGCGCCTTGTCAAAGACACCATCCTTTGAGGACAGCATCACCACGGGCGTATTCGCGAAGCGCGCATTGCGCTTGATGATGGCGCAGGTCTGGTAGCCATCAAGCTTAGGCATGAGGATGTCGCAGAAGATCAGCTGGGGCTGGTAATCATTGACCTTGGCCAAGGCGTCGAAACCATCGTCGGCCAGCAAGACCTCATGGCCGCCCTGCTTGAGAAAAATCTCGGCACTGCGGCGGATCGTATTGCTGTCGTCCACCACGAGAACCTTGAAGGAAGTGCCGGTCGTAGTCAATTCTTGGAGCTCCTGACAAAGAAATACACACAGCGCAGGCTACATCCTTTTTCAGGCCTGAACTTCTTCAAAATCTTCATGACGCGCACCACACTCGGGACAACGCGCATGCGCCGACGACGAACCCCAGGGAGTACCGGACGCTATGCCGTGCTCAGGGGAACCTTTTGCCTCGTCATAAATCCATCCACAGATCACGCACACCCAGGTTACAGGTTCTGTCACAGCTTAATGGGCCTTCACATAGAATGCAACGATTGTAGCTAGTGATAAACCTGGGCTGCGGCTTTGGCGCTCCCCCAGTCGCCAGGATGCCAAACTCCTCCACTCCCCTTCTCCCAACGGCTGGCGAAGACGCCAGCAATGCCCTTCCAGCCTGCGTTCTGGTGTTCAACGCCAGCGACCCCAGCGGTGCCGGCGGGCTCACGGGCGACATCACCAGCATCGCCGCCGTTGGCGGTCATCCGCTGGCCGTGGTAACGGGTGCTTACGCCCGTGACACCGCCGAAGTATTCGATCATTTTTGCTTCGATGACGAGGCCATCGCCGAGCAGGCCCGCGCCGTGCTGGAGGATCTTCCGGTCCAGGCCATCAAAGTCGGCTTTGTCGGCAGCCCCGAGAACCTGAGCGCCATCGCGGAAATCGCCACCGATTACGCCGAGGTACCGCTGGTCGCCTACATGCCCAACCTGTCATGGTGGCATGACGACCGCGTCGATCAGTACCATGACGCTTTCAGAGAGTTACTTTTACCGCAGGCCTCAGTGTTGGTCGGCAACCACAGCACCCTGTGGCGCTGGCTGCTGCCCGAGTGGAACAGCACGCGCAGCCCCTCGGCACGCGACATCGCCAAGGCAGCGGCCGAGCACGGCGTTCCCTATGTGCTGGTGACCGGCATCCCCGCCGCCGAACAGCATCTGGAGAACGTGCTGGCTTCGGCCCAGGCAGTACTGGGCAGCGGCAAGTTCGAGCTGTTCGACGCCACCTTCGCGGGTGCAGGTGACACACTCTCGGCCACCCTCGCGGCGCTGATTGCCAACGGCAGCGACCTAGGCGAGGCCACAAGCGAAGCACTGGCCTATCTTGACCGCTGTCTGGATCACGGCTTCCGTCCCGGCATGGGCCATGTGTTGCCCGACCGCATGTTCTGGGCCGAAAGCGTGGACGAAGACGACAGCGCAACCCCCTTCGAAGATACGCAGCCCCTGGAAGGCTTCGTGATGCCCCCCCCATGACACACAGCACTGACCTCAATCTCTCCCTTTTCGAGCGCGCCAAGGCACTTATCCCTGGTGGCGTCAATTCGCCCGTGCGCGCCTTCCGCGCCGTGGGTGGCACGCCGCGCTTCATCGCGCGTGCGCAAGGCGCCTACATGTGGGACGCCGATGGCCAGCGCTTCATCGACTACATCGGCTCCTGGGGGCCGATGATTCTGGGCCACGGCCACCCCGCCGTGCTCGAGGCCGTGCAGAAGGCCGCGCTAGAGGGTTTCAGCTTCGGCGCCCCCACCGAACGCGAGGTGGAGCTCGCCGAGGAGATCATCCGTCACGTGCCGTCGATGGAGATGATCCGTCTGGTCAGCTCCGGCACCGAGGCCGGCATGAGCGCCATCCGCCTCGCGCGTGGCGCCACGGGACGCTCGAAAATCATCAAGTTCAACGGCTGCTACCACGGCCACGCTGATTCGTTGCTGGTCAAGGCCGGCTCGGGCTTGGCCACCTTCGGCCATGCCACCAGCGCAGGGGTGCCAGCCGAGGTCGTTCAGCACACGCTGGTGCTCGAATACAACGACGTGGCGCAGCTCGAAGAGGCTTTCGCGCTGCACGGCAAGGAAGTGGCCTGCGTGATCATGGAGCCCATTGCCGGCAACATGAACTTCGTGCGCGCCAGCGTGCCCTTCATGCGCCGCGCACGCGAACTCTGTACACAGCACGGCGCACTGCTGGTCATCGACGAGGTAATGACGGGCTTCCGCGTGGGACTCGGCAGCGCACAGGGCCTGTATGCGCAACAGATTCCCGGTTTCGCGCCTGACCTCACGGTACTGGGCAAGGTCATCGGCGGCGGCATGCCGCTCGCGGCCTTTGGTGGGCCGCGCGCCATCATGGAACAGCTCGCGCCGCTGGGCCCGGTCTACCAGGCCGGCACGCTGTCAGGCAACCCCGTAGCCACTGCCTGCGGCCTGGCCACGCTGCGCGAAATCGCCAAGCCAGGCTTCTACGATCAATTGGCCGCACGCACTCGCGCGTTGATTGACGGGCTGGCGGGCGCTGCGCAAGCCGAGGGCGTGGCGTTCTGCGCTGACAGCGAGGGCGGCATGTTCGGCTTTTTCCTGCTGCCGCAACTGCCGCAGAACTACCCCGAGGTACTCAAGACCGACGGTGCACGCTTCAACCAGCTCTTCCACGGCCTGCTGGAGCGTGGCGTGTACATTGCACCGGCACTGTACGAGGCGGGCTTCGTGAGCGCCGCGCACACCGCGCAGGACATCGACGCCACCGTCGCCGCCGCGCGCGAAGTCTTCAAGATGCTATCAAGATAAGAGCATCTAGCGCTTGCTACAAAAGCGCTGGAAGCTCATTAAGCGCTCAACGCCCGCCTGCGGGCCGCAGCAGCGCCATGTACTGGCGGTACTTGGCGTTGTCGGGGTTGATCTCGTGCACACGTTCAAGCAGGCCCATGATCTCGGCCAGCAGAGCGTCGGAGCGCCCCTCGGCACGCATCTGCCCGATCAGCAGGCCACACAGGTTCATCATCATGACCTCGCTGTGTGGCAGGTTCTGTAGCGCGATGCGCAGCAACCGCGCGCCTTCAGCAAACTGGCCCTGGCGCCCCAGCAGCACGCCCTGGTTGTTGATGCTGATGGCCTCCTCACGCGACTCGGCGATGAGCGCGCGCCCCTCCTCGCCCATCTGCGCCTGCTCGAACAGCGCCTGCACCTGGCCAGAGAGCTGCGTGTCTTCATGGTTGGACTTCACCAGGTTGCGCATCAGCGCACAGGCCTGCTCCTTGCGGCCCAGGGCCAGCATGCTCTGTGCAACTTCCATCGCGGTCTGCGGGCTGGCCTTGTCGGCATGGCTGGCCAGCAGCGCCTCGACCTGCGCCATGGCAGCCTGCGCTTCTTCCGCCTGCCCCGCTTTGTGGTGCACGGCACTTTGCACGGCGGCGGCCTGGATGGCGATGTTGACGCTGTCCTTGCTGTCCTTGAACACCTCGTTGGTGCGCTTGAGCAGCTTCAGCGCTTCTTCCGGGTTGTCGTTTTCGGACAGCACGCGCGCCAGCGCCACGTAAGCGGCAGGGTGCTTGTTAGATGAAAACTCGCTGATCTGGATGGTCTTTTCGAACGCGCTTTGCGCCACGTCGAGTGCGCCGTTGCGCAACGCCGTCTCACCCAGGGCCCGCTGGCGATAAGCGGAGTTGGGCGAGAGCTTCACGGCAGCCTGCAACACCTGCTGTGCCTGGGGCTTGTCCCCCATGGTGTCGTAAGTCTTGGCGAGCCAGTCGGCGGCCTCGATGAACATGCGGTTTTCCTCCAGCACCTGGCGGAACTGGTTGCGTGCCATCTCGTACTGGCCCTGGTGGAAATACACCTTGCCCAGCCCGGTACGCGCCCAGGGCACGCTGCGCGCAGCCAGCACCGACTCAAACAGCGTCTTGGCGCCATCGTAGTCGCCCAGCTTGAGCAGCAGGTCGCTCTTGATGCGCAGGATCTCGGGCGCCTTACCGCCCTCACCCGCCAGCAGCTGGTTGCAGCGCGCCAGCGCCGTGGCGTAATCACGCCCGCGCAGCGCTTCTTCCACGCTGCGCAGTGCCTGCTTTTTGACGATGAGCCGCTCCAGGCGGCTTTCGAGGATGTTCTGATTGATCGGCTTGAGCAGGTATTCGTCCGGCTTGGCCTCGGCCGCGCCCATGATCATCTCGGCCGTCTTCTCCGCCGTGACCATCACCCAGATGGTGGACACACCGATGTAGTCGTGCAGCCGCGCCTCGTCCAGCACCTGCTGGCCGTTCAGGCCGATGCCGAGGTTGAAGTCGCAAATCACCACGTCGTAGCGGTTGGTGCGCAGATGGTTGAGCGCATCGCGGCCGCTCGCAGCGGTATCCACGCGCGATACACCCATGGAGCGCACCAGGTCGCGCAGGATGGTGCGCATGCCCTGGTAGTCGTCTACGACCAGCACCTTGGCCTTGGTCAATGCAGCAGATGGCATGTTTGCTTCTTCTTTCCTAGGGCAGACGCACAACGAAGCAGCCGCCGCCCCAGGCGCCACCGTTCTCGATGATGAGCATGCCCTGGCGGCCGCCGTTTTTGTGCACGCGCGCCACCTGGGCCGAAAAGTAAAAGCCCAGCCCGGTGCTGCCAGTGCGGAAATTCACCCCAGCGGCGCTGGCATTCACGCGCTCGTCGCGCAGCATGTGCGCCGGGTAGCCCTGGCCGTTGTCCTCCACGCGCAGCTCCAGGCTGCCGCCGTCGATGCGCGCGGCAATACGAATCCGGTCACGGGTGTAGTGGAAGGCGTTGTTCAACGCGTTGAGCAGCACCCCGGTCATGAGATCGCGGTCCAGGTACCAGTAGCAGTCGGCATCGCAATCGACCTCCACGCCGATGTCCTTGAATGCCATGACCGGCCGGTACATCGCCAGCGCGTCCTCGATGAGCTCGGCGACCGGGCACTCGGCGATATCGACCGGGTAGATGGCCTTGTCCAGCTTGTACAGGCTCAGCAGCTGGATGAGGTTGGCATTCATCCGGTTGGCTTGGTAGATCACGCCCCCGAGGTCGGTGTAGTCCTGCGTGTCACCGTGGGCCTTGCACTGCGCGGCAATTTTCTCCAACGCGCTGATCTGCACGTTCAGCGAGTTCTTCATGTCGTGGATGGACGAGGCCATCAAATCGGTGAAACTGATGTCATCTTGTGCCATGGAGCACCTTCCGTCGGGCCTGCGTTGTGCGCGTCCTCTATCGTGCCATGGCGGAGCAGCGCTACGCACTGCACGCAACCAGGACAGCGACTCCTTTTTTCATAGCTACCAGCGCTTGCCAGGCAAGGGCTGGAGATTGTTTCCGATTGTATCCCGGGCACGCAGCGGCGCATTCATGGTGCGACAGTGGCGCTACACCAGCTGCGCCTCCAGCCAGCCGCGCAGGCTGTTGACGAACGCCCATTGCTGCACACGCGGCACATCCTGCAGCCGCAGCAGCCCTTCCTGCACACGCCCCGCGCGCAGCGCGACGGCGCGGCCCACGCCCGGCAGCAAGCCGCAAGCCAGTGGCGGCGTAATCCAGCGGCCATCGAGCAGCGCGGCGATGTTGCCAAAAGTGGTCTCAGTGATCTCGCCCGCCGCGTTGTGCAAGATGGTGTCGAACACGCCCGACCCCGCAGCGGGCGCGAAGGCTGCATAGTGCGCGCGCCGCGTGGTCTTGTGGCGCACCCATTCGCTGTGCGCCTGGGCCAGCGGCCGCGCAGCCAGCGCCAGCCGCACGGGCTGCGGCGTGGCAGCGAGGGCAAAGGCCTCGGCGCGCGGCACACCGCGCGCGTCCAGCAGCAGACGCACGCGCCAGGGCCCGCCAGGGTGCTCCTCGGCCAGCGCATGCAGACAGCCCTGCACAACAGCCTCATCGAAGGGGTAGCCGAAGTGCGCTGCCGACGCGCACATGCGCGCCAGGTGCTCGGCCATGTGGCGGTAGGCACCCCCCTCCAGCGCCAGGGTTTCCAGAATCTCGAACGGCGCGCTGGCGCGCTCCACAAAAGCCCGCTTGGTCTCCCACTCGCGCCACTCCGCGTCGCTGGGGGCACCCCAGACGATGCCGCTACCAATTCCGCAGCGCGCCTGCGCACCGTGCAGTTCGATGGTACGGATCGGCACGTTGAACGTCGCGGCCATGGCCCCGGCGCCACGCTGCGGCGCTGGCCGCAACAAACCCAGCGCGCCGCAGTACACGCCGCGCGGCCCGTCCTCCAGCGCATGAATGGTGCGCATCGCCTGCACCTTGGGCGCACCGGTGACCGAGCCGCAGGGGAACAGCGCCGCCAGCACGTCCACCAGCCGCGTGCCGGCGCGGGTGCGCGCCTGCACGTCGGATGTCATCTGCCACACCGTGGGCAGCTGCTCGGCGTGGAACAAGCGCGGCACCCGCACACTGTGCGGCTCGGCGATGCGCGAGAGATCGTTGCGCAGCAGGTCCACGATCATCACGTTCTCGGCCCGCTCCTTGGAGCTGGCGCGCAGCTGCGCCGCCTGCGCCGCATCCTGTGCGGGCGTAGCGCCGCGCGCGGCCGTGCCTTTCATGGGACGCGCGAGGATCTCGCCCTGCCCGTCGGGCCCGCCCTGCCAGTCGAAGAACAGCTCGGGCGACACCGACAGCACCTGCGTGCCATCGCCCGCGTCCACATGCGCCGCGTAGCCCCCGGGCTGCGCGCGCTGCAGCGCGGCGAACAGTGCAGCAGCGTCACCCTCGAAGCGCCCGCGCAGCGGCGCCGTGAAGTTGACCTGGTAATACGCCCCAGCGGCAATGCCCTGCTGAATCCGCGCCAGCGCCTGCTCGAAGGCGGCCATGGCGGGCTGGCCGTGCCAATCGATGGTGGCAGCCCCCTGCGCCGGCGCCTGCGGCCATGCCCCAGGCGCATCATGCACCGCGAACCACGCCAGCGCCGTGCCCTCTTGCGGTGCATGCACCACCAGGGCGGGGTCGAATGCCGGTGCGGCTTCATAACAGAGCCAGCCCAGCACCCAGGCCCCAGCGCGCGCCGCCGCCTCTGCGGCCTCCACCACGGAGCGGACCTCGTGCAGGGCATGGGCCACCAGCACCTGGCGTGGCGTGCCGAAAACATGGCGCAACCGTTGCGCGCCCGCATCACGCGGATCAGAAAAATCGAGGAGTGAAATCACATCAGAACTGCACAGAATTTGCGCACTTGTTCGTACATAGAGGCACCAGTCAAGACCCCCAGTCTGGGGCGAGATTCTGGCACCATTTTTGCTTCGAGCTTTTCATAGTGTTTCCATCATTGCCAAGCGCAACGATGCCGCTATACAACCCTGGTTCCTACTGAAATTTCCAAGGAGTTCTGAATGACGATTTCGCGCAAGTTGTTTATCGCCGCCGTGGTGGCTGGCATGGGTTCCGCAGCCATGGCCCAGGAGCAGATCATCAAGATCGGCCACATTGGCCCCGTCTCCGGCCCCCAGGCCCACTTCGGCAAGGACAATGAAAACGGCGTGCGCATGGCCATCGAAGACCTGAACGCCAAGGGCATGGAAATCGGTGGCAAGAAGGTGAAGTTCCAACTGGTGGCCGAAGACGATGCCGCCGATCCCAAGCAAGGCACGGCTGCCTCGCAGAAGCTGTGCGACGACAAGGTCGCTGGTGCCGCCACGTTCCTGAACTCGGGCGTGGCCATCCCCTCCTCCAAGGTGTTCCATGACTGCGGCATCCCGATGATCACGGGCGCCGCCACCAACCCCGAGCTGACCAAGCCGGGCTGGAACACGACGTACCGCGTGATCGCCAACGACAACGCCCTGGGCGCCGCGCTGGCCGACTACGTGGCCAAGGTCGCCAAGCTCAAGACCGTGGCCGTGGTCGACGACCGCACCGCCTACGGCCAGGGCCTGGCCAGCGTGTTCAAGAAGGAAGCCGAGAAGCAAGGCGTGAAGGTGGTGGCCAGCGAGTTCACCAACGACAAGGCCACCGACTTCATGGCCATCCTGACCTCGATCAAGGCCAAGAAGCCTGACGCCATCTTCTACGGCGGCATGTACGGCCAGGCCGGCCCGATGCTGCGCCAGATGGCCCAGCTGGGCATGAACGAAGCCAAGCTGCTGGGCGGCGACGGCATCTGCGTGCCCGAACTGGCCAAGGTGGCCGCGGGCGCCAAGCCGCTGGAAAACGTGGTCTGCGCCGACGGCGGTGCCTCGCTGGGCAAGATGCCCGGCGGCAGCGAGTGGAAGAAGCGCTACGACGCCAAGTTCCCCGGCCAGTTCCAGGTCTATAGCCCGTACTTCTACGACGCCACCATGCTGCTGGCCGACGCCATGAAGCGCGCCAATTCGTGGGACCCGAAGGTGTACATCCCCTTCCTGCAGAAGTCTGACTACGCCGGCGTGACCTCGCGCATCCAGTTCGAGGCCAACGGCGAGATGAAGAACCCCAGCTACACGCTGAGCCAGTTCATCAACGGCACCAAGACCCCGATGGACCTGAAGTAATCCACACAGGCCCTTGGCAGAAAAGCCCGCTTCGGCGGGCTTTTTTTATGCAGAAAATGGTCTAAACGCTTGCTGGGCAAGCGCCAACAGCTATCAAAACAAAAGCATCACGCCGCCCCCAGGTGAGGCACCAGCCCTGCCGTGGGCTGACCGCTCTTGAGCGCCGCGGTAAAAGCCAGCATGCGGTCGATGGGCTGGCGCGCACGCGGAATCAGCGCAGGGTCCACGTGAATGGCGTTCGCCCCCGTCTCCAGCACCCGCGCCACGTCGGCCAGGCCATTCATCGCCATCCAGGGGCAGTGTGCGCAGCTCTTGCAGGTAGCGCTGTTGCCCGCCGTGGGCGCTTCATAAAACGTCTTGCCGGGATTGAGCGTGCGCAGCTTGTGCATCATGCCATTGTCGGTGGCGACGATGAACTCGGCGGCGTCCATCTCGCGCGCGGCCTTGAGGATGGCCGAGGTGGACCCCACGGCATCGGCCAGCGCCACCACCTCGGCAGGGCTTTCAGGGTGCACCAGCACCTTCGCTTGTGGGTGCTCCTGCTTGAGCAGTTCCAGCTCCAGGGCCTTGAACTCGTCGTGCACGATGCAGGCGCCGTTCCAAAACACCATGTCGGCGCCGGTCTCCCGCTGGATGTAGGCGCCCAGGTGGCGGTCTGGCGCCCACAGGATTTTCTGGCCCGCGGCTTTCAGCGCGGCCACGATCTCCAGCGCGCAGCTGGATGTGACCAGCCAGTCGGCGCGCGCCTTCACCGCCGCACTGGTGTTGGCATAGACAACCACGGTGCGGTCCGGGTGCTGGTCGCAAAAGGCCGAAAACTCCTCGACCGGGCAGCCCAGGTCGAGCGAGCAGGTGGCGTCCAAATCCGGCATGAGCACGGTTTTTTCCGGGCTGAGGATCTTGGCCGTCTCGCCCATGAAGCGCACACCGCTCACCACCAGCGTCTGCGCCGGATGGTCGCGACCGAAGCGCGCCATCTCCAGCGAGTCGCTGACGATGCCGCCGGTTTCCTCGGCCAGGTCCTGCAGGTCCGGGTGCACGTAGTAGTGCGAGACCATGACCGCGTTTTTTTCCTTCAGCAGGCGGCGGATGCGGGCCTTGAGCTCGGCGCGTTCTGCCTGCGAAGGCTCAGGCGGTACGCGCGCCCAGGCATGCTTGGTGGAGCAGACGGCGCCTTCAGAATCGGCCAGAGGTTGCTCGTACTCCACTTCCTTGAGGGCAATCGTGGGGGTCATGGTGTTTTCTAGATGTCTTGCAGACGCATGGAGAAATCAATGGCTTTCACATCCTTGGTCAGCGTGCCGATGGAGATGCGGTCCACGCCGGTCTCGGCCAGCGCGCGCAGGCCGTCCAGCGTCACCCCGCCCGAGATTTCCAGGACCGCCCGACCGGCATTGATGCGCACTGCCTCGCGCAGCATGGGCAGGGGCATGTTGTCCAGCAGCACCATCGTGGCGCCCGCCGCCAGCGCCTCGGCCAGCTGCTCCAGCGTCTCCACCTCGATCTCGATGAACGCGGCCTGCGCCGCCACCGCCTGCGCCGCCTGCAGCACCGCCGTCACACCACCCGCGGCAGCGATGTGGTTCTCCTTGATGAGCACGGCGTCGTGCAGGCCGATGCGGTGGTTGGTGCCGCCGCCCACGCGCACTGCATACTTCTGCGCCAGACGCAGGCCGGGCAGGGTCTTGCGCGTATCAACGATGCGCGCGCGCGTGCCCGCGACCACATCCACGTAGGTGCGCGTCTTGGTGGCCACGGCCGACAGCAGTTGCAGGAAGTTCAGCGCCGTGCGCTCGGCGCTGAGCAGCGCACGCGCGCTGCCTTCGATCTCCAGCACCACCTGGCCGGGCGCGCAGCGCTGGCCCTCGGCCACCTGCCAGGCGAGCTGCACGCCGGGATCGAGCGCGCGCAGCGCGGCCTCGGCCCAGGGCGCGCCGCAGATCACGGCTTCTTCGCGCGCAAGGATGCGCGCGCGCGCGCGGCGCTGTGCGGGCACCAGGGCGGCCGTCAGGTCGCCAGCGCCCACGTCTTCTTGCAGGGCGCGGCGCACGTCCTCGCGCGCCAGCGCCGCCAGGGCTTCGGGAGTCATCGGGGTGTCACAGTCCTTGTTCATGGGGCGCCAAGCATAGCGGCATCGCCATGCCACAGGAGGTGAATGCTATAAAGCCCGGCCCAGACTGACGGGACCAAAGGGAGGAATCCGCATGGAACACGCCACGGTTGCGCCGTCATGGGCGCAGGCCGCAGAACACGCCATCGCCGCAGGGCAATGGCACAGCGCCTGGTGCGCCCTGCTCGACGCCGCCCTGCCCGCGGCGCTGGCAGTGCAGCAGGCGGTGCTAGAGCGCCTCGACGCCTGGGACGCACTGCCCGTGCAGGCTCCGGCCGCACAGCGCGCTAGCCTGCTGCACGCCACCCTGACCGCCCTGGACGCCGCCCATGCCGCCAGCGCGGCGCATGGCGCGCGCACACACGCGCCAGACGCGCCGGCCGGGCAGGCCTGGCGGGTGCGGGGCACGCAGTTGGTGAAGCGCTACCGCAGCGGCGGCTTCACGCTCGGCCCGGTGGACGTGGACGTGGCGCCTGGCCGCATCCTCGGCCTGGTGGGCGAGAACGGCAACGGCAAGACCACGCTGCTGCGCCTGCTCGCGGCCGACCTGGCGCCCGACGCCGGCCAGCTCGACTGGGGCACGCCGGCGCACGACCCGTACG
>Ga0222428_100252_pt1 | contig 36004 bp, 40 predicted proteins | sample 2B5Ametagenome_FD_182471 | JGI IMG/M metagenome (GOLD analysis project Ga0222428, IMG submission 182471) | Enriched microbial communities from leaf-cutter ant dump, University of Wisconsin, Madison, United States - 2B5A (version 2) | ecosystem: Environmental > Terrestrial > Nest > Insects nest >...
GGTGGTGGCGCAAACCGGGACGGCTACCGGGGCGGTGGGCGCTACTGAGGTCGCCCTTGCCCCAAAGCGCAGGAGTGCTTCTGGTGGACCGAATTTGCTGCAAGTGCTTGCCGGCATTGGGACTGTCTGGAAACCGAACGCTTCGCTGAATTCTTGCGCGCGCAGGTTTTAGGGGGCATCGCCCCAGGGCCAAGGCACGGCGCCAAAAAGAAAAAGGCCGCACGCTCCTGGAACTGTGCGGCCTTCAATGTGGCCCGACAGCTATCAAATTCAGGCTGCTAGCCCGCATGGGATATGGATTCAGCCATCGCGGTGCCAGAATGTGCCCCCATTTGTGCCCCCAGCCATTTCTGGTGCCCCCTTGAAACTCACCGACACGAAGCTACGCACCCTCACCGAGCCCGGTAAACATTCGGATGGGCTGGGCCTCTATCTCGAAGTCACCAAGGCGGGCGGGCGCTACTGGCGCATGAAGTACCGCTTCGCTGGAAAAGAAAAGCGCCTTGCCTTTGGCGTCTATCCCGATGTGAGCCTCAAGAGTGCACGCGAGGCCGCAGGCAGGGCCCGCAAGCTGCTGCAAGACAACCGGGACCCCGGCGAGGTTCGCAAGGAAGAAAAGGCACGGGTTATTCACGAGAGCCGCAACACTCTGGAAGCAGTGGCCCGGGACTGGCTGGCGCACCAATCTGCCCGGTGGGAGCCCATCACCATGGGCCGCATTCAGGCATCGCTTGAAAACGACATATTTCCAGTGCTTGGCTCCCGGCCGATGGCGAACCTCAAAGCGCGCGATGTGATGGAAGCGGTGAAAGCCATAGAAGCCCGTGGCGCGGCCGACCAGGCGGGGCGGGTGCTGCAGCGGATCAAGTCCATATTTCGCTGGGCTATCACCCACGAACGCATCCAGACCAATCCCATGCTTGATCTGGTGCCCTCCGAAATTCTCAAGCCGCGCGCAGTGCAGCACCGCGCTGCACTTTCGGAAAAGGAGTTGCCCGAGTTCATGCGCAGGCTTGCCAACTACGACGGCGCTCCCAGCATCGTGCTGGGCCTGCGCTTGCTGATGCTCACGGCCTGCAGGCCGGGCGAAGTGCGCGGCGCATGCTGGGCGGAGTTCGACCTCAAGGCAGCGCTGTGGACCATCCCGCCCGAGCGCATGAAGATGCGCGAGGAACACCGCGTGCCCCTATCCAAGCAAGCCTTGGAAGTGCTGGCCAAGATCGACGCCATTACCGGCGGCCGCGAGCTGGTGTTTCCCAGTCCCTACTACCCCAGCAAACCGCTGAGCGAGAACACCTTCAATTCAGCATTGGCCCGCATGGGCTACAAGACCATGGCCACAGCCCATGGCTTCCGCGCCCTGTTTTCGACCGTGGCCAACGAACACGGATGGAACCCCGACGTGATTGAGCGGCAGCTGGCCCACAAAGAGCGCAACGAGATACGGGCTGCGTACCACCGCACCACGTACATGGCTGACCGCACGAGGCTGATGCAGTGGTGGGCCGACTACCTGCAGGCCGCTGGCGCCAGCCAGGGTTGAACCACTCCGCCAGGCATTGCGCAGGTGCGCCGTGTAGTGCGTGCAATGCCACCCGCCGCCCTGTTGCTGACACGGAGCGCAGCGGCCGATGGCATGCCAGCGTGCCCGGTGCGAAAAGCGCACCCTGTCTAGAACGCGCCAGAACGCCCGTACAGCGAGGCCAGGGTGCCGGGTCGCACCCCATGCGCTGCCGCGCCGCCCGGTGCTGGAGGGCCTGTAGGCGCGCCCTAGGCATACAACCACGCAAACCCGCGGCGCGCCGACGAGACCCCGCCGCGCCCCCCGGCTTCGTGCGTTGATTTCGTCGGGAGTGCCGCCTGGGCGCACCGCCAAGCCTGATGCGGGCTTGCGGGGCGCTGCAGGGCTGCTTTTGCTGTCGGGAATTGACGGACTTTTGAGGCGCTGGGCCGGGGGGCGCCGGAGCCTGTGACGTAACGGAAGGAACCTTTTTCAAACTAGAAATACTTGTGATCAACTACCTACAAACCTACCAATGAAGACCAGTTTGTAGGCTTTGTAGGTAGTTCTTTTCGGGTATCTCAAATTTGAATTGCTATGGGCTTCAGCAGAGGGCAGGCTGGTAACTTGGGCAAAACACTTGCTCGCGCTTCGACGGTCGGTAAACCCTTCAAAGCCTACAAACCCCACCAAGCAGTACAGCTGAGGACCTCAAGAAGACGGGGTACTGTTTTGCACATGCGCGCGTTTTGTCCAAAAATAACCCCACCAAACCCACCAAACCCACCAAGCCAAGGCGGCGCGACGATGTCTGTATGACTGCTTTTATCGTTATCGCAGCTGGCTATGGCCTGCTCGCACTGTCGGAGTTTTGGTTCTCGTTCCGGACCTCTGCGCTATTTCTGCCGGCCGCGCATTGGGTTGAGTGTTCCAGGTGGAACTGGACCCGCCGGCTCTAGATGCGACGGAACCGCTGCTCCTAAAAATTCTGAGAATCGACAGAAAATCTTGCGAGCGGTTTAAAGCTGACCGCCCTTGAATCAGAGCGTCAGGATTAGTGGATGGTCAGTCGTTGAGGGCGCAGCCTGAAATCCCGGCTATTGCGACTGGCGCTCGCTGCTACCGACTAGGAGCGGAAGTTCACGCGACTGAGGTCCATGTCCGCGCAAGGCTGGTTGAAGACGTTCAGTTCTTCTATGCCAATGCCTGCTGACATCGATAGCAGGCATTGGGTTTGGTGCAGCAAAGGTCAATGCGATGATTGATAGATGCTTGAGCCTTCTACAGAAGGCTGGTCAATTCACCTTGCATCAGTTCCTGACGCGCAATTGACTGCGTAGTTCAATGGGGGTCAACACAGGATACCGATTCATGATCGATTGGTAGATGGGCTGGCCCAGTTCGCTGGCGACTGTGACGATTAGTACGTAGGGTAGGGCAGGTGCATCGTCATTAATCACGGGCAGCCCATCTTGGCGTGCGCCATGCGTTACGTCAAAGCATGCGTCAAGCAATTGTGACGCCTCAAATCTTTGGGTTGCGTGGAGCATCGTTTCCCACTTGCTTCCATGCTTGCGCAGGTTTTGCTCGTAGTCGGACGTTTTGCCAAAAAATGGGTTGGATGACCCATCACTATGGGTGCGGAAGATAGGGGTCAGGCCGTGCTGTGTGTAGTTGACTGGATTGGCGGCTTCTACGGAGCATGCAAAACAGAAGGTGGCTTTGATGACAATTCCTGTGCCCATGCTCACCAATGGAATAGGTAGTTGCATGCGCATCGTGCGGCCCGCAGGAATGGCGCCTTGATAAAGAACGCTGACCTGGTTATCTCCATAGGCCAGCAGAGCTTCTGGGTCTTCCGGGAACTGGCCCCAACCTACTTCACTTCGCAGGTCATGTTGCGCATGAGTTGCGTTGTGCACCATCAATGCTCGCAAGGAGGTCGCTGACAAATCGGTTTTGCTCAGAGCCTTGGCGCCTGCAGTGGCGCGCTGCGCAAGGGGAGCTGCATAACTAGTGCCATAGCGCTCAGTTACGCCTCCAGCTAAGGGGCTGTAGAGCAGCATTGGATTGGAGGGCGTGCCGCCAAAGCACAATCCATCCGGTTTAACGACACCAGGAGAACGTCCCGGGCCGTGGCCGCTAAAAGAAGCTCTTGCAACAAGGAGCATGTCCCGAGAACTTGCGGCACCGACTGTTAATGCATTAATAGCATCCCCTGGCACTTGAATGCGTCCAAGCTCCTCCCCCAGCTCCCCATCATTCCCGGTGGCAACGGTCATCAGCGTCTTGCCAGATGCGAGGTGTTTGTCCAGCATCGCGGTCCAGGCGTGTGGATGATTGTCGTCCATAGCCATTTTTGGGCCAAAGGCTAAGTTGGCGCAATCAATCTCGTTGTTACTAAGGATGACATCAATCCTATGCAGGCAGTCGTATAAGTCGAAATCTCCATTGTCTGCACTTCCAATCACTCGGAAATGGGTCACATTAAAAAATGGGCGCGGCAGTTGCGTTACCCCATGATCTAATGCGCCGAACAGAAGCACTGAGGTAACTTCCGCACCGTGAGTGAGAAAGCCAGCCTCTGTCTTTTGTAGGACGTCAGGGACCACTTCTCTCGCCCATTTGGAAAAATCGGTAATTTCCAATCCTCCATCGAATACTGCTACTTTTAAATCTTGATTGATTGCGTCTTCTTTGGGCAGGGCGGGCTGCGTGGTGGTCAGCAGTTCCTTTAATTGTGGGCGATGCATCCGCAATTCAGGCAGGCGGCGTACAGCTCGAAGTGCCGTAAACGCTGCAAAATCTTCCAAGTTTTCGCGGGAGGCGACGCCGGGCATAAAGATCAATCCAGATGCTTCATACAACTTACTGCGGGCAACGGTGGTGCCACAAGCTTTAGCATGCCGGTCCAGTGCATCAAGTAGTTCTTCTCTGGCCATGTCTTTGGAGTGCACCAAAATTTCAATAGGGACCCGAGTATCTTGTCCTTCTGTCTTGATTAGTCGCTCATGAGATGCCAGAAAACGAATTGCCTCGATCTTGCAAAGATCATGTTTTTCGTACTTGTGGCTTTTCTCCGACAGCAGTATTTCAAGCAAGCGATTGAAAGCAGCTTGGCTACCGGCGACATAAAGTTCAGCAGTAAATTGCTCGCCTGTGGGAATGTTTTTGCGCTTTTCCTTGCGTGGATGAATAAGGGCTGATTTACTGCCCGATACTTTGAGTCCTGCGCTAGCCAAGACCTTGTTCGGCATCTTCCACTTTGAAAGATAGGCCGGGTGAATGGTGATTACTACAGTTGCTTCACCCGATGGTTTCGCGCTTTCAGGAAGCTTGTCAATCTGCTCGGCAATGTCACGTAAAGCAGGAGATAAAAATTGCCGAGCTTCCTCGATCGTGTAAGGGAGGGGTGATTTGTCACTTCCTCCGACTACATCTTCTTTGGGAAGTAGATTGGTTAGTTCCTTGCCATTGCCAATGAGCAGATTAGTCTTAGCCATTTAAACCCTCCTTGATCTTTTCGATCGAACGTTTAACTGTTGTATGAGAAACATTGAGCTCATTGGCTATCTCTCTCAGGGTAAAGCCTTGTTTGCGTTTAATGAATGTTTCTAAATCTCTCTGGTCACGCCTTTGCTTGGCTGAAATTTCTTGCCTTTCCAGGTGTCGCAACAACATATCGCACAGCTCGTAGTCAAAATCAGTGTTGTTGAGCAAAGCGCTTTTGTGCGCAGAGTTAAGAGTTCGGTTGATGGTGGCTAAGGTTTGTCCTTCGCCTTGCTCCGCAATCACTTGGGCGAGCTCAGGGTCTACGCCACCAGCTACCAGCATGGCTGCGCGCTGTGCATGGTTTGGTAGGTCAAATTGCAAAGTCAAGTCAAATCGGCGCCAAACAGCGGGATCAAGTAAATCACTGTGATTTGTCGCAGCAACCAGCAGGGATGTGGGCTGCCAGTCATCAATTGTTTGCAAGATCACTGTTACTAAGCGCTTAAGTTCGCCGACATCGCTCTCGTCGTCGCGGCGCTTGGCGATCGCATCGAACTCGTCAAGAAGCAGTACACAGGGCTGCTCTTGAGCATGCGACAGCACAGCGCGCACATTGGCGCCGGTCTTGCCCAGATAGCTGCTCATCACGCTGGCAAGGTCCAGCGTCAGCAGCGGCACGCCCAGCTTGTATGCCAACCAGCCCGCAGTCATCGTTTTGCCAACACCGGGTGGGCCGCTTAGCAGCACGGACTTCGCGGGTGCGAAGCCTGCCGCCAGTAAGCGGTCAGCAGATAGATGCTCGCGGAGCAATTGATCTACTTGCTCCTTGAGTTTTTCTGAAAGCATGGGCTCTGTACGCAGCATGTCTGCAGGGTCTGTGCGAACCAGGGGGAGCTTTGAGTCAGCGTCAACTGGGGTGGCAGCCTGAGGCTGAACACGACGCAAGGCGTGCTGCGCATTACCTGCAACTAGGGGGGCAATGGCATTGGCGAGAGATTCATCAGTAGGGCGCACTAGGCTGGCGAAACGGCGGGCGCGCATTTCAAGTGCGGCGCCGCCTACCTTGATGGCGTCTTGCAGAAGCTTCAGTAGCTCTTCTTGGGCTTTGGGATTCACGTTCTTCCTTGCGGCACTAAGGCCAATCTTGGAACGGATTCTATCTGTATTTTTTTGAAAATGTTCCAAATGGGCGAAGTTTGTCCGAAAACCAATGTAAGTCATTGATTTGATTTGGTGTTTTCATGGATGTTTTGGAACATTTATGGTTTGATTGGTCTTTTTTGAGGGATTTTTTGTTCCAAGTATCTGAATCGACCAGCGCTCCCTTGATAGCTTGAAGCTTCAAGATGCCTGCCTAGGCCGTCCTCGCGCCTCCAGAAAGTACTCCTTGGCCCGTGCGATCCGTTCCTCCCTCTCTTGAGTTTTTGAACTGCCCCGCGCCACGCGGAGCCACGGCGCGCCCGTCGTTTTTGCGTCCACTTTCCCCACCTCTAACTGTGTAGAGCGCAGCCACAGCATAGGTTTCTTGGCTTTCAGCTGTCCCCACAAGACCATAGGGACATGCACGAATCCGCAGTTCGGCCAGGCCAAGGCCGCGCGGGATGCACTGGCCGCCAAGATCGAGGCGGCTGAAAGAGAGGCCGTCGCGGCCGATGAGGGGTTTCAGGCGGCGTTCTCGGCTGCGGGATTTGAGCGCGACGACGCCACGCGGGCGGCGCTCAATCGCAAGAACGACGCGCAGGCCATGGCAGAGGCGATGCGTGCGGCGCTGGCCAAAGGATCCAGGGAGCTGCAGGCGCTGGCGGCCGATGCCAGCGTGCAGGCGCGCGACTATGCGGCCGCGTATGAGCGCGCTTACATCGCGCACGCGCAGGCCGAGGGCTACCGGGCGCTGCAGGAAGGCGGCGAGCAGCTGGCGCGGGCCATGGCGCTGGCTGCGCATGCGCCGCGAAGGGACAGCCTGCAGGAGGATGCGCTGGGCCGGCCGGCCAGCTCGCCAGCCATGCGCGCTGAAATAGCGGCTGCGCGCTGGGCGTTCATTCTCGATGGGCTCAAGGCGATGGCCGAGGGGATGCCGGAGTTCAATGCGCGGCCGCAGGTGCAGGCCCTGGGGGTGTTCGACCTGGGGGCGCTGACGGCGCAGGACGTGCTGACGCCAACGCAAATCCACCTGCTGCGCAAGACGGGGAAGGTGACGCTTTAGGGCAGAGACGCCAGATGGCGCGGAGCGGCTGGGCTGCTTCGCGCTTTTTTGCTTGCAGCGCGGCATGCAGCGGCGTGCCTCAGTGTTTGCTTCCTCACCCTTGGCGGGAGCTATTCGGCAGTTTGGGCGATGGATAGGCTCGATGCGGCTGCTTCGCGTTTTGCTTTGTTCTCACGGCGCTTCGCGGCGCGTGTAGACACAGGAAGATTTACATCCGGGTTTGGAACCTTTGGAGGCCGCAGAACGCGGAGAATCGTGCCACTGACTACGAACGTGCAGCCGCAATAGGGGTTGGAGCAGCAATAGATGTACTCCCAAACAAAGCGGCCTACCTGTGCACATGAGTGAAATTTAGTTTTCGATTTGCACATGGGGCAGGGCATTTTCATGGTGTCACCTCGTCCTGCGGTTCGTCCCTCGAGACAACATAGTCCGCCCAGTCCCGCATGATGGCCCCCCGATTTTCCAGCATGTCCCCGCGTCGGTAGGCAGCTTCCGTGCGGGTGTCTATCGCATGGGCTAGGCACAGCTCCACCGCATCGCGCGCGTGGTGCGTCATCTCCCCGGCCCAGTCCCTGAACGTTGACCGAAAGCCGTGGGGCACCGCTGCCATTCCCTGCCGTCGCATCAGGGCCGTGAGGGCCATATCAGACAGCGGGCCTTTGCGATTGGACGGGAACACATGCTCGACCGAGGGGATGCGCGGCTGTCCCTTGAGTAGTTCCAGCGCCTGGCGCGACAGTGGCACGCGGTGTTCCCTGTTGGACTTCATCCGTTCGGCGGGCACCGTCCACAGACCGGCCTCTAGATCGACCTCGCTCCAGACCATCCCGCGCACCTCGCCCGAGCGTGCGGCCGTGAGGATGAGAAAGCGCAGCGCGCGGGCGCTTTGTCCGTCCATGGCCAGCAGCCGCTGGTAGGTGTCGGGCAGCATGGCCACGGGCACGGCCGCGTGGTGTTTGACCGGCGCCAGCTTGTTCGGGTCCGCCAGGATGTGTTCGAGCTGGCTGCGCCAGCGGGCTGGGTTTGGGCCGGTTCGGTGGCCATGGGCCGTGGCCCAGTCCAACACCTGTTCGATGCGGCCACGCAGCCGGGAGGTGGTTTCTGTCTTGGTCTTCCAGATGGGGGCCAGTGCCTGCAGCACGTGGGCCTGTCCAATATCCGCCACCTGCAGGTGCCCGATGTGGGGAAATGCATAGGTGGCCAGGGTGCTGCGCCATTGCTGCGCATGCTTGAGGCTGCGCCATGTTCCTTCGTGTTCGGTAATGAACGCTTCGGCCGCGTCGTCAAAGCGCACCTGCCGCGCCATGGCCTGCCGGGCCGTTTCGCGCTGGGCCTGCCGGGCCTGCAGCGGGTCAACCCCACCAAGGCGTAGTTTGAGCGCGTTGCGGGCGGCTTCGCGCGCTTCAGCCAGGCCGACCAGTGGATAGCTACCTAGGCCCATGCGGCGGCGGTGGCCGCCGTGCATGTAGCGGAAAACCCAGGCGCGCGAGCCGCCTTCGATCTTGAGATACAGACCGGACACGCCGCCAACTGCGTAGGAGCCGTCACTGCGCAGGCGGGAGACTTCCAGAGAGGTTTTTTCGAGGATTCGTTTGGGCATGGATACCGTGCAGCCCGCTGGCTATAGCCAGAAAACTGTGATTAAACACAGTATCAGTGTGCCATCCGGCCGGGTGGCTTGGTAGGGTTTGGTGGGTTTTGAGGGGTTTTTTTCCGACGAAACGCGCGCCAGTGAAAAAAAGCAGGCAGTTGGGTAGGTCCCTGGCATGACCAGGCGGTGGGGTTTGTAGGCTTTGAAGGGTTTGCCGACCGTCGAAGCGCGAGCAAGTGTTTTTTGGGGTTTTGAGCCTGCGGGAGTCCAAGAGCGCCAGTTAGGACGCGCTTTCGGCAGGTGCTTCGTGCAACCTCATCCCACTGGGGGCACGTATAGGCGTAGCTGGGGGCATATAAATGTGCCCCCAGTTTTCGGAAACATGCCCCCAAATGTGCCCCCAGATTGGGTAGATGGGCATGGATTGGTCTGGATGGTTATGGACAGCTAAGATGCTGTCTCTCCAGGGAAAATTAAAAAATCCGGATGAGTATGGACTCGTCCGGATTGATTAATGGTCCCCCCGACAGGAATCGAACCTGTATCTAGCGCTTAGGAGGCACTCGTTCTATCCATTGAACTACGGGGAGGTAGGGGTGATTCTAGCCGCCATTTCCTGAGTCTCTATAGTGCTGCTGTACCATGCCGTATCACTGAATTATTCTGTCAGTGATACCGCAAACGATACGTATCACTGCACATGGCGAGCATCATCCAAGTCGGCGGGAAGTGGCGTGCGCTGATCAGGCGCAAGGGGCACCCATCATACTGTCAGACCTTCCCGACGAAGGCGCAGGCGCAGGCGTGGGCGCGGGGTATCGAGACCGACATCGACAGGGGCCAGATCCTGGCGCCCAAGGTGGTTCTGGGGCGGGTGGTGTTGGTGTCGGACATGATCGACACCTACCGCAAGTTGCGCGAGAAGTCGCGGCCCATCGCGGATACGTCCAACGAGCACTACATGCTCAAGACGCTCCAGCGTGGCCTGGGGCAGCTTGACACGGCGTTGCTGGCGCCGGCCGACCTTGTGGCCTACGCCGAGGCGCGCAGGGATGAGGACGGCGCTGGGCCGTACACGGTCAACATGGACATATCCAAGCTGGGGACTGTGCTGCGCCTGGCTGGTGTACATCTCAAGATCACGCTGCCCGACGTAGTGGGCCAGGCGCGGCCACTGCTGGCGCACATGCACCTGATCGGCGGGGGCGGCAAGCGCGAGCGCAGGCCTTCCGAAGATGAGCTGCTGCGCGTGGTGCAATGGTTGCGGGATCAGCGCGGCCAGGTCTACGCCGACGTGGTGCAGTTCGCGGTGGTTACCGCGATGCGGCGCGGCGAGGTCGTGCGGCTGCGCTGGGATGCGCTGGACGCCGAGAAGAGGCTGGTGCTGGTGAGAGACCGCAAAGACCCGCGCAAGAAGGCGGGCAACGATCAATGGGTTCCGCTGCTCAATGGCTCATGGGAACTGGTGCAGGCGCAGCCCAGGGCGGATGGGGAGCCGCGCATTTTCCCCATCCATGAGCAGACCCTGAGCAAGTATTTCAGGGATGCGTGCGTGGCGCTGGCTATCCCTGATTTGCACTTTCACGACCTGCGCCACGAAGGCATATCCCGCCTGTTTGAGCAGGGCTTCGACATACCGCGTGTCGCGCTTGTGAGCGGGCACAAGAGCTGGAACAACCTCAAGCGCTATGCGCAACTGCGGCCCGAGGACCTGCACCATGGGCCTGGCGGGCCTCCTGCCGAAGCCGGTCCAGATATTCCGCCACGTCCCTGATGTCCGCCCAGCGCTTGCCGCCGTCGATGTAGGTGGGGATCTCGAAAGTGGCTGCGCTGATCTTGCGGCGGATGTTGGGCGGGGTGGTTTCCAGAATCTCGGCCAGGCGGTCAAGATCCGCGCGCAGGCCGTACTTCTCGATGAGCACCATTTGCGTGAGTAGGCTCATGCGCTTTCTCCTTGCGTGGCCTGGGGGCGGGGGGCATCCACATCACTCCAGTCACCGCCCATCATTCGATCAACCGATGCGTTGAGCGAGGCGCGATTTTCGTCACTGACGATCCTCACCAGCGATGTGAATCTGCCTTCGTTCCACGCAACCATGATGTGTGAACTGAGCCAGCGCCACCGTGCTGCATCCTCCGCATCCGCAACACGCTTCAGCATGAGAGCCTCTGACATGGACAGTACCTCCGCATCCCCCCGTGCTACAGGCGCGGCCTGTGCAATCCCCTCGCCGCGCGCCGCCAGGAATGCGCAGAAGTTCGCCACGTCCACCGGGTCGCCCTTATCCACATGCGCGCGCAGCATGTCCGACAGGCGCTGCTGCGTGCATTCGGGCGTGCCCCAGCCGCTGTAGCCCTTCGCACGCTGCTTCGCCAGCTTGGCCTTCATCGTGGCGGCCAGGGCGTCAACGGCGGCATCGTCTGGGTGCGCTGGCGCTGCCTTGGCTGTAGGCGCGCCAGCAGGCGCGAGTGGCGTCAGCGCAATGCGCGTGGACTCGATCTGATCCCAAAGGGCCTGCTCCTCGGGCTCGCTGTCCTGCGGGCGGCGTGGGCCAATCCAGCTCTGCAGGACGGCCAGCAGGTCAATGGCCTGCATGATGGCCGGGCCGTTGACGCGCGCGGCGTGCAGGCGCTCTGCATGCGCGCGCATGGTCTCCTCGGCGTAGTAGTGGCGCTGGGTGTCGTGGACGAAGCCCTGCACGTCCTCGGTGTAGTCGGGCGCCGGCAGTGGAATGTGGTCTGTCATGGTCTTCCTCACGCGGCCGCCAGGCCGAGGTTTTGGGCTGTGGTGCGCACGACCTGGCCGCCCGTGCTGAGGGCGCGGGCAGTCAATCGGGCCGTGATGTCGCGCAGCTCGCCACTGCTCACGTAGGCGAGCTGGTGGCGGTGCAGATCCACGGCCTCGGCCAGGGCGTCGATTTCGTGAAACTCCAGCTGCTGCGGCAGCCATGCGCCCGAGGCGAGGGCGCGGGCGCGTATGCCCGCCAGCGCGGCCTGGGCGCTGGCAAAGTGCTCACGCATGCCGCGCACGATGCCGCTGTCCTCGATGGCCATGGCAATCGCCAGGTGCGTGGCCAGCACGGTGTGCTGGTCCTCGGTGGCCACGCCCTCGCGCAGGCGGGCCAGGCACGCCCAGGCCGGGGCCAGGGTGGCGTGCACCTCGGCGGCCGTCAGGCACGTGGCGCGCAGCCGGGCGTGGTTGGCCGCGTGGTATGCCATGGCGCAGAGCCACTGGCGGCGGTGCTCACGCGAGCACTGCCCGCGCTCCATCTGGCGCAGGCGCCGGGCGCGCGCGGCCGCCATGATCCTGGCCATGGGCAGCGGGCGGTGGTGGACGTGGCGGCGGCGCATGGCCTGGGCCGCCTGGAGCCGGGCGCGGCGGGTCACGCCACCACCTCCAGCTCGCTCACGTCAAAACCCACCCGCTTGGGCGCGCAGCGCTTGCTGCGCTCGATGGCAACGTCCCATGCGCCAGGGCCGATCTGCGCCACCACGTTGCCCTCGTAGCCGATCCAGGGCTTTTGCTGCTTGCCGGTGGCCGTCTCGTTGATGCGCACGCGCGCACCGATGCCCACCTCTTCTGCTGCCCCGGTGCCCACGCCTGCACTGGCCTGGCCACTGGGCGCAGCGGCGCAGGCGGCCGCCTGGGCGGGGCCCTTGCGTGCCTGACGCTTTTTGGCGGGCGCCGGGGTTGATGGCGTGGCGCTGGCTTGGGGCGCAGCGCTCGCCGCCGCCAGCGCGCGAGCGGCTGGCGGCGCTTCGTCGCTCTGCGCCGCAGGCGCCTGCTCAGTGGCCTGGGCACCGCCAGCGGCGCCGCCACGGGGCGCGGCCTGCGGCTGCGCGCCAGCGACAGCCGCAGCATCGTCGCCTTGCGCCGCAGGCGCCTGATTTGCATCCTCCAGCGCCCGCAGCTCGGCCGCAATCTGCGCCTGGGCCTCGGCCGCCGTCGTCTTCCCGCGCGCGGCATCACGCGCCAGCGCAGCCGGGGCCGTAGTTTTTTTGGCCTTCGCGCGCGTAGGACTGGCTTGCGCAGCGGGGGGCGGGGTCGAAGTGCCATCCGGGGCCGCAGGTTTATCGGCTTCGTCCTGCGCTGCTGCGGCGGCGCGCAGGTTGGCAATCGCCTGGGCCAGTTCGGCCTTCTCGGCGGCCGTGGCCTCGGCGTCTACCGCGTCCATGTCCACGCCCAGGGCGCGGGTGGCGGCGCGCAGGGTAGGTTCCCATTTATCCCCGCTGTACTGCCAGAAGCTACGAATCAGCATGAGGGCCAGCATGTAGCGGCGGATCTCGGCGGCATCGGCGCGGTCGATGCGGGCCACTGCGCGCTGCTTCATCTCTTCCTGGTCTTCGTCATCGACGGGGGGCGGGCTGAGGATGACCAGCATGTCTTCTTCGTCCGCGAAGTCGATTTCGGCCTTGAGCCACTCGCGCAGCAGCTCGGCATCGGTCAGCACCTTGGTGGGCGTTGTGTGCGCGTGGATGGCGCGCATGATGGCGGCTTGCCGCGCCTTGTTGGTGGCTTTCTTCTGCGCCTGTTCGGACTTGCGCGTGAGGACTTCGATCTCTTCGTCCAGGTCAATCTTCTTGGCGGTGGTCTTGATCGCGCCGCGCTGCACCAGCACCGCCTCGGCTTCGTCGGTGGGCACGGCCTCGATCAGTTCCTTGCTGTACGGGTCTTCAATCAGCACGGGCCTGGGGCCCTTGTCGCCCAGCAGCTCGCGCAGCGGCACCCTCTTGCCGTCTTGGGCCAGGTCGGCGCGGGTGGCCTCCAGCCGGGTGTAGCCCTGCAGGCTGCGGCCGTAGCCGTCGTAGCTGTGCTGGCGCACGATTTCCTTGGCTTCCTTGCCTTCGATGATGCGCATGCCCTTGGCCTCGGCCGCGGCGCGCAGGGCCTCGGCGTGGGCGTGGGCCTTGGCGGCGTGGCATGCCGGGTCGGTGCACAGGTCGGGCGAGTCCACATCGGCAAACTGCTCGGGCTCTGCGCCCGTGCGCCTGGGGCAGTCGCCGCAGGCGCCCACGCCGGGCACCAGGCCGACTACCGCGATGGGGAATGGCGCATCCTCCAGCCTCAGCATCACATTGCGCTGCAGCCAGCCCTCGAACTCGCGCACGCCCGTAGCGAAGTCGCCCCGGTGGCTGCGACGGCTGGCCTCTTTGAGGGCGGTGATCTGCACCTTCTCCACCGGGATGCGGGCAATGCGCAGCGCGCGGCTGTTGTCGATCTCGCCCGCCGCCAGGGCCTCGCGCACCGTCTGGCACAGGTCCAGCAGCTTGAGGCGGGCGTAGACGTAGCTGCGGCTCTTGCCGATCTTGGCGGCCACGGCGTCGGCGTCCATGCCGCTGCCCTGGCGCATGAGCGCGCCGTAGCCCTCGGCCTCTTCCAGCGGCGACACGTCCTCGCGCTGCAGGTTCTCGATGATCTGGATCTCCAGCACCTGTTCGTCGCTCAGCTCCCGCGCCATCACCGGGATCTCGGCCACGCCCGCAAGCTGGCAGGCGCGCCAGCGGCGCTCGCCGGCCACCAGCTCGTATTCGATGGGCTCGGCCTTGCGCGTGGTGGCGAAGGGCCACACCGGCACGGCGCCCTTGGCGCGCGAGGTTTCCTCAACCCGCGCGGCGGGCAGGGGCCGCACAAGAATGGGCTGGTGCACGCCGCTGGGCGCAATGCTGTCGGCCAGCTCGCGCAGCTTGGCCTGGTCGAAGGTCTTGCGCGGGTTCGTCAGGCTGGCGACGATGCCCGCCACCGGGGCCATGAACATGCGCGCCCCCGCGCCGGGCAGGGGCATGGCGGCGGTGGCCTGGTCGTTGCGGTCGGCGGCCATGGTTACTGCTCCGGGGTGATCGGGGTGGTGATGGGGGCGATGCGGCCATCAGGAAAGCGCAGCGTGGCGCCGGTGCGGCTGGGCAGGGCGAAGGCGGCCATGCGCGCGGGCGCAATGGCCGTGGGCTGGCGCAGCTCGGGGCAGGTGTACGGGGCGCTGGTGCGCCAGGCGGGTGCCTCGGCGGGGGGCGTGGTGCGCAGGTCCAGCTTGTGGGTGTGGATGCCCGGCACGGTGGGAATCGGCTGCAGGCCGCCCGTGCGGCGCATGGGGGCGGGCTTGGCGTGCTCGTGCACGCCGGTGGTGTTCTTGGCGCGGGGCATGTCAGCTCCTGGCGGGTGGGGTGGGTGCACACGTGTGCACGGCGGCGGGCGGCGCGGCGAGGTAGCCGATGGCGGCTGCGGCAAACAGCAGCAGCGCCAGGGCCAGCACCGTGCCCAGGGCGGAGAGGGCCCAGGCCAGCGCGCGCAGCAGGCGGGCGCGGCGGCGCGGGCGGTGCGGGCCGTCGATCTGCACGGGCGCGCTCATGGCCTGGCCTCCAGCGGCCGGGCGGCCGCGCCGTGCACGTTGTGGCGCGCCATGGCCTCGATGACCGCGATGCAGGCTGTGGGCGCCAGGGCGATGTATTCGAGGCCTGCGCAGTGGATGCGGAAGGGGAGCAGGGGGGGCATGCTGTACCTCAGAAAGGAATTTCGCTGTCTTCGTACCGCTGCGGGCCAGGCTCGAAGTGGTCGCAATGGGCGGGGATGTCGGCGTAGCGGTGCGGGTGTCGGTCAAGCGATATCCACCGGCCACGTCGGTTGCGGCGGAACCGCACGTAGGGGCCAGCGATGTTTCGCGTGATGGTCTGGCCGTCCTCTGCCACCGCGTCGTGCTGTACCTCGATCCAGTCCCGGCCGCTGGGGTGGGGCCGGTGGTACACGACGGTGGCCGGGATTGCGCCGTGGTCGCTGTCGCTGCGATGCACCCGGATGGTTCCGGTGCTGCCCTTTTGCACCTGGGCGCGCCAGGGGAAGGTGTTGGGGAGGGTGGTCATGCGGCGCCGCCTTTCGACAGCTCAATAAGCTGCTTATCAAAGCCTTCGGCCAGATCCCGATACCTCTTGGCTGTGGCAGGGTTTCTGGCGCGGCGGGCCTTGGCCTGGTTCGCCATGGCGAGGTAGTGCGCCCCTGCGGAGAGGGCGATGCTGTTCGCAACACGCTGGCGGGCCTGGTCGCACAGGGCGTCCAGATCAAAGATCGGGCGCGATGGCAGGGCGTTCTCTTCTGCAATCAGCGAAAAACGGCGGGTGCTTGCCCCTCCGGTGGGCAGGGCGGGAGGGCAAAGTGTTGCCGTCACCGTGGGGAATTGGCCCGGCTTGCAGTGCACGCTGAGTTCTGTCACCCAGCGAAGATGCGAGAGGCCCAGTGCTTCCAGCAGGGCGTGGTTTGCTTTTTGGGTGCTGGTCATGCCGCACCGCCTTCCTGCTCCATTTCCTGCGCCGCTTCGCGCAGCTCGGCCAGCAGCTCTGCGGCGGGCTTGACGATGGGCGGCACGTCGCACACGGCGCGGCGCTGATCGGCTTCGTACCAACTGACCGGCGCGATGGCGGCCTCGATGGCTTCGGGCGTCAGCGTCGTGACGACTTCCCAGTAGTCAAGGTACTCCTTGCCATCCCATGGCTGCGGTTCGCCGCCGATGAGGTAATCGAAGGCTTCTCGCAGGCCCTGCAGCTCGGTCAGTTCTTCCGGCGTGGCGCGGTAGATCGTGGTGCGGCATCCCCAGCGCCGTTCATCCTTCTGGATGGTGTCCGCGTGATCGTCCGTGAGGTAGATCGACACCCCGCGCTCGGCATTGAACAGGGCGGCGCGCGCATGGCCGGGCTGGCTAATGGCGTACCCCAGCGCATTCACGATGGCCTGGGCCTGCTCGATGCTGTGTACCGGGATGTCGTCGGGGCGCGTGCCGTGGTGGCCGCACTGCCACTCCATGAAGCGCAGGGTGTAAGGCGCGGCGGGGGCGGGTTGTGTGCACACGGGTGTACTGGTTTCGATGCTGTTCATTTCGCCCCACCCTTCTCGCTGGCCCGCACGGCTGCAGCCGCGAAGTAGCGTTCTTCCTGCCGCGCCGAGGGCGTGAAGCGCTTGCCCTGGCGAAAGCGGTGGTGCGCCTCGGCGAAGAGCTGGGCGCGGTGCTTTTCCAGCCAGGCCGTGTTCACGGGCTTGGCAACGTCAACGACCCAGAAGCGGCGGTTGCCGGCGTCGCGCAGGTAGTCGCTCTTGCCGCTGGTGCACCACACGATGAACTGGCGCGGCTTCTCCTCGCTCCCGCTGCTGTAGGGCGCGCGAAAGCGGTCTACACGGCAGGAGAGAAAGGCCTTCGCGCATTCGATCTCTGCGCGGCTGAACATGGAAAGCTCCGCCAGCTCATAGGCCAGGATGCCTTCGCTGGCCGGAAGAAAGCGCATGGAGCCGTTCCTGAACTCGGCGGGCACGTCGCTGTAGTGGCCTGCGCCTACCAGTGCCTGCACCAGCGTCGATTTGCCCATGCCGCCAGGGCCGCACAGCAGCACCGCGTGGTCGAACTTGCAGCCAGGCTCCAGCACGCGCGCCACGTGCGCCATGGCGATGTAGCGGCCTACCAGCTCAAGGTAGCGGCGCTCTTTCTTGCTGGCCGTGGCGTCCAGGCCCAGGACCTTGGGAAGCCAGCGGTTGAGGCGGGGTTTGCCGTCCCAGTGCTGGGTCAGGAGCCCGCTGGGAGAGGTGTTTGTGCACACGGGTGCACTGGGGGGATGGGTGTGCATTGCTGCCCTTCGTGGTGGACGATGGGAGCATTATGCAAATTTGCGTAATTTGGTCAATGCAAAAATGCATTATTCGATGAGTCAAACTTGCCCTGTCTGTTTCAGGTTGTTGCTTTTTGGAGGTCGAATGGCTCTCGTCAAGTGCAAAGCGCGCGGCGCCCGGTGGCAAAGGGGTAGGTCTCTCCTGACATGGTTTGTGATCTTGATTGCAGTGGCGGCGGTGGGGTCGTGGCTTGTAGGGGGCGATGGTCAGACGCGCTCTGAAAATGTTTCAAAGGCGGCGCGCTCAGTGGTTCAGGCTGTGCAGGATCCGAAGGACGACGCGGACTTTCAGTTTGCGGTGACAGCGGCCAAGGCTGTGCGGGCGTCGCTCAAGGACCCGGCCTCCTTTGAGGTCGTTCGCGCGGGTCTTATTGATGGTGGCGCGCTATGCTTGGAGTACCGTGGAAAAAACAGCTTCGGTGCCGTTACGGTAGAGCGCATTGCGGTCACGCGCGCTGGTAGAAAAGGCGACTGGAACAAAGAATGCGGCGGGAAGTCGGGCGAAGACATGGGGCGTATCAAATACGCCATGTGAGACTTTTAGTGCACGAAGACCTCTGGGCAACCGCTCTAGCCTGCCGAGACTGACCAGCACCACAAAAATAAAAAGCCCGCATTTGCGGGATTTTTATTTTTACTTGCCCTGGGCAGCCGCCCCACGGCGCTTAACACCGATCACGAATGCCGACACCAAGCCCACCACCGTAGTGCCACCCACCACGCCCGCTACCACATCGTGACCACTCATAGCCAACTGGTAGCAGGTGTAGAGAGCCGCCAAGCCGATGGTCAGACCGGCAAACATACTGAGCATGCGCTCAGTAAAGATCATGGTGTTGACTCGGGTAATCTCCTTGCGACGGAAGTCCCCTTCTTTCTGGGTCTCATCGAAAACCCAGTCCACACGGGCCGGATTGATAGCGTGCAGGCGCTCGATCTGCGCCATGGGCAGCACAGGCGCGTCCGTCTCATGGTGCGAGACGGTCACATGGGAATCCTTATTGCGTAGCTGCGCAGTGGTCGATTTCGCCATGTTCCGTTTTTTTCAACTCTTTATCTGTCTGCTTGCCCAGCCTACGGCCCACCACAGCCATGTCACCGACTATGTGCTGCATGTCCTTCTGGCGGTCTCCAAGCTCCGGGTATCGGTACTGAGGGGCCGTGCCGAGAGCGCCTAGAGCCTGCCCTACTCCAGCAAGAATGTTCAGTAGATGATGCATTTCGTACTCTTTCCAGCTTGACGGCCAAGGTGAAGCCAGTAGTAGCGTGCCGCATATGCGGCCAGTGCCCGGCCACAAAACTAAGCGCCCGGGCAGCCGGGCAGCCGGGCCGGCTGGCCGGCCAAGTGCCCGCATTGTGCCCGATTGAACGGCGGCGCGCCAACTATTGAAAAGAGTGCACACGTGTGCACAGATAAATTGAACCATAGTTGACTTTTTGTCTAGCCCTCTGCAGACGGAGGGCAGAGTGGTGCATGCGGCCGTGTCAAACGGAATTTGATGATTTGTGCAGAGGGTCGTTTCCCTGCACGTCTAGTAGAGCGCCGATCCTTTCGCCAGTCAGTGCGGCACGCTCCGGGTGTATTGCTACGTCATGCAGCAGCGTGGCAACAGCCTTGCGCGCGGATTCGTCATAGTCTTCAAGCGCCCTCCCAAGCATGGTCACAAGCTCGCGCACACTTTGCCGGTGCCGTGGGCGTAGTGGTGTCGGTGCTGCTGCCCATGTGGCGATGGGTTCTGCAACGTGGTGGGCTGGGGTGTCTGCCTGGGCTTTTATGAGACCTTGCTCAATTGCAATTTGGCGGGCAATGGCTGGCTGGTAGAAAGCCTCCACGCCGATCCCGAAATAGCGCGCGATGGGCGCCAGGGTGTCTGGGCGCGGGTTCTTCGTCTCCCTGGAGAGGTAGCGCTGCATCTGGGACTGCAGCGTGCGCTTGCGCAGGATGTCGGCCAAGGCATTCGGCGTGAGGTTGCGCTTCTCCAACAGCAGCTTGAGCAGTTCTGGGCCGTCCATCGCAGAACTATGCAACATTGAATAATGCAAAAAGTCTTGGGAAAATTACGCAAAAGTGCATAATCGCGGCATGAGCCGAACGTCCCAGATCATTCAGTTTTTGCTTCAAGCGGGCTTGACGCAGGTCGAGATTGCAAAGCGCACAGGGATTCCCCAGTGCCGAGTTTCCCGCTGGGTGCTGGGTGGCGCTCCCCGTGCAGCTGACGATGTGCTTAAGCTCCGGGATCTCGCAGCAGAGCTGCAAGCCGCTGCTGATTCGACGGCGCCATTTTCCGCCACGCCTGGTGCGCAGGGAGCGGCCCATGCGTAGCACCACTTCCCGGCGCCTTGCGCAATGCCGCAGTGTGCGTGACAGCTCGCTACCCATCCGGGTAGACAGATTGCCGTCAGTGTCTGGCCCGCTTCCGTCTGCGCCGGGTGATCTTGGGGGGACGGGCTCGCCTCCGGGGCGTTGTGCTCGATTCGCCGCCCTCTGCATCGGCGCCAATGGCCTGGCCGCCGCCTGGAGCCTGTACACGGGCCGCCCCATCACGCCCGAGGGCATGGCAGCGGGCGGCGTGGCCTCGGCCCTGGTGCTGTACGGGCTGGATCGGCTGTCCGCGCGGTTGTCGCGGCGCAAGGGGGGTGAGATGGCATCCATCCCAGATTTCAAATACACATCCATGTGGTCGCGGATGCTGGCTTGGCTGGTGTTCATGCCGCCATTCAACTGGATCGGCAACATGCAAACCCATGTGGCCGAGGCCCAACTCAAGCAGGCATTCGGGGAGTGCGGTGCGCAGTCTATTTCTCTCGCGCTGATCGTCCGAGGGCCGCAACAAAGCTCGTTGCCATCTGCCATTCCATCAGACCTTGGTGCGTCGAAATGATGTTCTCGGTCAGCTCCAGCACGCTGATGTTGTCGCCTGTTTTGAGGCCAATGTCTTTCCAGAGCGCTTTGAGCAATTCGCCCGTGTCCATGGTTGTCACGCCAGCAAAGCCGAAGGCGATGTCCGACGAGAACACGCCAGCAAAGTTCTCCAGCCGTGCTTTTGCGCAGCTCGCGGCCTTCAGTCCCATAGGGCCCAGGTTCTCCCGCGTCAGTTTGCTGGCGAAGTGGATCAGTACCAAAACTCGTTTCATGGGCGCCCCTTTCGTGGCAAGTGGTTGTGTGAGAACTCCATTGTGCTGCCACGTCTGCGGGCGCCCGCCCTTTCCCACCCGCCCCGCCCAAGGCCATGCCGTCGGGGGTTCGCTCCTCTCCCTCCATGTTGGTGCGCCGCGCGCGGGCAGGTGCGCGGCGCTTCGCATGGCTGCGGCGCGGGTGGCTTTGTCTTCCTCTCTTCTCCATGGCGCGCAGTCTCGCAGGCGCGCGCCGGTTCATCCATAGCCCTTCGCGTGAGGTTTTGCACTATGAGTTTGCTTGATGCCGCCCGGCGCACGGTGCGCCACTACCCTGGGGGCCTGGGTGCCATGGCCGTGCGCCTGCAAAAGCAGCGCGGCACGCTGGAGCGCGAGCTTCGCGGCACGCCGGGCTACAAGCTGGGCGCGGTGGATGCCCTCGAAATCGCCGTGCTGGCCCAGGAGCAGGGCGGCGAGCACGCCTTGGCCTACCCCAACACGGTGGCCGATGCCCTGGGCGCCCTGCTGGTGCTGCTGCCGCATGACGGCAACGTGCGCGCGGCCTCGGCCCAAGACGTGGCGCGGCTCATGCAGGAGTGCGCCGAGGTGGTCATGGCCGTGGCCCAGGTGGAGGCGGACGGCCGCATTACCCCGCGCGAGCTGGCCGACCTGCAGCGCCTGTGGGCCGACGTGGTGGCCGCTGGCCAGGTGCTGCTGCGCAACATGCGCGCGCGGCACGACGCCGAAGTGCTCCGCCACCGCGCTGCTGTGGAGGCTGCGCAATGAGGCCAGCCGGAGAAGTTCACCAGGCGCTGCTGCAGGCCTGCGCTGCCCTGGCCACGGCGCAGCGCGGCGCCACGCTGCGGGAGCTGGCGGCGCAGGCCTGCGTGGGCCGGGCCGTGGCCGGGGCCACCGTCAAGAACATGCGCCGCGCTGGCGTGCTGGCTGTGCCGCGCACGCGCATCGTCACGTACCGCAATCGTCCTGTGGCCGAGTATGTGCCCGCGTCGATGGCGGGCGGCGCGGCGAACGATGCCAGCGCGGGCGTGATTCCGCTCCTGCAGGCCTGGAGGTAAGCCATGGTTGTGATGCAAGCCGCTGGCGGTGGGACGCCGGTTTGTATGGGCTGCGCGCTGCATAAGGGGGCGGCATGACGGGGCGCCGTGATCTGCCACCGCTCAAGTTCAAGGCGCTGGCTGACGCCCTGCTACCCATGGCCAAAACGCTGGTGCCCGCGTGGCTCTCCGGTGGTGTGCAGCGTGGGCATGAGTGGGTATGTGGCTCCCTGGCCGGAGGTGCGGGGGGGAGTTGTTCCGTCAACCTGGTAAACGGGAAATGGGCGGACTTCTCGGGCGACGAAAGCGACGATGCGGGCAACGACCTGCTCAGCTTGTACGCCAGGATCAACGGCCTTTCGATGGCGCAGGCCTGCGTGGAGCTTGCCCGCGCCCATGGCCTGGAGAGCGAGGCTGGGGTGGTGATGGATGCCCATGGCGGTGCGCCGCCACCACGCCCGGCACGGCCAGCGCCGCCGCCCAAGCCTGCGCCGGAGCGCGAAGGGTGGAAGGCCATTGTGCCGGTGCCGGGGTATGCGCCCAAGGTCAACTTCAAGCACCAGCACCGCACCGAGGCTGACATCGTCCACGTCAGCGAGTATTGGCGCGATGCTGACTTGCTGGGCTACGTGGTGCGCTTTCGCACCAGTGACGGCGGCAAGGATGACATTGCGCGCACGTGGTGCGAGAGCCAGACCAAGGGCGGCAGCCGCTGGCACTGGAAGCAGTGGGAGGAACCACGCCCCCTGTACCTGCCCGGCCGCACGCTGCCCGAGGGCCGAACGGTGGTGCTGGTGGAGGGGGAGATCAAGGCCGCCGTGCTGCAGGCCCTGCTGGATGCCTGCGCCCCCGGCGTGTACGTGGTGGTAGGCTGGCCCGGTGGCTGCAAGGCGTGGCAAAAGGTCGCGTGGAACTGGCTGGCCGGGCGCACGGTGATCCTGTGGCCCGACACGGACAGCAAGCGGGAGCAGCCCAGCGCGAAGGAGCGCAAGGCGCTGGAGGCTGAGTGGTGCGAGCGCCTGGGCATTGCCGACACTGCGGGCCTCAAAGACGTGCCCGAGTACCTGGCCGCGCTGCAGGCCCTGAAAGACGCCAAGCCCTACCTGGCCTACACCGACCAGCCCGGCATGAAGGCCATGCGCGGCATTGGCGCCGTGCTGCGCGATGCGCATGCATGCACCGTGCAACTGCTGCCCATCGACCCGCCGGGCGTGAAGCCCGATGGCTGGGACTGCAAGGACGCCATCCAGACCGATGGCTGGACGGGCGAGCAGGTGCTTGCGTTCTTTGGCCGGGCCGTGGCCCTTGTCGATACGGCGGCGGCCCCGCCCGCCAAAAAAACCGATGGCCCCGTTGGCACCCAGGGCGGTGATATGCGGGAGTCTGAACAGGGCGATGCCGGGCCGCTGGTCAAGTGCGGAAACCGCATGGTGCCGGAGTGGCTGAGCTGGTTCTACGACCCCGAGAAAGAGCGCTGGAACGTCTCGCGCAAGACTGTCATCTCGGCGCTGGAGCGGGCGCCGGAGCTGCGCGGCGTGGTGGCCTACGACGAGCTGCGCAACACCGTCGTGTGCCGCCAGGCCTTCCCGTGGCCGTACAGCAAGCCGGGCGAGATCCGGGGCGCCGACGCGCTGCTGCTGGGCAAGTGGATGTCGGACAGCTGGGGCCTGCCTGCCATCTCCAAGGCCGGCCTGGAGGAAGGCATACAGACCGTGGCGCATGCCAACCGCTACCACCCGGTGCGGGAGTGGCTGGGCGGCCTGGCATGGGATGGCAAGCTGCGCCTGGACAAGTGGCTCATGCACGTCCTGGGCGAGAAGCCCGGCACCGTGCGCCCGGACATGGCCGACTACCTGCGCCTGGTGGGCCGCTACTGGGTGCTGGGCATGGTGTACCGGGTGATGGAGCCTGGTTGCAAGTTCGACTACTGCCCGGTGCTGGAAGGCGAGGGCGGCCTGCGCAAGTCCACGCTGGTCGAGACCCTGGCGGGCAGCGACTACTACAGCGACACGCCTTTCGAGGTGGGGCGCGGCAAGGAAGGCCCGGAGCAGGTGCAGGGCTGCGTGCTTTATGAAATCGCGGAGCTGACGCATTTCAGCAAGGCGGAGGTGGGCGCCATCAAGGCGTTCATTAGCTCCAAGGTGGATCGCTACCGCGTGGCGTATGGCGCCACGGTGGAAGCCTTCCCGCGCCAGTGCGTGCTGGTGGGCACCACCAATGAGGATACCTACCTGCGCGACCGCACGGGCAACCGGCGATTCTGGCCGATCCCCGTGCGCCATCAGATCAACACCGAATGGGTGGAGAAGTACCGCGAGCAGCTCATGGCCGAGGCCTATGCGCTGTACCTGCAGGGCGAGCGCTACACGCCCACGCCCGAGGAAGAGGCGAGGCTGTTCCGGCGCATGCAGGAATCCCGCCTGGTTGAAACGGCCATCGAATCGGAGCTGCTGCAGGTGCTCACGCGCAAGCCGAACCCCAATGCCAGCGGCCCCACCAGCTTTGTGCATGGCGAGGCGCCGCACGTCACCATCGCGCAGCTTGTGCAGGCGCTAGGGGTGGATGTGGCCAAGGCGCCGAATGGGCTGCAGGGGCAGATATCGGCATGGCTCAAGCATGAGGGCTGGGAGCACCTCAAGAAAATGATCGGCGGCGTGCGCGGGTGGCGCTACCACCGGCCCGATGGCTGGCCGCGCAACGATTCGCCCGTGGGCCTGGACCACCCCGAGGACGATGAAGACGCCGATGCGGGCCAGGCGCCAGCGCAGCAGCCTGCTGCGCCTGCCGCACCGTCAACCCCTGCCGCTGCCTACCTGGCGGAGCAGGGCGGCTGGGAGGGCGACAGTGCACCCATTTGAGGCGATGCCTCGCATTCATCACGCGGCGCCTGAAACGCGCCGCACCGCGCACTGTGGGGGAGGCGTGATTCGCGCCACGGTGTCGGCACGGGGCGCGCGGCGCCCAGCCTGCGGTGCGGTGGCGGGGATGGCCTGCCATGCGCCCATGACCTGAGTGGCCATGTGTCCACGGTGTCCATCGGTTTTGCATGGATTCCACCAGCTACCCCAATTCCCCGTTTTTTGGAGTTGAGGCCGCTGCATTGCCCGGGGCCTGCGAGCCGGGCGCCGCGCTCTACGGTGCGGGCGGGCGCAGGCGGGCATGTGCGCTCGCGCTCGCGCAGGCGCAATCCCCCCACCTGTGTGATCTCTATTAAGAAAGGATGGACAGTATGGACACTAGGCCACCCAAGGCGGCAGAGCAGGGAGCGGCAGTGGCGGCGCAGCTCGTGGCCCAGCGGCTTGAGACCATCCGCCGCTACATGCCCGAGACCCTGGCCTGCATCCGTGACCGGGCCGAACACTTCGGCGAAGAGGCCTATGCCCTGGTGCGGCGTGGCCTGCGCGGGGAGCCGGGGTGCTTTTATGCGGTGGAGAACGGCCACGTCATGGGCCAGCCCGCAGGCCTGCCCAGCGGCGTGCTGCGCGATGCGGCCGGGTTCATGGTGGAGTTTGGCTGTACACACGTGTGCATCTGGCCTGAGCGCGTGTGGCAGGGCCGGGCAGTGGGCCAGGACGGCGGGGGGCAGCATGGCGCGGATTGAGTACATCAAGCGCCGCCTGGACAATTGGGCGCTGTGGAAGGCCCGGCAGAACGATGCAGGCCTCGGGTTTCACGCGCGCAGCATCCTGGCCGTGGATGTCTGGAACCGTGGCAGCTACAACGGTGCCAGCATCCCGCACTTCGAGGAGGAGGCAGCGGAGACCGATGAGGCAGTGACGGCGCTCAAGCTGGGCCGGGGCCATCTCTACGTCACGCTGGACTGCATCTACCTCAAGGATCTGGGCATCAAGCAAACGGCCCGGCGCATGCAGCGGGCCGAGTCCACGATCAAGGCGCAGCTCGATGCGGCAGACCACGCCATCGCCGCCTGGCTGGATGCGCGCGCCGTGGAACGCGAGCGTCAGCGCGCCATGGCAATAGCCCGCAGGGCGCGCGGCGAGCTATAGGCGCGCGGGGAGTTTTACACCTTAGACTTTTTGAGTACATTTCAGGCATCTTGTGATTGGTGTGCCCACCGCACTGATTGCAGGACGAACCCCGGCATGCGAGAGCGTGTCGGGGTTTTTTATTGCTGTCTCGGCATCGGCGCTTGACCCCGATGGCCTGCAGCGTCTCGCTGGGGTACGAGAGATAAAGACAAACCGATGCCGCAAGGGCGGGTCTCCATCGGGCCTCCGCATTACCGCGATGCCTAGAGCGCTAGGGGCCGCGTGTCTGCGATAACGACACGGTGCAGGGATTTGGGAGTCCTGCATGCGACCACGCACCGAGTGACCCATCACTGCCGGAACCGTAACCGTGCACCCGCCCCGGCATGCGAAAGCGTGTCGGGGTTTTCTTTTTGCTGAGCCCGATCCCATGACCATCCCGCGAACTGCCGACCGCCGTGCATACGACGGCCGCCGAGGAACTGCGCACGAGCGCGGCTACACCTCCGCCTGGCAGCGTGCGCGGGATGCCTTCTTGCGTGCCCATCCGCTGTGTGCTGAGCATGAGCGCCGTGGCGATGTAGCTGCTGCCGCACTGGTGGATCACATCACGCCCCCGCGCCTCAAGCAGGCCAAGGACGGCGGGGATGCGGATCGCATCAAGGAAGCGCAGGCGCTTTTCTGGGATCGGGCGAACTGGCAGAGCCTGTGCAAGGCCTGCCACGACTCCATCAAGCAGCGGTTCGAGAAGTCGGGCCGCGTCGCGGGGTGCGACGCAGACGGCCGCCCCCTTGACCCGGGCCACCACTGGCGCCGCTGACCCGCCCGTCCGCCCCCGCCCGCAAGGGGAGGGGGGAGCAAAAACTTTCCCCCCCACCCCCTCCAGACCGACCGCTCCTTGTCGTTCGCAATGCCGGGAAATATGAGAGAGGGGGGGTATCGACTGGGAGGCCTTATGGCTGGTAATTCCAACTCGGGGCGCCGTGCTGATCCTGCATTCGTGCACCAGCTCAAGGGCGACCCCAGCAAGCGCGGCATGGCGAACCTTGCCGCAGAAACCGAAGCGCTGCAGCTCAAGGCCTGCGCACCCGACCCGCCCAACTGGCTGAGTGCTGGCGCGCTCGCGGAGTGGCAGCGCGTGGTGCCCGACCTCATGACGCTGGGCTGGGTGCACCGGCTCGACCGCATGCAGCTCGCAGCCTACTGCGAGGCCGTGGCCGACTGGGAGAAGTTCCGCCAGCGCATCGCCGCCGAGAACCAGCGCATGGACGACACGGGCGACGTGCAGACCTTCGCCACGGGCGCGAAGCAAATCAGCATCTGGCGCCAGCTCGCCAACGATGCCGAGAAACGCGCCAACGCTGCGGGCGCTGGTTTCGGATTCACGCCGCTGGCGCGGCGAACGATGAAGGCGCCTGTGACCGTGCCGCAAGCGGAGTTATTCCCCAATGAGCACAACGAGGCCGCCAACCGATACTTCTCGCACTGACGACCGGGTAGCAGCGTACTGCCGCGCCGTGCTTGCGGGCGAGATCATCGCTGGCCCGCACGTGCGCCACGCCGCGCAGCGCCACCTTGACGATCTGCTTGTCGGCCACCTTCGCGGCCTGGTGTGGCGGCAGGATCTGGCCGACCGCGCCATCGGGTACTTTGAGGATGTCCTCAAGCTCAACGGCGGCGAGTACGAAGCCAAGCCGTTCTTGTTGGCGCCCTGGCAGGCGTTCATCGTCGGCAGTCTCTTCGGGTGGTACACCGAAGACGGGTTCAGGCGTTTCAGCACCGCCTACATCGAGACGGCCAAGGGCTCGGGCAAGTCCCCCCTGGCCGCAGGCATCGGCCTGTACGGACTGACATCGGACGGCGAGCAGCGTGCCGAGGTGTACGCCGCCGCCACCAAGCGCGACCAGGCGCAGATCCTGTTCCGCGATGCCGTGGCCATGGTCACGATGTCGTCGCTGCTGGAATCGCGCCTGGTCAAGTCCGGCCGGGACGAAAAGGTCTGGAACCTCTTCTACCCGCCCACCAACAGCTTCTTTCGCACCATCGCCTCAGACGATGGGCAATCCGGCCCGCGCCCGCACATCGGCCTGATCGACGAAGTGCACGAGCACACGTCGCCCACCGTGGTCAACATGATGCTGGCGGGCCGCAAGAACCGCCGACGCGCCCTGGTGGTCATGATTACCAACAGTGGCAGCGACAAGAACACGGTCTGCGGCCAGTACCACGACCTGGGCGTGCGCGTGGTGCGCGGCGAGTTTCTCAACGACTCGCTGTTCGCCTACATCTGCGCACTGGACGAAGGCGAAGACCCTTTCAAGGATGAAGCCTGCTGGCCCAAGGTCAACCCCAGCCTGGACTACCTGGCCCACGGCCAGGCCGATGGCATCCCGGGGCGGCGCTACCTGCGCCAGGAAGTGCAGAAAGCGCGCGGCGTGCCCGCCGCCGAGGCGGTTGTGCGCCGCCTCAACTTCTGCCAGTGGACGCAGGCGTCATCGCCCTGGATCAACTGGGACGTGTGGAAGGCCGCCCAGCAGCGCGTGCCCATGTCGCTGCTGCGCAACCGCCGCTGCGTGGCCGGGCTGGACTTGTCCAGCACCACCGACCTGACCGCGTTCGTGCTGCTGTTCTACCCCACGGCCGCCGACCCGCACTGGCGCCTCATGCCGTACTTCTGGATACCAGACCACGAGCTGGACAAGCGCGAGGAACGCGACCGCGTGCCCTACAGCGTATGGATCAAGGAAGGATGGCTGGAGACCACGCCCGGCCGCGCCATCAGCAAGCTGCACGTGCTGCGCCGCCTGGCGAAGATTTGCGAGTACTTCGATGTCGAGAAGATCGGCTACGACCGCTGGCGCATCGAAGACCTGAAGCAGACCATGGCCGAGAAGGGCATCACGCTGCCGCCCCTGGAGGCCTTCGGCCAGGGCTACCAATCCATGGGGCCCGCCGTTGACGAATTCGAGCGGCGCCTGCTCGGCATCCCCGAGAAAGACGCCGAAGGCAACCCCGTAGAGGGCGATGTCGAAACCCTGCGCCACGACGGCAACCCCGTCATGACCTGGTGCGCGGGCAACGCCGTCACCGTCAGCGACCCCGCAAACAACCGCAAGGTTGACAAGCAAAAGTCCATCGGGCGCATCGACGGCATCGTCGGCGCCGTGATGGCCACAGGCATCAGCACCGGCGCCAAGACCTTGGCGAAATCGGTCTACGACGAAGGCGTAGGAATATGAACCTCAAAACAATGTCCTGGCTCTGCGGCCTGCTCGGCTTCGCATTGCTCATTGCGGGCCTGGCCCAGTGGAGCGTGCCCCTGGCCTGCGTCGTCGCGGGCCCGGTGCTGGTGGCCTACGCCTACCTGCTCGACCGCGCCGCCGCCGTTGCCACCCAGGCCCAGCGCCAGGCGCAGCAGCGCCCAGGCGGGGAGGGCTGACCCATGTTCTTCAGTGACCTGCTGGGCGCATCGCCCGGCACCGGCCTGGTGTCCGACGCAGGCGGCGGCTTCTGGCGCGGCATCATCGGCAGCGCCCGCACCAGCACCGGCGTGGCCGTCACGCCCGAAAGCGCGTTCGCCGTGCCCATCCTGCAGAACTGCGTCACGCTGCTGGCCGAATCCATCGCCCAGTTGCCTTGCGAGGTTTTCGAGCGAGGGGAGGGCGGGCGGCGCACCGCCGCCATCCACCACCCGGCCTACGACGTACTGCGCTACCGGCCCAACCCGTTCCAGACCCCCTACGAGCGCGTCGAGCTGCTGCAGTGCGCGGCAGGCCTGCGCGGCAACGGCTACAGCTGGATCGACCGGCGCGACGACGGCAACATCGCCGCCCTCTGGCCGCTGGACTCCGACAAGGTGCAGGTGCTCAAGGGCCCCGACCTCCTGCCGTACTACCGCATCGGCAACAGCGCCGAAGCCGTGCCCATGCGCCACGTACACCACGTGCGCTGGCACACGCGCAACGGCTACGAAGGCCTCTCCCCCGTGCGCCTGCACGCCGAAACCGTGGGCCTGGCCCAGGCGCTGCGCAAGTTCGCGGGCACCTCGTTCGCCAACGGCGCCACCGTGGCCGGCGTCATCGAGCGGCCCAGGGAAGTCGCCCCCATCAAGACCCAGACCGAGGTTGACCGCGTGCTCGACCAGTGGGGCGGCAAGTTCTCCGGCATCGACAACGCCCGCAAGGTGGCGATGCTGCAAGAGGGCATGACGTTCAAGCCCGTCTCCATGAACAACGTGGATGCGGAAATCGTCGCCCTGCTCAAGCTCTCGGGCGTGGACATCGCGCGGATCTACAAGATCCCGCTGCCCATGGTCAACGACCTCGACAAGGCCAACTACAACACCATCGAGCAACTGCTCATTCACCTGGTGGTATTCGCCCTGCTGCCCTGGGTCAAGCGCCACGAGCAAGCCATGGCGCGCGACTTCCTGCTGCCGCAGGATCTGGCGCGCTACTTCATCGAGTTCAATTTGTCGGGCCTGCTGCGCGGCGACCAGAAAAGCCGCTACGAGTCCTACGCCATCGGCCGCCAATGGGGCTGGCTCTGCGTCAACGACATCCGCCGCCTCGAAAACCTCCCCCCCGTGCAGGGCGGCGACGTGTACCTGCAGCCGCTCAACATGGTGGACAGCGGCAAGGGCACGCCAGACCTCACCAACCCCAACACCCGCGCCCAGCTGGAGGCGCAGGCCAAAGAAATCGAAAGGCTGCTCACGCTATGAAGACCTACCTTCGCGCATCCAGCATGCTGTTCAACACGCCCTTGATCGTCGCCCCCGAGGTGCTGGACATGGCCGTGCGCTGGGCCAACCAGGTGATGAACCTCAACATCATCAACATCGGCGCCCAGGCCGCAGACCCCCGCATGTGGGACGACGACGGCGCCCACCACAGCGCCCGCATGCAGCTCGAAGAGCAGCGCCGCGCCAGCATCGCCGCCACCGGCGTGGCCGTCGTACCCGTGCACGGCGTGCTGGTCAGCCGCGCCGCGCACATGAACGCCTGCGAAACCATGACCAGCTACGAAGACCTGCGCAGCGCCCTGCGCGCGGCCATTGACGACCCGCTGGTCGAGCGCATCGCCCTCGACATCGACTCCCCCGGCGGCGCCGTCTCCGGCGCTTTCGAGATGGCCGCAGACCTGCGCGCCATGGCCCAGCAAAAGCCCATCACCGGCATCATCAACTTCATGGCCGCCTCGGGCGGCTACCTGCTGGGCGCCGCCTGCACCGAGCTGGTCACCAGCCGCACCAGCATCGGCGGCTCCATCGGCGTCATCGCCTCGCACCTCGACCGCTCCCAGGCGCTGGAGAAAGCAGGCGTCAAGGTCACCACCGTCTACGCCGGGGCCCATAAAAACGACCTCTCGCCCAGCGAGCCCATCACCGACCAGTCCCTGCAGACCCTGCGCGAGATCGTCTACAGCAGCTACGAAATGTTCTGCACCACCGTGGCCGAGTACCGGGGCCTTGCCGTCGCCCAGGTACAAGCCACCGAAGCCGCCGTATTCCGTGGTCAGGCCCTCATCGACGCAGGCCTTGCAGACCGCATGGAGTCCCCGCAGGACGCTGTGAACAACCTCACGCGCGCTGTGCACCAGCAACGCGCACTGCGCGCCCAGTCCAGCCGCGTCGCCGTGCGCGCCCGTGCCGCCCAGGCCCTCGCCCAAATCTGACAGCGTTCGCTGCCAGCCGTTCCGCCCGCATCCGCGGGCTTTTTTTTGCCCCGAAGGAGGCACCCCTCATGTCCCTCGTACTGCAACTGCGCAGCGAACGCGCCAAGCTCAACGACGAGCTGCAGGCCCTCGCCAAGAAAGAAGCCGGTGGCGAAGCCCTCGCCGCCGCCGACCTGGAGCGCTTCGCCCAGCTGGAGACCCAGATCGCCGACCTCTCCGCCAAGATCGCCCGCGCCGAATCCGCCGAGCGCTCCGCCGCAGCGGCCGCCGTGCCCGTCAGCGAATCCGCCCAGGGCAACAACAGCCCGCCCGGCGCCGCCCCGCACATCAGCGTGCACAGCAACGCCCCGCGCGGCGCGGGCGTCGCGCAAATGGCGCGCCTGCTCGCCGCCGCCCAGGGCAACCAGATGCAGGCGGTTGAGCTGGCCCGCGCTGGTGGCTACCCGGAGCAGGTCGTCATGGCCCTGTCCACCACCACCCCCGGCGCGGGCGGCGTGCTGGTGCCCGTCAACCTGGCCACCGAGGTCATCGAGTCCCTGCGGCCCACCTCGGTGCTGCGCGGCTTCGGTGCCCGCCCGCTGCCCCTGGTCAACGGCAACATGACGCTGCCGCGCATCAAGGGCAACACCACCGTGGGCTACATCGGCACCGACGACGACATCCCCGGCACCGACATGCAGTTTGAAGACCTCAAGCTGCAGGCCAAGAAGCTCGCCGCCCTGGTGCCCATCGCCAACGACCTGCTGCGCTTCCAGGGCACCAACCCCCAGGTAGACCAGATCGTGGCCAACGACCTGCTCACCAGCGTCGGCCTGTACGAAGACATCACGTTCATCCGCAGCGCGGGCAGCACGCTCATGCCCAAGGGCCTGCGCCACTGGGCACCCGTGGTCAACGTCGTGGCGGCGCCCGCAGGCGTCACCATGGCCGACATCGACGCCTTCTGCGGCGGCCTCATGCTGCGCGTCGAAATGGCCAACGCCAACATGGCGGGCTGCGGCTGGATCATGAATCCCCGCACCATCCGCTACCTGCAGACCGTGCGCGACGGCAACGGCAACCTGGCCTACCCCGAAATCAACGACGGCAAGTTCAAGGGCTACCCGTACAAGCTCAGCACGCAGATCCCCGTCAACCTGGGCGCGGGCGCCGACGAGTCCGAAATCTACTTCGCCGACTACTCCGACTGCTACATCGGCGAGACCGGCGAAATGTACCTCTCGTACAGCGCCGAGGCCTCCTACAAGAACGGCAACGGCGACCTGGTCAGCGCATACAGCAAGGACCAGACCCTGGTGCGCATCATCCAGCACAACGACTTCGGCCCCCGCCACGTCGAATCCATCGCCGTGGGCACCGGCGTCAAGTGGGGCAAGGCCATGCTGGCCTGACGCGCCAGTGCCCGCCCGGCCGTGTGCACACGTGTGCACGGCCTCTCTCATTCATATACAGGAGGTGCCCATGAGCACTGACACCAAGATCCTCAAATTCACCAAACCCTGGCGCGGCTACAACAAGGGCGAAGTGGCGGGCTTCGACGCCAAGACCGCCGAAGTCTTGCGCAAAGGCGGCGTGGCCGAAGTGCACGACGGCGGCCAGGACGGCAACCGGCCCGCCCAGCGCCAGCAGCAGGCCAGCGCGCAGCGCCGCACCGCCAAGACCGCCAGCGACAGCGCCGGGCAACCCGCCGCCCCTGCCGAGCCGCAGCCCGCAGGCGGCGCAGCAGGCGAGGAGGGCGCTGGCGCCGCCGCACCCGCCAGCGACCCGGCCCAGGCCGCCACCGGCCCCGACGACGCCCGCCCGTAAGCCATGGCCCGGCGCATCGCATACACCGGCGCGCCGGTGCTCACGGCGCAAGACATCGCCACCTGGCGGCGCAGCGACACCGTACTGCTCGAAGCCGCGCTGCTCGAAAACGTCATCATCCCCGGCGTCGTGGCACAGGCCGAGGCACGCACCGGCGCCGCCATCCAAGAGGCGCGCTATGTCGAGATATGGCCCCCAGGCCGCCCCTCGGGGCACCACCTCGACATCGGCCAGGCCAAGCGCATTGAGGCGGTTGACGTGCTCAGCGCCGACGGCGTGCCCGTGCCATCTGGCGCCGTGCCCTACCTGCAGCAAGAGCAGCGCGAAAGCTACCTGCACTTCGCTGGCGGCCGCCCCCCGGGCGTGTTGCAAATCACCTACCTCGCGGGCGCAGACCTGGCCGCGTACCCCTCTGTGCGCAACTGGCTGCTGCTTCACATCGGCACCGTGTACGCGCAGCGTGAATCGCTGGTCATCGGTGCATCCGTCGCAGAGCTGCCCTCCGGCTTTCTCGACTCGATGCTGTCCGACATCACCTTGCCGCCCCGCTTCTGAAAGGCCCTCCATGCTCCAAGCCGGGAAACTGGACCAGCGCATTGTCCTGCGCGAACCCTCGCAGACGCGGGGCACCTCGGGTGGTTTCAAAAAACGCTGGACCGACCAGCCCGCCATGTGGGCCGCCGTGCGCCACCTCAGCGGCAACGAGCGGCGCGCCACCTCTGCCGGTGGCGAGGTGGCCGTGGCGCGTACCGAGATCACCATCCCCTACCGCGAAGGCGTCACCGCACGCTGGGGGGTGCTGTACCAGGGGTGCCACTACAACATCCAGCACGTCAACGACTTCATGGCGCGGCGTGAATTCCTCATCCTCACCTGCGACACAGGGCTCAACGATGGCTAAAACCGAAATCCTCGGCATCGGCGACATGCGCGCCAACTACGGCCGCGTGCGCGAAGACATGCGCACCCGCACCAGCCGCCGCATGCTTGTCGCGGCCGGCGCCGTGCTCAAGCGCAAGGCCAAGGCCATCGCCCAGGCCAACGGCTCACGCCGCAGCGGCGCCATGATCGCCAACATCGCCATCAAGCGCGAGGCAGGCGCCCCCGCGGGCACCGAGCAGTACCACCTGGGCGTGCGCCACGGGCGCAACCTCACGGCCAAGGTCAAGAAGTCAGGCGCCCACCTGGCAGTCAGCAACCGGGGCCGCATCGTCAAGCGCTACCAGGACGATCCGTACTACTGGCGCTGGGTCGAACTCGGCCACAAGATCGTTTCGCGTGATCCCGGCAAAAGCAAACGTGCACGCCGCCGTGCCGCCACAGGCACTGTCCCCGCCAAGCCCTTCATCGCCCCGGCGCTGGAGCAGGGCAGGGGCGAGGCAGTCCAGGCCATGGACGCCAAGCTGCGCGAAGACCTCAAGAAAGCAGGCCGCACATGACCACGCCCACCGTGCACGAAGCCATCACCGCCGCGCTCTGCGCCGTGTTTCCCAACTCCTGGCCCATCGAGCTGCCCCCCGCACCCGTCTACCCCGCCGTCGTGTTCGACGTGGACAGCGAGCCCGAGGCGCAGTGGTGCATGGGCGGCGGCTACACCCAGCACGACGTCAATGTCGTCGTCGTCGCCCGTGACCTGGACGAACTCGACGCGCTGCTGCCCCTGGCTGGCGGCGGCCCGCTGCGTGCCGCACTGGAGGCCTTGCCCGCCTACCAGTGGGAAGAGGCCGCAGGCGATGCCGACTACGAGCCCGACCCCGAGCTGTACGCCCGCTTTCTCAGCGTGCGCCTGCGCACCCCGCGCTACTAACTCCTCAACCCCCGAAAGGCCACCATGCCCAAGACCCCCCCTGAAAAGGCGGGCGGTGTGCACACGTCTGCACAAACCGCCCCCGCCAGCAAGAAGCCGCCGCACCACGAGCCCACCGCCCCGCGCCCGCGCGACAAGCACACCGGCCTGGGCGGCTCCTACGTGCGCGACCCCGTCACCGGCGAACGCCGCCGCGCCACCCCTGACACCGATCCGAAGGAGCCCACGCCATGAAGTCCATGAAGAAAATGCTGCTGCTCGCCAAGATCGAAGGCACCAGCGGCACCGACGCCATCCCCACCGCAGGCGCCAACGCCATCCTGTGCCGCGCCCTCGCACCCGAGCCCATCACGGCCGAGCAGGTCTCGCGCGACCTCATTCGTCCCTACAAGGGCAACAGCGGCAAGCTGGCCGTTGGCGTGCACCGCAAACTTACCTGCGAGGTCGAATTCGCAGGCAGCGGCGCGGCAGGCACCGCCCCTCCCTGGGGGCCGCTGCTGCAGGCCTGCGGCTTCGCCGAGACCATCACCGCAGGCGTCGATGTTGTCTACGAACCCGTCAGCGGGGGCGAGCCCACCCTGACCTTGTACGGTTACCTCGACGGTATCCTGCACCGGCTCACAGGCGCCAAGGGCAACGTCACCTTCACGCTCAACGCCAAGGCCATCCCCGTCATGCAGTTCGAGTTCCTGGGCGCGTACTCCACGCCCACCGACACGCCGCTGCCCTCTGGCGTGGACTACAGCGCCTTCATGCAGCCCAAGCCCGTGGGCAAGGTCAACACCCCCACCTTCACTTTCCATGGCGTCACGGCCTGCACGTCTGCGTTCAGCATCGCCTGGGGCAACACCCTGGCCTGGCGCGAACTCATCAACTGCGCCGGTGCGCGCAGCCCTGACCGCCAGCCCACCGGCAACGTCACCATGGAGCTGCCCAGCATCGCCACCAAGAACTGGGCCGAGGTCGTGCGCGAGGGCACCACTGGCGCCATGAGCCTGGTGCACGGCGTGGACGTGGGCAACATCATCGAGCTGTCTGCACCCAAGATCCAGTGCAACCCCTTCACCCTGCAGGACGACCAGGGCATCGCCATGGTGGCCATGCCGTTTGACATCAACCCCGACCAG
>Ga0222428_100254_pt1 | contig 34875 bp, 27 predicted proteins | sample 2B5Ametagenome_FD_182471 | JGI IMG/M metagenome (GOLD analysis project Ga0222428, IMG submission 182471) | Enriched microbial communities from leaf-cutter ant dump, University of Wisconsin, Madison, United States - 2B5A (version 2) | ecosystem: Environmental > Terrestrial > Nest > Insects nest >...
CGGTCATAGCCGTAGCGCAGCATGATGGGCAGCGAGATCAGGCCCATGGAGATGACCGAGGCCGCCACCACGCCGGTGGTGGCCGCGAGCAGCGCGCCGACGAAGATCACGGCCAGCGCCAGGCCGCCACGGATCGGGCCGAACACCTGGCCCACGGTATCGAGCAGGTCCTCGGCCATGCCCGAGCGCTCCAGTATCAACCCCATGAAGGTGAAGAACGGCACCGCCAGCAGCGTGTCGTTGGCCATGATGCCGATGAGGCGCTGCGGCAGCCAGGCCATGACCGAGGCGGGAAACACGCCCAGCTCGATGCCCACGAAGCCGAACAGCAGGCCGCAGGCGCCCAGGCTGAATGCCACGGGGAAGCCCAGCAGCAGGAAGACGATCAGCCCCGCGAACATGATCGGGGCGTAGTTGGTGGTGAGAAATTCCATGGTGTATGCGCTCCGGCGGCTGGGTCAGCGGTGTGCGGCGGCGGGCGCCTGGGCCTGTTTCTTCGCTTCCTCGGCGCGCAGCGCCTCAAGCAGTTCCTCTTCGGCGCTCTTGTCGCTGAGCTTGCCCATCGGGTCAGGGCCGTCGCCCGTGAGGAAGGCGATGCGCTTGATCAGCTCGGACCAGCCCTGCAGCATCAACAGCGTGACGCCCACCGGAATGGCCACCCACACGGGCCAGCGGATCAGGCCGCCGGGGTTGCCCGACATCTCGCCCGAGGTGTATTTCTGGATGACCTCGGGGATGCTCAGGTACAGGATGGCGATGCACAGCGGCGTGAGGAAGAAGGCGAAGCCGAAGATGTCGATCCACACCTGGGCTTTCTTTGACAGGCGGCTGTTCAGCACGTCAATGCGCACATGCTCGCGGTGCAGCAGCGTGTAGCCGGCGGCGACCAGGAACGACCAGGCAAACAGGTACCACTGCACTTCAAGGAAGGCGTTGGAGCTGGTGTCGAAAACCTTGCGCACGATGGCGTTGGCGGCGCTGACGAAGGTGGCGGCAAAGATCAGCCAGATGCTGTATTTGCCGACGAATGCATTGAGCCTGTCGATGGCCCGGGACAGGAAGAGTAGCGCCTGCATGGTGTCTCCGATGGTGAGGCTGGCAAGGGCTGCACGGGGGCACGCCATGGGGTGAGCGCGCAGCAGCCGGGAGCATGGGTAGGAGGGCGATTCTACGAAACAACGGCGCGCTTTGCAGGCGGTCGTACCAAGCTTTGCCCTGACCCATCAAGGCCACACTGCTTTGAAAAGGATAGCAATGCGGGAAATTGCGTATGTCTTGCGGGTTTACCAGCAGGTGTCAATCCAGCAAGGCCACCCCCTTGACCTGCGCGAAAACCGGCATACCTGGCATCAGGGCCAGCGCCTGTGCCGAGCGCTGGGTGACGCGCGCGAGCAGCGCCGTGCCCCCGGCATCCAGCGCCACCATGGCCTGGCCCGGGCCATCTTCGCGCAGTTGCAGCACGCGTGCGGGCAGGATGTTGAGGATGCTGGTGCCCTCCTGCCGCGCCAGCGTGAGGCTGACGTCGCGCGCCTGCACGCGCAGGCGCAGGCGCTCGCCTGGCGCGCGCGCCTGCGTGCTCACCAGGTGCATCTCGCCACCGGAAAACCGCACGGTGGTCAGGCAGGCGGCGGCGTCGTGGCTTGCCACCTCGGCCAGCACCACGCAGGCCGCGGCGTCGCCCTGGGCCAGCGGCAGGTCAAGCCGCGCCATCAGCGCCAGCGTCGGGCCGCTGGCCACCACCTGGCCGGCGCGCAGCAGCACCAGGTGGTGTGCCAGGCGCGCCACTTCGTCGGGCGAGTGGCTGACGTAGACCATGGGAATGTCCAGCTGGCGCTGCAGCCGGTCGAGGTAGGGCAGCAGCTCGGCCTTGCGCGCGGCATCGAGCGCGGCCAGGGGTTCGTCCATCAGCAGCAGCGCGGGGCTGGCTGCCAGTGCGCGCGCGATGGCCACGCGCTGGCGTTCGCCGCCCGAGAGCGTGGCGGGACGGCGCGCCAGCAGCGCCGTCAGCCCCAGCAACTCCACCGCCTGCTCCACCGGCACGCGGCGGCGTGCGGGTGGCAGGCGGCGCAGGCCGTATTCGATGTTGCCGCGCACGCTCAGGTGGTCGAACAGGCTGGCTTCCTGGAACACGTAGCCCAGCGCGCGCCGGTGTGGGGGCAGCCACTGCCCACGGGCTTCGTCCTGCCAGACTTCGCCGTGCACGACCACGCGGCCTTGGGGGGCGCGCTCCAGCCCGGCCAGCGCACGCAGGCAGGTCGTCTTGCCGCAGCCCGAGGGGCCGAACAGCGCCGAGACGCCGTGGCCGGGCAGCTGCAGGTCCACGTCGAGCGTGAAGCCGGGGCGCTCCAGGCGCAGGCGGGCGAGGATGTCATTCATAGCGGCTTGCTGCGCGGCTGCAGCCAGTGCAGCGCCATCAGCACGATGAAAGAGAACGCCACCATGCCGCCGGCCAGCCAGTGCGCCTGCGCGTACTCCATGGCCTCGACGTGGTCGTAAATCTGCACCGACACCACGCGCGTCACGCCCGGAATGTTGCCGCCGAGCATGAGCACCACGCCAAATTCGCCCACCGTGTGCGCGAACGCCAGCACCGCCGCCGTGATGAAGCCGGGCCGCGCCAGCGGCAGCGCCACAGTGAAGAAACGGTCCAGCGGCCCGGCGCCCAGCGTCGCGGCGGCCTCCAGCGGGCGCGTGCCCAGGGCCTCGAAGGCGCGCTGCAGCGGCTGCACGGCAAAGGGCAGCGAGTACACCAGCGAGCCCACCACCAGGCCCGGGAACGTGAAGGGCAGCCGCCCCAGCCCCAGCGACTGGGTGAGATGGCCGATAGGGCCGTTCGGCCCCATGGTGACGAGCAGGTAGAAGCCGATCACGGTCGGCGGCAGCACCAGCGGCAGCGCCACCACGGCGCCCACCGGGCCGCGCCAGCGCGAGCGCGTGTGCGCCAGCCACCACGCCAGCGGCGTGCACAGCAGCAGCAGCAGCACGGTGGTGGTGGCGGCCAGCTCCAGTGTCAGCCGGATGGCGGCCCAGTCGTCGGGGCTGAATGGCACGTGGGGATTTGCTATAGATAAAAGAGCGTTTAGCGCTTGCTCTAAGCCACTTTGAGAGCCTGATGATACGCAAAGGCCCAGGCATCAAGCGCCAGGCGCTTCAAAAAGAATAGCCGTAGGACTGGATCACGGCGCGTGCCTTGTCGCTGCGCAGGTACTGCATCAGTGCTGCGGCGGCCGCGTTGCCCTGGCCCGGCTTGAGCACGATGGCGTCCTGGCGGATCGGCTCGTGCAGGTTCGCCGGCACCACCCAGGCCGAGCCCTCGCGCAGCGCGCCGTTTTCCATGACCTGCGACAGCGCGACGAAGCCCAGCGGGGCGTTGCCCGAGGCGGCGAACTGGTAGGTCTGGCCGATGTTTTCGCCCTGCACGATGCGCGGCCGCACCTGGGCCGTGAGGCCGAGCTTGTCCAGCGCCTGCATGGCCGCCAGACCGTAGGGCGCCAGCTTGGGGTTGGCGATGGCGATGTGCTGCCAGTCGCTCTTTTGCAGCACCTTGCCCTCGGCATCGACATAGCCGGGCTGCTTGCTCCACAGCACCAGCTGGCCGATGGCGTAGGTGAAGCGCGTGGCGCTGTCGCCCAGGCCCTCCTTGGCGATCTTCTCGGGCGTGGTGTCGTCGGCGGCCAGCAGGATGCCGAAGGGCGCGCCGTTGGCGATCTGCGCGTAGAACTTGCCCGTCGCGCCAAACGACAGCGTGGCCTTGTGGCCGGTGTCCTTCTCGAACGCGGCGGCGATCTTCTGCATCGGCGCGGTGAAGTTGGCGGCCACGGCCACCGCCACTTCGTCGGCATGGGCGTGCAGGCTGAAAAAAGCGGCAGCGATTGCCAGGGGGCGCAGCAGGGCAGTCATGGGATGATTCCTTCGCTATTCCGTAAATGAATAGCGAGCGAGTATAGCCAGCCACTCTTCCCCTGCGGGCAAGGGCCGGGGCATGATGGGGCATGCAACAAGCTTCCTCTTCGCTCCCTTCCTTCGCGCAGGCGCTGGGCCACGACATGGCCGACAAGCGCATCGACATCCTGCGCCAGATCGGCCAGGGCGGCTCCATCTCGCAAGCCGCGCGCGCCGTGGGCGTGAGCTACAAGGCCGCGTGGCAGGCCATCGACACCCTGACCAACCTGGCCGGCGTGCCCCTGGTGCACCGCGCCGTGGGCGGCACGGGCGGTGGCGGCGCCGTGCTGACCGACGCCGGGCACGCACTCCTGAGGGCCGCCGACGCCATGGCCCAGGCGCGTGCCGAGGTGCTGCAGCGCCTGGCCGGGCAGGGCGCGCAGCCTGCCGCCGCTGCCCGGCTGGGGGTGCGCACCAGCATGCGCAACCAGTGGCCGTGCGTGGTGCGGGCGCTGGAGGCGGTTGGCCCGCTGGTGCACGTGCACCTGGGTGGGACTGGCGCAGCCCATGCGCTGGCGTTGTCGGCACGCATCACCCAGGAAAGCGCGCAGCTGCTGGGCCTGGCGCCAGGCTTGCCGGTGCTGGCACTGTGCAAGGCCACGGCGGTGCAGGTGGGGAAGGGGCAGGAAGCGGGGGGCGCGCTGGCACCCAACACCTGGACGGGGCGTGTGACCCGCGTGGCGCGCGGCGAGGCCGGTGACGAAGTGGCCGCCACGCTGGATGCCGGGGTGCAGATGGTGGGCTTCGCGCCGCCCGGCAGCGGCCTGCGTGCCCGCGCCCGCGTGTGCCTGCGGGCCGATGCCGCGGCCATTGTCCTGGCCTTGTAGCCTCAGAACACCGACACGCTCTCAGTTCGGCACGTGGCCTGGAGTGGCGGCGCCAGGGCCATGCCACCGCAGCCCCACCAGGCACAGCAGCGCAAACCCGCCACCGGCCCAAAACGTCATCGACGGCCCGTAGGCATCCCACAGCAGTCCGGCAATGGCGCTGGCCGCCAGAATGGCAATGCCGCTGGCCAGGTTGAACACGCCATAGGCCGTCCCGCGCAGCCCGGCCGGTGCGGTATCGGCCACCATCGTGGCCAGCAGCCCTTGCGTCATGCCCATGTGGATGCCCCACAGCGCCACTCCGGCGATCACCACGCTCCAGTGCTGCGCGGCCGCCAGCAGCACGTCGGCGGCGATCAGCACGGCCAGGCCCCAGGCCAGCAGCCGGGTATGGCGCATGCGGTCCGACAGTTTGCCGAACGGATAGGCGCAGGCCGCGTAGACCAGATTCATCGCCACCATGACCAGCGGCACCAGCGCGATGGGGATGTGCACCTGCTCGGCGCGCAGCACCAGGAACGCTTCGCTGAACCGCGCCAGCGTGAACACGGCACCCAGCAGCACCACGCGCCAGTAGGCCCCACCGAGCTGGCGGATGTTTTCGCGCCGTATCGGGTTGGTGCGCGGCGTACCCTGTTGCGGCGTGGGCTCGCGCACGCCCAGCAGCAGCACGAGCACCGACAGAGCGCCTGGAACCACGGCCACCCAGAACACAGCGCGGAAGTCGTTGGCCCACAGCAGCATCAGCCCCACGGCAAGCAAGGGGCCCAGGACGGCTCCCGCCGTATCCAGCGCCTGCCGCAAGCCAAAGGCCGCGCCGCGAATCTCCGGTGGCGTGATGTCCGCCACCAGCGCATCGCGCGGCGCACCGCGTATGCCCTTGCCGATGCGATCCGTCAGCCGGGCTCCCACCAACAGCCCGGGGCCCGAGGCGATCGCAAACAGTGGCTTGGTCAGCGCGCCCAGCGCGTAGCCGAACAGCGCCAGCCCCTTGCGTTTGCCCAGCCAGTCGCTGAGCGCCCCCGAGAACACCTTGACGATCAGCGCCGTGGCTTCGGCCAGCCCTTCGATCAAACCGACCGCGAAGGCAGACATGCCCAGCGCGCCGACCATGAAGATTGGCAACAGGCTGTGGATCATCTCGGACGAGATGTCCATCAACATGCTCACCAAGCCCAGCGCCCACACCGCCGCGGGCATGCGCGCCAGCGCGCCTTTGCGGTCCATCCTGCGGTCTGCGTTGACGTGTGCCATGCGCTTGCTCCGTATCCATTCGGCCCCTCATCTTCGCCGGCTTTCGGCATTCAACGCCCGTCCCGTTAGCGCTGGCAGCTATTAAAAAGAGGCCATCGGGCCGCCTCCAAGGTAAAGCCAGGGTAAAAGGGCGGTGAAAGCGGCAGGCCAGTGCCTCCAGGCTGCATCGGCGGCGGCGCGGCTGGCTACCATTGGCTTCCCCGTGCCTTCGCTGCCTTCGTCCATGCCTGCCGATCCGCTCCAGCCCGCCTTCACCCCTTCTTTTTCTTTCGCGCGGTACCGCCAGGCGGGCCGCTCCCGGCCTGTGCTGTGGGGCGTGCTGCTGGCGGTGGCGCTGGCAGCGGGCGCGGGTGGCTGGTGGTGGCAGAAGCACCAGGCAGCCGCCCCGGCGGCCAGCGGTGCGCCGCGCTTTGGCCCAGGGGGCGCGGCGCAGCCGGTGTCGGTGGGCCAGGTGCAGCGTGCGGATGTGCGCGTGCTGGTTAGCGCCATTGGCACGCTGAACGCGCGCGCCACGGCCGTGGTGCGTGCCAAGGTGGCGGGCGAGCTGAAAAGCCTGCGCTTCAAAGAGGGCGACGAGGTCCAGGCAGGGCAGTTGCTGGCCGAGATTGATGCGCGCAGCTACCAGGCCACCCTGGCCCAGGCGCAGGGCACGCTGGCGCGTGACCAGGCGCTGCTGCACAACGCGCGGCTCGACCTGCAGCGCTACCAGGCGCTGCAAGCCCAGGATTCGATTGCCAGCCAGCAGGTGGACACCCAGGCGGCGCTGGTGCGCCAGTACGAGGGCGTGGTGGCGGCGGACAAAGCGCAGTTGGATGCCGCGCGCTTGCAGCTCGACTACACGCGCGTCACCGCACCCATTGGCGGGCGCCTGGGCCTGCGCCAGGCCGACCTGGGCAATGTGGTGAACCCGGGCGATGCCAACGGCATCGTCACCATCACGCAGGTACGCCCCATCGACACCGTGTTCTCGGTGCCCGAGGCGCACCTGGCGCGCATCCGCGAGCGCCTAGGGCAGGGCGCCACGCTCCCCGTGGAGCTGTGGGACAGTGCGCAAAAGAACATGCTGGCGCGTGGGCGCGTGAGTGCGCTGGACAACGCCATCGACACCAGCACCGGCACCATCAAGGTCAAGGCCGCGTTTGCCAACGAAGACGGGCGCCTGTACCCCAACCAGTTCGTCAACGTGAAGCTGCAGGTCGATCGCCTGGAGGGCGTGCTCACTGTGCCCGCTTCGGCGCTGCAAAACAACGCCGTGTACCTGGTGCGCGACGATGGCACGGTGGCGCTGCGCCGTGTGCGCGTGGGCGTGGTCGATGGCGACCGCGTGAGCGTGCAGGGCGAGCTGCAGGAGGGCGACCGCGTGGTGGTGGACGGCATGGACCGCCTGCGCGACGGTACCAAGGTCACGGTGATCGACGCCGGGGCTGCCGCGGCGAAGCTGGAGCAAGGCGCGCAAGAGGCCAGCCAGCGCCGCGCCGAATTGTTGAAAAACCTCACGCCCGAGCAGCGCGAAAAGCTCTCCAAGATGGGCCAGGAGGAGCGGCGTGCCTACATCCGCAGCCTGCGCGAGGCGCGTGCCGCGCAGGGCCCAGCATCGGCTGCATCGGCTGCGGCATCGCACTGACGCCGGGCGCCTGCCATGAACCTGTCGCGCATCTTCATCCTGCGCCCGGTCGCCACGTCGCTGCTCATGGTGGCGGTGCTGATTGCCGGGCTGCTGGCCTACCGGCTGCTGCCCATCTCGGCCCTGCCCGAGGTGGACTACCCCACCATCCAGGTCACCACGCTGTACCCCGGCGCCAGCCCCGATGTGATGACCTCCAACGTCACCGCGCCGCTGGAGCGCCAGTTCGGCCAGATGCCGGGGCTGGTGCAAATGTCGTCCACCAGCTCGGGTGGGGCCTCGGTCATCACGCTGCGCTTTGCGCTGGACTACGGCCTGGACGTGGCCGAGCAGCAGGTGCAGGCGGCCATCAACGCGGGCTCCAACCTGCTGCCCAGCGACCTGCCCATGCCGCCGCTGTACAGCAAGGTGAATCCGGCGGACGCGCCCATCCTCACGCTGGCTATCACCTCGCCCTCGCTGCCGGTGATCCGCGTGAACGACCTGGTGGAAAACCGCCTGGCGCCCAAGATTTCGCAGGTCAATGGCGTGGGGCTGGTGGCCATTGCCGGGGGACGGCGGCCGGCGGTGCGAATCCAGGCCAACCCCACGGCGCTGGCGGGGCTGGGCATGACGCTGGAGGACGTGCGCAGCGCCATCACGGCGGCCAACGTCAAGCAGCCCAAGGGCGGCTTTGACGGGCCCGAGCGCGCCTCCGCCATCGATGCCAACGACCAGCTGCAGTCGGCGCAGGAGTACCGCGACCTCATCATTGCCTACAAAAACGGCAACCCGGTGCGCCTGTCGGCCATTGCCGAGACGGTGGACGACGCCGAAAACACCCGCCTGGCCGCCTGGGCCGGCACGCCCGACACCGGCGCCAAGGCCGGGGTGATTCTGAACATCCGGCGCCAGCCCGGCGCCAACGTGATTGCCACGGTGGACCGCATCAAGGCCCTGCTGCCGCAGCTGCAAGAGACGCTGCCCGCCTCGCTGGACGTGCAGGTGCTCACCGACCGCACCGTCACCATCCGCGCGGGCGTGAAAGACATGCAGGCCGAGCTGCTGCTGGCCATTGCCCTGGTGGTGGGCGTGATTTTTGTGTTCCTGCGCAGCGGCACGGCCACCCTGATTCCGGCGCTGGCGGTGCCGCTGTCGCTCATTGGCACCTTTGGCGTGATGCACCTGATGGGCTTTTCCATCAACAACCTCACGCTGATGGCGCTGACCATCTCCACCGGCTTCGTGGTGGACGACGCCATCGTGATGATCGAGAACATTGCCCGCTACGTGGAGCAGGGCGAGGCCCCGCTGGCGGCGGCGCTCAAGGGCGCGCAGCAGATCGGCTTCACCATCATCTCGCTCACCATTTCGCTGATTGCGGTGCTGATCCCGCTGCTGTTCATGGGGGACGTGGTGGGGCGGCTGTTCCATGAGTTCGCCATCACCATGGCGGTGGCGATTTTGATTTCTGCTGTGGTGTCGCTCACGCTCACTCCCATGCTGTGCGCGCGCCTGCTGCGCCAGCAGCGCGCAGGCCAAGCCCCGCAGGGTCGCCTGGCGCAGGCCACGGGCCAGTTTTTCGAGCGCACCATCGCCCGCTATGGGCGCGCCCTGGGCTGGGTGCTGGCGCACCGGGGGCTGACCTGGCTGGTGTTTGCCGCCACGCTGGCGCTCACGGCGCTGCTGTACCTGGGGGTGCCCAAGGGCTTTTTCCCGGTGCAAGACACGGGCACGCTGCAGGCTACCACCGAGGCCGACCAGTCCATCTCGTTTGCCGCCATGGCCGAGCGCCAGCAGGCTTTGGCCGAGCGCGTGCTGCGCGATGCGGCGGTGCAAAGCGTGTCGTCCTTCATCGGTGTGGACGGCACCAACACCACGCTGAACACCGGGCGCCTGCAGATCGACCTCAAGCCCCATGGCCAGCGCGAACCACTGGACGTGGTGCTGCGCCGCCTGGCGCACGACACGCAGGACGTGCCCGGCATTCGCCTGTACGCCCAGCCGGTGCAAGACCTGACCATGGAAGACCGCGTGGCGCGCACCCAGTACCAGGTGCTGCTGTCCTCGGCCGACATGGCGCAGCTGCAGCGCAGCACCGCCGCACTGCTGGAGCGCCTGCGCGCCGCCCCCGAGCTGGCCGACGTGGCCAGCGACCTGCAAAGCCAGGGCCGCCAGGCCTTTGTGCAGATTGACCGCGCCCAGGCCAGCCGCCTGGGCGTGACGGTGGCCGGCATCGATACGGCGCTGTACAACGCCTTTGGCCAGCGCTTGATTTCCACCATCTTCACCCAGTCCAACCAGTACCGCGTGGTGCTAGAGGTGGCGCCGCAGTTCAAGCTCGGGCCCGAGGCGCTGGAGCGCATTTACGTGCCCTCCAGCCTGGGGGCGCCGGTGCCGCTGGCGTCGGTGGCGCGCATCGAGGAGCGCAGCACCGCCCTGGCGGTGAACCACGTGGGCCAGCTGCCTGCGGCCACGCTGTCGTTCAACACGGCGCCGGGCGTGTCGCTGGGCGCGGCGGTGCAGGCCATTGAGCGCGCCCACGCGGCGTTGCAGGGCGAGGGGCAGATGCCACTGTCGGTGGAAATGGCCTTTCAGGGCGCGGCGCTGGCCTTCCAGGCCTCGCTGACGAACACGCTGCTGCTGATCTTGGCGGCGGTGGTCACCATGTACATCGTGCTGGGCGTGCTGTACGAGAGCACCATCCACCCGGTCACGATTCTCTCGACGCTGCCCTCGGCCGGGGTGGGGGCGCTGCTGGCGCTGCTGTCGGCGGGGCTGGCGATCGACATCATCGCCATCATCGGCATCGTGCTCTTGATCGGCATCGTGAAGAAGAACGCCATCATGATGATCGACTTCGCCCTGGACGCGCAGCGCCACGAGGGCTTGAGCGCGCGCGAGGCCATCACCCAGGCCTGCCTGCTGCGCTTTCGCCCCATTTTGATGACCACGCTGGCTGCCTTGCTGGGCGCGCTGCCACTGATGCTGGGCACGGGCGTGGGCAGCGAGCTGCGCCACCCGCTGGGGGTGACCATGGTGGGCGGGCTGATTTTGAGCCAGCTGCTCACGCTGTTCACCACGCCGGTGATCTACCTCACCTTTGAGGAGTGGGCGCAGAGGTGGCGCCATGCCTGAGCTGAAGCTATCAAAAACCATAGCTGCTTGCGCTTGCTGTGCAAGGCTTGGAGGCCTTTTTGACCAAAAAATGCCTGTGGTGCCAGGGGGGCGGGCATGAACCTCTCGGCACCGTTCATCCTCCGCCCGATTGGCACGTGGCTGCTCACGCTCGGGCTGATGCTGGCGGGCACGGTGGCTTTTTTTCTGCTGCCGGTGGCGCCGCTGCCGCAGGTGGACTACCCCACCATCTCCGTCTCGGCCAGCCTGCCGGGCGCCAGCCCCGACACCATGGCCGCCACCGTGGCCACGCCGCTGGAGCGCACGCTGGGCGCCATTGCCGGGGTGAACGAAATCACCTCCAGCTCCTCGCAGGGCAGCACGCGCATCACGCTGCAGTTTGACCTCAGCCGCGACATCGACAGCGCCGCCAACGATGTGCAGGCCGCCATCAACGCCGCGCGCACGCTGCTGCCCACGGGCATGCCCAGCAACCCGACCTACCGCAAGGTGAACCCGGCGGACGCCCCCATCATGATCCTGGCGCTTACCTCCGACGTGCTCACGCGCGGGCAGATGTACGACGCCGCCTCCACCGTGCTGGCGCAAAAGCTCTCGCAGGTCGAGGGCGTGGGCCAGGCCAGCGTGAACGGCGGCGCCTTGCCCGCGGTGCGCGTGGCGCTGGACCCGGTGCGCCTGGCGGCCCACGGCATTTCGCTGGAGCAGGTGCGCAGCGCCATCACCAGCACCAACGCCAACCGCCCGCTGGGCGCGGTGGAGCGTGAAGACCATTACTGGCAGGTGGGTGCCAACGACCAGGCGCGCGTGGCGGCCGACTACGCGCCGCTGGTGCTGCGCTGGAACCAGGGCAACGCCGTGCGCCTGGCCGACGTGGCCGAGGTGGTCGATTCGGTGCAAGACGTGCGCAACTACGGCGTGGCCAACGGCAAGCCCGCCATCTTGCTGCAGGTGTACAAGCAGCCGGGGGCCAACATTTTGGAGGCGGTGGAGCGGGTGCGCGCGCTGCTGCCGCAGCTCAAGGCCTCCATCCCCGAGGCGATTGACATCACCATCGTCTCCGACCGCACGCCCACGCTGCGCGCCTCGCTGGTGGAGGTGGAGCGCGCCCTGGCGCTGGCCGTGGGGCTGGTCATCCTGGTGGTGTTTTTGTTCCTGCGCAACGGGCGCGCCACGCTCATTCCCAGCGTGGCCGTACCCGCGTCGCTGGCAGGCACTTTTGGCGTGATGTACCTGGCAGGCTACACGCTGGACAACCTCTCGCTCATGGCGCTCACGGTGGTCACCGGCTTTGTGGTGGACGATGCCATCGTGGTGCTGGAGAACATCATGCGCCACATGGAGCGTGGCATGGGCGCGCTTGAGGCGGCGCTGCGGGGCTCGCGCGAGATGGGCTTTACCGTGGTGTCGATGAGCCTGTCGCTGATTGCCGTGTTCGTGCCCATCTGGTTCATGGGCGGCATCGTCGGGCGGTTTTTCCGCGAGTTTGCCGTGGTCATGGCGGCAGCCATTTTGGTGTCGATGGTGGTCTCGCTCACCACCACGCCCATGATGTGTGCGCAGCTGCTGCGCCAGCCCCTGCGTACGCCGCAGCGCGGGCGGGTGGGGCGCGCTCTGGACGCTCTGGCCGCGCGCGTGCTGCGGGGCTACCGGCGCAGCCTGGCCTGGTGCCTGCGCCACCCGCTGCTGGTGCTGCTGGCGCTGGCCGGCGTCATCGGGCTGAACGTGACCCTGTACACCGCCATTGAGAAAGGCTTCATGCCCGAACAAGACACGGGCCGGGTGATGGGCTTTATCCGCGCCGACCAGGCCAGCTCCTACCAGGCCATGGAGCAGCGCCTGCAGCGTTTTTTGGCCATCGTGCAGGCCGACCCGGCGGTGGAGCATGTCACGGGCTTTACCGGCGGCGGGCAGCGCAACGCAGCCATGATGTTCATGTCGCTCAAGCCGCTGGCCGAGCGCAAGCTCTCGTCCGAGCAGGTGATCGAGCGCCTGCGCCAGCAGCTCAAAAACGAGCCCGGCGCGCGCCTTTTCATGGTGCCGCAGCGCGACATCCGCATTGGCGGGCGCCAAAGCAGTGGCTCGCTCGACTACACGCTGCAGGCCGACGACATCCAGGACCTGCGCACCTGGGAGCCGCGCATCCGCCAGGCCATGGCGCAGCTGCCCGAGCTGGAAGATGTGAGCAGCGACGTGCAGGACTTCGGCGTGCAGACCCTGCTAGAGATCGACCGCGACGCCGTGGCGCGCCTGGGATTGAGCATGGCGCAGATCGACGCCACGCTGAACGACGCCTTTGGCCAGCGCCAGGTGGGCGTGATCTACAACCCGCTGAACCAGTACCGCGTGGTGATGGAGGCCGCGCCCCAGTTCCTGCAGAGCCCCGAGACGCTGCGCGGCTTTTTCTTCGTCAACAGCCGCGGCGAGCGCGTGCCGCTGACGGCGTTCGCACGCATCACGCAGAGCAACACGCCGCTGTCCGTCAACCACGAGCGCGGCACGCCCGCCAGCACGGTGAGCTTCAGCCTGGCGCCGGGCGTGTCGCTGTCGCAGGCCACGGCCGCCATTCAGCAGGCGGTGGCCCAGCTGGGGGTGCCGGTGTCGGTGCGTGGCACTTTCAGCGGCACGGCGGGGGCTTTTCAGCAGGCGCTGGCGGGGCAGCCGCTGCTCATTTTGGCGGCCATGGTGGCCATCTACCTGGTGCTGGGCATGCTCTACGAGAGCCTGGTACACCCGCTCACCATTTTGTCTACGCTGCCTTCGGCGGGCGTGGGCGCGCTGCTGGCGCTGATGCTGTTCAAGACCGAGTTCTCGCTCATTGCCTTGATCGGCGTGATTTTGCTCATCGGCATCGTGAAGAAGAACGCCATCATGATGATTGACTTCGCCCTCGCACGCCAGCGCCAGGGCCACACCGGGGCCGCCCAGGCCATCTACCGCGCCTGCAACCTGCGCCTGCGCCCCATCCTCATGACCACGCTGGCCGCCGCCGTGGGCGCGCTGCCGCTGGCGCTGGGCCAGGGCGATGGCGCCGAGCTGCGCCAGCCGCTGGGCATTGCCGTGGTCGGGGGCTTGCTGGTGAGCCAGCTGCTCACGCTCTACACCACGCCCGTGGTCTATGTGGTGCTCGACCGCCTGCGCCAGCGCGTGCAGCGCCCGCGCCGCAAGGAAATTCCCCATGCCGTCTGAAAACTCCTTTTTTGATAGCTGCCAGCGCTTGACCAGTAAGGTCTGGAGGGCTTTTTTGCTTGTCAACCTGGCAGGCCTGGCAGCCTGCAGCGCGGTGCCGCCCTCCGAGCCCCCGGCGCTGCACGTGCCCGCGGCCTTCAAGGAAGGCGTGCCCGGCAGCAGCGTATGGCAGACCGCCCAGCCGCAAGACGCCGTGCCCGACGATTGGTGGCGCCTGTTCAACGACCCGGTGCTCGACCAACTGCAGCAGCAGGCGCAGCAGGCCAACCAGAACATCGCCCTGGCGTTGGCGCGTCTGCGCGCCGCCCATGCGGCGCTGGACAGCAGCCGCGCCGCGCTGGCGCCCACGCTCGGGGCCAACGCCGCCAGCACGCGTGCGCGCAGCAACGGCAGCGCGGGCCCCAGCATCGCCACGGCCGACAGCATCGGCCTGGCGGCGGGCTGGGAGCTGGACCTGTGGGGGCGCCTCTCGGCCAGCGCGCAGGTCGCCCAGGCCAATCTGCAGGCCAGTGCTGACGACCTGGCAGCCATGCGCCTGTCGGTGCAGGCCAGCGTGGTGCAAACCTATTTCGCGCTGCGCGCCGCCGAGGCGCAGGAGCGCTTGCTGGGCGAAACCCTGGCCGCCTACCAGCGCAGCTGGGATCTGACGCAAAACCGCTACCGCGCCGGCGTGGCCTCCAGCGCCGACGTGGCGCAGGCCCAGGCCACCTACCTGTCCACCCAGGCACAGCGCATCGAGGCGCAGTCCAGCCGCGCGCAGCTGGAGCACGCGCTGGCCGCCCTGGCCGGGCAGGCGCCTGCCGCTTTCAGCCTGGCGCCCACGGCCGAGCTGCCCGCGCCACCGCCGGTGCCCGCGCAACTGCCCTCGCGCCTGCTGGAGCGCCGCCCGGATATCGCCGCCGCCGAGCGGCGCGTGGCCGCAGCCAACGCCCAGGTGGGCGTGGCGCGCACGGCTTTCTTCCCCGCGCTCACGCTCTCGGCCTCGGCGGGCTACCGCGGCACGTCCTGGGGCGACCTGGTGAGTGCGCCCAACCTGGTCTGGTCCGTCGGTCCGGCGTTGGCGGCCACGCTGTTTGACGGCGGCGCACGCAGCGCCGCCGTAGACGCGGCCCGCGCCGCGCTGGCGCAGGCAGCCGCCAGTTACCGCCAGACGGTGCTGGTGGCGCTGCAGGAGGTGGAAGACAACCTGGTGGCTGGCGCTGCGCTGGAGCGCGAACAGGCCGTGCAGACCGAGGCCGTGGCGGCCGCCCAGCGCGCGCTCGGCGTGGTGAATAACCAGTACCGCGCCGGCACCGTTGCCTATCTGAACGTGCTGAGCGCCCAGGCGCAGGTGCTGTCGGCGCAAAGCGCCCTGATCGGCGTGCGCCAGCGCCGCCTGGCCGCGGCTGCCACGCTGCTGAAGAACGTAGCAGGCCGCTGGGAGGCCACGGCGCCTGCGCAGTGATTCATAACGAAAAACGGCACAAACCCTTACTGGGAAAGCGCTAGCAGCTATTTAATCAGGAGCGTAGTAGCAGAAGCGGTTTTTGCCGGCCTTCTTGGCGGCGTACATGGCGCTGTCGGCGCGCGCCACCAGCGTGGCGATGTCGTCGCCGTGGTCGGGGAACAGCGCCGCGCCCACGCTGGCGGATACCTGCACCCGTACGCCATCCAGGTCAAAGGGCAGCGCCAGCACGTGCAGCACCTTGCCGGCTACTTGCGCGCAGTCGTCCACGGCGTCGGCGGTGGCCAGCACGAGGCCGAACTCGTCGCCGCCGAAGCGCGACACCGTGTCCTCGGCGCGCACGCAGCCCTGCAGGCGCTGCGCCACCTGGCGCAGCAGCAGGTCACCTGCCGCGTGACCGTGCAGGTCGTTCACGGCCTTGAAGCCGTCGAGATCCAGGTAGAGCACGGCGGCGCGCCGGCCATGGCGGCGCGCCGAGTCGAGCACCTGCGTAAAGCGGTCCTGGAACAACAGCCGGTTGGGCAGGCCAGTGAGGGCGTCGTGGCGCGCATCGTGGGCCAGGCGTGCCTCCAGGTTCTTGCGCGCGGTGATGTCCTGCACCACGGCCACCAGCAGGTCCGGCGTGCCGCTTGCGCCCCGAACCACGCTCAGCGCCTCGCAGACCCACAGGGTCGAGCCGTCTTTGCGCAGGTAGGGCTTCTCGATCTCTGGCGAGAGCGTGTGGGAGTGGTCGGCCAGGCGTTCGGCCAGGAACTGGCGCGCGGCCTCCCGGGCCGGCCCCTCGCTCAGGTCGAACAGGCTGCGTGTGCGCAGCTCTTCGCTGGTGTAGCCCAGCATGTGGCAGTACTTTTCGTTGGCGCGCAGGATGTGTCCTTGCGGTGTGATGTGCACGATGCCCATGGCCGCCTGGTGGAAGGTGGCGCGGAACAGCGCTTCGTTGGCATGCAGGGCGCGCGCCACGCGGCGCTGGCGTGCCAGGGCCCACAGCAGCAGCCCAGCGCCGCCGACCAGCGCCGCCGTGGCGCCGCCAGCGACGGTGAGGTAACGGGCGCGGCGCTGCTGCGCCGACGCCATGGCCTGCGCATAGGCCGTGCCCACCGTGAGCACCAAGGGGTAGTCGCGCATGGTGCGGTAGCTGACGATGCGCGCCACGCCGTCACCGGCCTGGCCGCTGTCTACGAAGCTGCCTTCGGGAACGGCGGCCTGGCGCTGCATCCAGGGCATGGCGTGCGCTGGCATGCCGAAGCGGGCTTGTCCTCCGGTTTCGCGAGCGCGCACCATGCCGTCAAGCCCGCTGACTTCCAACAGGCCTTGGGTGCCCAGGCGCCCTTGGCGGTAGAAGTTGGTGAGGTGCGAGGGGTCGACCGACATGACGACAACTCCGCCGAAGCTGCCGTCTGGGCGCGTGATGCGCAGCGACATCGGCACCTGCCAGCTGCCCGTGATGCGGCCCAGCACCGGCGGGCTGACGAAGAGGTGGTCGGACAGCTGATCGCGCTGCGCCTTGAAGAAATCGCGGTCGGCGTAGTTCACCAGGCCGGCGTGCGGACGGCTGCTGGCGGCGACGTTCCCGGCTTCGTCCACCACGCTGGCGATGGTGAACATTTCCTCGCGGATCACGTTGTCCTGCACCCACTGCTGCAGGGGGATGTCGGGACCGCTGCGCAGGTATTCCTCGCGCACGAAGGCGGCTATCTGCTCCGCTGCCTTGAGGGTGCGGAACATCTGCTGCTCGAATGCGATGGCCAGGTTGGCATTGGATTGCATTACCGCGCTGGCTGCTTGCTCGCGCTCGAAAGCGATGCGCTGCAGCGTGGCCAGCCAGATGCTGGCCACGGCCAGGGCACACACCAGCAAGACGGTGAAGCGCCATGGCGCGGTCATGCTGCTGAGCCATGGCGCCGCGGGTACACGGCTGCCGGGGGCATCACCTGGCGGTTGGGGCGTCATGGCATGGCTTTCCAGGCGTTGGGGCAGGCGATCGGTTGGCTTGGTGCATGGTAGCGCTGCAAGCGCTGGGTGGCGGCCCGGTTCGTGGGGTGTGCAGGCCGGTGTAGGCAACTCTGCAACAAAATCATGGGAACATTGCTGCGAAGGGCTTATCCCATCCACCAAGCGCACCGCCTGAGAGACCGGCGGCTGCCAACCACAGGAGAATTTCATGCCTTCCATCCCCCGCGGGCTCTCGCTGATTACAGGCATCGTTCTGGCCTCGACGCTGGCGGCGTGTGCTGCGCCACCGCGCCAGCACTACCAGTCGTATCCCTCGTACCCGCAGCAGGCGTATCCAACCGAGTACGGTCGTGTCTCGCGCATTGACGTTATGCAGGTACCGCAGGGCGGCAACACGTCGGGCGGGGGCGCCGTGCTCGGCGGCCTGGTGGGCGGCGTTCTGGGCAACCAGATTGGCGGCGGCAGCGGCCGCACGGCCGCTACGGTGCTGGGCGCCGTGGGGGGCGCCGTAGCGGGCAATGCCATCGAAGGGCGCATGAACCAGGGCTATACCCAGGCCTACCGTATTAGCATCCAGCTCGACCAGGGCGGCATGCGCGCCTACGACGTCAGCTCACCCGGCGACCTGCGCGTGGGTGACCGCGTGCGCCTGGTCAACGGCCAGATTTCGCGTTATTGACCGCCGGCGCTGGCGCGCGCCGGGAGGCGGTCTGCTCAGTGCAGCAGGCCGTTTCTTGCTGCGCCAGGCTGGATACGGAAGAAACCCGTGCCTGCGGAGCCGCTGCCGATCTCTTCTTCGGTCGCTTCGCGCACGCTATGCACCAACAGGGTCAGCCGCAGGGCGATGCCGGCGAGTGGGTGGTTGCCGTCCAGCACCACATGCTCGGGATAGATGTCGGTCACGGTGTAGAGGTGGTCGCGCGGAGCGGCAGGGCTGCAGCCCTGGGGCAGGGCACTGCCCTCGAACGTCACGCCTTCTTCCAGCGTTTCGGGGAACAGTGCCCGGGGCTCCAGAAAGATGAGTTGGTCTTGGTAGTCGCCGAAGGCTTCCTCAGGCTCCAGGTGCAGTTTGACGGTAGCACCTGCCCGGTGGCCCTGCAGGGCCTCCTCGATGCGGGCGAGCAGGTCGTCGCCGCCCACAAGAAACTCGACGGGCTCGGCCAGCACGTCCAATTCCTCGTCCAGGGTGTCTTTCAAGATCCAGGTCAAAGCGACCACGCATTGGGGAGTGATTTCCATAGGAGAATTGTCGCAGCTTGACCCATGCCCTGCGGGGCTGACTGCCTTTGCCATGAAAACTGACCAACCCCTTACCCTGCTCGGCGGCTTGACGCCCGCGCAGTTCATGCAGCGCCACTGGCATAAGAAGCCCCTGCTGGTACGCCAGGCCATCCCCGGCTTTGCGCCGCCGGTTCTGCGCACGCAGCTGCTGGCCCTGGCAGGGCAGGAGGGCGTCGAATCGCGCCTGATCCAGCACCAGGAGACCGGCTGGACCCTGCGCCATGGTCCATTTGCGCGCCGCGCCGTGCCTACGCTACAAACGCCGCGCTGGACTTTGCTGGTGCAGGGCGTAGATCTGCACGACGATGCTGTGCACGCGCTGATGCAGCAGTTCCGCTTCGTGCCTGAGGCGCGTCTGGACGATTTGATGATCAGCTACGCCACCGACGGTGGCGGTGTGGGGCCCCACTTCGACAGCTACGACGTATTCCTGCTGCAGGCCCATGGCAAGCGCCGCTGGCGCATCGGGCGCCAAAAGAACCTGCACCTGCAGGAGGGTGTGCCACTGAAGATTCTCACCGACTTCGTGCCAGAGCAGGAGTACGTGCTGGAGCCTGGTGACATGCTCTACCTGCCACCGCGCTGGGCGCACGACGGCATTGCCGAAGGCGAGTGCATGACCTACTCCATCGGTTTTCGCTCGCCCGAGCGCGATGAGATGGCGCGCGAACTGCTGCTGCGACTGACCGACGAGGACGAGGAGGATGACGGCAAGCACCCCGTGATCTACCGCGACCCGGAGCAGGAAGCTGTGAGCCAGCCCGGCGCAATTCCCGCTGCGCTGCAGGAGTTTGCGCGCGAGGCCTTGCAGCGCGCCCTGGCCCAGCCCCTGGCATTGGAACGCGCCCTGGGCGAGTACATGACGGAGCCCAAGCCCAATGTGTGGTTCGAGCCGGGCGAGCCCGGGGGCATGATGGAAGCCGTGGCGCTCGACCGGCGCACGCGCATGATGTACGACGCCAAACACATCTTCATCAATGGCGAAAGCTACCGCGCCTCGGGCAAGGATGCCGCATTGATGCGTCGCCTGGCTGATGCGCGGGCCCTGGCACCCGCTGACCTGGCCAAGGCCAGTGACGAGGCCCTGGAGTTGCTGGCCTCCTGGTGCGAGGCAGGTTGGGCGCACGCCCGCTGAGTTCGGACCATGACGGACGCACAGCCAGCGCCATTACCCGTGGGGCGTTTTGCCGGGCGTGAAGAGTTCCAGGGCTTGGTGCGTTCCGCGCTGGATTGCGCTGCGCGTGAGGGATGGCCCGAACTGATTTTGAGCGATGCCGATTTTTGGGATTGGCCGCTGGGGGAGGGCGCGGTGATCGAGGCACTGAATGCCTGGGTGCGCCAGGGGCGGCGTCTGACGCTGTTGGCCCGGACCTACGACGAAGTCGTGCGCCGCCATCCGCGCTTCGTGCGCTGGCGTGGCACCTGGGATCACAAAATTACCTGCCGGCGCAGCCCGGCTGCCAACGCGGCAGATATCCCTAGCGCGCTGTGGTCTCCCACCTGGGTGTTGCACCGGCTTGATGCCGAACGCTGTGTTGGCGTGACCGGCGATGAGCCGAATCGCCGGGTGCTGCTGCGGGAAACCCTGGATGAGTGGCTGCTGCGGCGCAGTGCGCCAGGCTTTCCGGCGACGGTTTTGGGTCTGTAGCGCCCTGTCTTTGCATAAATTTGCGTTTTAGTGCCTGAGGTCTAACCCTCAGTGTTAGCCACTATTGACAGAATATTCTTATAATTCTGAGCTGAGTCAAATTCGCATACCTAGCGACTCTGCCAGAGCGACTGCGGCTGAAAAGCGAGCCGTTATGGCATTTCCAGATTCTCCCTCTCCCTTTTAGGAAACTGAAATGAACAAGTCCCTCGTCCTGGCTGCCGTGATCGCTGCTGCTGCCCTTGCTGCTTGCGGCAAGAAGGAAGAACCGGCTCCGGCACAGGCTCCCGCTCCCGCAGCTGCCCCCGCTGAAGCCGCACCAGCAGCACCCGCTTCGGCTCCCGAAGCAGCTGCTTCTGCTGCCGAGGCTGTAGCTCCCGCTACCACTGACGCTGCTGCAGACGCTGCCAAGGCTGCTGCTGATGCAGCCGCCACCGCTGCTGCTGGCGCTGCTTCCGAAGCCAAGTAATTGTTGCCGTTGCACCGTGGCCTCTTTGAGGCCTGGTGCAGGCCAATAAAAAAACCGATTGCAGTTTGTGCAATCGGTTTTTTTATGGGCGCCAGGGTTTCAGGGGAAACGGAAGGGCGCATCAAGGCCATGCCGTTTTTCCATCCGCCGAAATCTGAGGTCGGGATCGACGGATGGGGCGAAGGGAATTACTTCAGATCGTCGGCGAGAACCTTGATGATGCGTGCCGCATTCGGGGAACTGTCCGGCGCACCAGTGGCATTCAGGACCATCACCGTGGATTTGGCGCTTTCACCGCGCACTTGCACACGGTACTTGAGCGGCGGTGTGGCTGCCGGCGTGCTGCCAAACAACTTACCGAAGAAGCCTGGCTCCTTTTTGTCGGTGCTGCCGGGGTCCACGTAGCGCACGAAGTACAGGCCTTGGCTGCGGTCGCGGTCTTCCACGGTGAAGCCGGTGCGGTCCAGCGACAGGCCAACGCGGCGCCATGCGCGATCGAAGCCTTCGTCCATTTCGATCGCCGGGGCACCGCTCAGAGTCACGGAGCGTGCCGAGGCCGGACGTTGCACGGGGGTGCTGGCCAGGGCCTTCGATTCTTCCTGGCTCACGCCCAGCTTGACCATGAGGCGGCGCAGGAATTCGGTTTCCAGCTCAGGATCGACCGGGCGCGGCTGCCACACCGTCGAATCCTTGCGCTCCGAGCTGTAGACCTCGACCATGCCACGGTGGCTGATGTAAATCTCGGTGTCGCCGTTGGCGTTGCGCTCTAGGCGGGTGCGGAACTTGTCTCGTTCGCCCGTCGAGTACAGCGAGTCGAACACCTTGCCGATGGTCTGGCGGATCACGTCCTGGGGCAGCTTCGCGCGGTTTTCGGCCCAGTCGGTTTCCATGATTCCGATGTCTGGGTTTTCTGTTGCCAGGTTGAAGCCGCTGTCGGCCCAGAAGGTGCGCACGGGATCCCACAGGGCTTCTGTCGGGCGCTTGACCACCAGCCAGCGCTGGTTGCCGTCGCGCTCAATGCGCACGTCGCCCAGGCTGACTGCGCCGGTCTTGGCCGTGGGCGAAGTGGGCTTGGCGTCTTGGCCGGCCTGATAGGCAGTGGCCGACACCACGCCGTCTGGCGTTGTGTAACGGCTATCGCGTGCAAGCTGTGTCAAATCAGGCGGCACCTCCAGGGTGGAGCCCTTGACGGCACTCTTGTAGTCGATTTTGTCGCCTTCGAAGGAGCTGCTGGCACAGGCGCTCAAAGCCAGGGCTACGCCCAGCAGGCCTACACGGGTCGTTGTGTTCACGCGGTCGTCCTCGGTTGTCTGGAACAGGTGAAGGGTTGCCGGATCACAGCAGGCCTGCAGCGCGCAGTGCGCCTTCGACCACTGGTTCGTTGGCGGTGCTCAGCGGCGTCATGGGCAGGCGCATAGTGCCCTTGCACAGACCCATGCGGGACATGGCCCACTTCACGGGGATGGGGTTGGCTTCCACGAACAGGTGCTTGTGCACGGGCATCAGCTGGAACTGGATTTCCATGGCACGGCGCACGTCGCCCGCAAGAGCTGCCACGCACAGCTCGTGCATCAGGCGCGGGGCTACGTTGGCCGTCACGCTGATATTGCCCTGGCCGCCGCACAGCATCAGTGCAACCGCTGTCGGGTCATCGCCCGAGTAGACGGCAAAGCCCTCGGGCACATCACGAATCAGCCATTGGGCGCGCTCAATGTTGCCCGTGGCTTCCTTGATGCCGATCACGCCGGGTACTTGCGCCAGGCGCAGTACTGTGTCGTGCTGCATGTCTGCGACCGAGCGGCCGGGCACGTTGTACAAAATGATGGGCAGGTCACCGGTGGCTTCGGCAATGGCCTTGAAGTGCTGGTACTGGCCTTCCTGCGTGGGCTTGTTGTAGTACGGCACGACCTGAAGCTGGCTGTCAGCCCCGACCTTTTTGGCGAACTTTGCCAGTTCGATGGCTTCGGCCGTCGAGTTGGCGCCGCAGCCCGCCATGATGGGCACGCGCTTGGCAGCTTGTTCCACGGCAACGCGAATGATTTCGCAGTGCTCTTCCACGTTCACCGTGGGGGACTCGCCGGTGGTGCCGACCACACCGATGCAGTCCGTGCCTTCCTGAATGTGCCAATCGATCAATGTACGCAGCGTGGGGTAGTCCACGCTGCCATCCTCGTGCATGGGTGTGACGAGGGCGACGATGCTGCCGGTGAGGGGGGCGCTGGGAGAGGTCATGTCCGCAGGAAAAAACGGTAAAAGAGCATTCTAGCCAGGGATGGTCTGCATGAACCACTCGGGCGTGTGTTGAGTCTCCCTGGAGGGGCACTTGTCCCTGGTAGAGGCCTGCCCAAAGCGTGCAGGGGCGGGCAGCTATCTTGCCCCTGGCGGCGTGCGCCGCTGCGCTATCCCCTTCCCAGCGCCTTGTCGACGCCCTTGTTGGCCAAGGCGTCTGCACGCTCATTGCCAGGGTCGCCAGCGTGTCCTTTCACCCAGCGCCACTCGATACGGTGGCCCGCTTGGCCCACAAGGTGGTCGAGGCGCTGCCATAGTTCGACGTTCTTGACCGGCTGCTTGGACGCCGTGCGCCAGCCCTTGGCCTTCCAGTTATGGATCCATTCGGTGATGCCCTTGCGCACATACTCGCTGTCCAGGTACAGCGTGACAGCGCAAGGGCGCTTGAGTGCGGACAAGGCCTCAATCACGGCCTGCAACTCCATGCGGTTGTTGGTGGTGCCGAGCTCGCCGCCAAACAACTCCTTTTCCACATTGCCCGCGCGCAAAAGTACGCCCCAGCCTCCGGGACCCGGATTGCCTTTGCAGGCGCCATCGGTATAAATCTCGACTTGGTTCAAACTCAGTCCTTGTGAAGGTGGTGGCCGGCCCAGGTGCCTGGCGCGTGGCTGACCAGCGGTACCGAGGTCCCGGCACGCTGGCGCTGGCTGCGCCACGCGGGCTCAAGCAGGCGCATGCCATGCACGCGCTTGACCGCCACCACAAAATATGCGGCCCCGAGTATCGGCCACCAGCGGCGGCCCCAGACGTCAAACCAGCGAAATCTCTCCAGCCATTGGCTGCTGCGTACGGCTGGGCGCCAGCAGCCGAAGTGCGTGCCCTCGACCTCGAAGTCGAGCAGACGCAGCCAGTCGCGCAGGCGCCAGTGGCCGATGAACTCGCCGGCGTCCGGCAGGTACAACTGGCCCCAGCCCAGGCGCTGGCACAGGCGCGCGCGCCGCTGGCGTAGTCCCCATAAGCTGGCCGGGTTGATGCCGCACGCCACAACCCGCCCCTCGGGGACCAGCACGCGCGCCACCTCCCGCAATACGGCATGGGGGTCGAGGCTGTGTTCCAGGGCGTGCGGCAGGAGCACGAGATCCAGGCTGTTTGCCGGGAAGGGCAGTGCCACGGGATCAGCCCACAGGGCGGGCTGCTGCACTGGCTGTGCCAGGTACTCCGTCCCAAGGGCCAGCCAGCGGTGCGTCATGCGGTTGGCGCGCAGCCCCTGCAGCCAGGGCATGCCCACCTGCAATGCGTGGTAGCCGAATACATCGGCCACGGCATCATCCAGATGCGCCTGTTCCCATTCGAGCAGGTAACGGCCCGGGGCAGACTCGAACCATTGGTGCAAACCTATAATTTCGTCGCTCATGTATTTGCTGCCACTGCCTGCTTTCGCCGACAACTACATCTGGATGCTGCACGATGGGCGCGAGGCCCTGGTGGTCGATCCAGGCGATGCTGCGCCGGTGCTGCAGGCCTTGCAAAACCTGCGGCTGCAGCTGCAAGCCATTCTAGTCACCCACCACCATGGCGACCATGTCGGTGGCTTGGCACAACTCCACGCAGCTACCCGTGCGCCCGTGTACGGTCCCGCACGGGAGGCCATCCCAGGGCCCTTCACGGGCCTGTCCCAGGGACAGGCCCTGGATTTGCTGGGATGCTCTTGGCAGGTGCTTGATGTTCCTGGCCACACAGCAGGGCACATTGCTTATTACGCTGTGCCGGACGATGCAGCACCGCTACTGTTTTGCGGCGACACGCTGTTCTCCGGCGGCTGCGGCCGCTTGTTCGAGGGAACGCCAGCCCAGATGCTGGCCTCGCTCGATCAGTTGGCTGCGCTGCCGGACGACACCCGCGTGTGTTGTGCGCACGAGTACACACTTTCCAACCTGCGTTTCGCGCATGCCGTGGAACCAGGCAACGCAGCGTTGCTCCATTACCAGGCCGAGTGTGAGGCCTTGCGTGCGCAGGGCCTGCCCACGTTGCCAGCGCGCATGGCCCAGGAGCGTGCCATCAACCCCTTCCTGCGTACGCGCGAAAAGGCGGTGGCTGCCAGCGCCCAGGCGCATGATCCCCAGGTTGATCCCCACAATGCAGTCGCGGTGCTTGCCGCGCTGCGTGCTTGGAAAAACGATTTTCGATGAAGTTATTGCACGTTCTCTTGCTCGCCGGCCTGCTGTGGCTCACAGGCTGCGCCACCACCCAGGGGGGCGCAAGCTCCTCCAGCGACGTTGCCTCTGAGTCCCAAGGTACCTCCAGCAGCCTCATACCCTCACAGCCTCTGCAGCCCATCACGCCGGCGCAAGTGCGGCGCCCCGGCGTGGCTTCGCTGACGCCACCGGCCGACCTGTGGGATCGCATCCGGCGCGGTTTTGCCATGCCCGACCTGCAGACGGACCTGGTGCAGGAGCGCGAGCAGTGGTACTCCACCCGGCCTGATTACATCCTGCGCATGACGCAGCGCTCCAGTAAGTACCTGTTTCACATCGTTGAGGAACTGGAGCGCCGTGGCATGCCCACCGAGCTGGCGCTGTTGCCCTATATCGAAAGTGCCTTCAACCCGCAGGCTGTTTCCAGTGCCAAGGCCGCAGGCATGTGGCAATTCATGCCCGCCACGGGGACTTACTTCGACCTCAAGCAAAACGCTTTCCGCGATGACCGGCGCGATGTGCTCGCCTCCACCCGTGCGGCGCTGGACTACCTGCAAAAGCTGTACGGCATGTTTGGCGACTGGCACCTGGCCCTGGCCGCCTACAACTGGGGCGAGGGCAGTGTGAGCAGGGCCATTGCCCGCAACCAGCGCCTGGGCTTGGGCACCAGCTATACGGAGCTGAACATGCCTGCCGAGACGCGCCTGTATGTACCCAAGTTGCAGGCGGTAAAAAACATCGTGGCCGACCCGGACAGCTTCCGGGCCGAGCTGCCCCTGATCGCCAACCACCCCTATTTCCAGACCGTGGAGATCGATCGCGACATCGACGTGGAACTGGTGGCCAAGCTGGCCAGCGTGGACCTCAAGGACTTCCGCGCGCTGAACCCCTCGCTCAACAAGCCGGTGATCTTCGCTGCAGGCACGCCGCAGATTTTGCTGCCCTGGGATAACGCCCAGGTGTTCCGCCGTAACCTGGAGGCCTACGACCAGGGCCAGTACGCGAGCTGGACTGTCTGGACGGCACCACGTACCTTGAGCGTGAGTGACGCGGCACAGCGCGTGGGCATGAGTGAAAGTGCCCTGCGTAGCCTCAACGATATTCCCCCACGCATGCTCATCAAGGCAGGCTCGGCCCTGATCGTGCCGCGTGGCAGCGCCATCCAGGAAGACGTGACTGGCCGCCTGGCCGATAACGGCCAACTGGCGCTCGCACCAGAGATTGTTACCAAGCGCACCACCGTGCGCGCTGGCAAGCGCGACACCGTCGCCAGCGTCGCCCAGCGCTACCGGGTCAGCGCCTCCAGCGTGGCCGACTGGAACGATGTGAAGCTGGGCTCCGCCTTCAAGGTTGGCCAGCAGATCGTCTTGCACTTGCCCGTGCGTGCCAGCGCGGGCAAGGGCGGTGGCGGCACGCGCAAAACCGCGCAGGCACCTGCCAGGGAGAGCAAGCCTTCGCGCCGAGGCGGTACGCCCTCGAAGGTGAAGCGCCGCTGAGAATCCGGGCGCGCTGCTGGCGGGCCGTGGCGCTGGTGGCTGTCAGCGGTAGCCGATGAAGAGGATGCCGATATTCACCAGAAAGGCCACCCCCCACACTGCGCTGCGCGCGGTGGCCATGTCGGCCACGTACATCATGATGTAGAAGCCGCGCAGCAGGATGTACAGGCACGCCAGCAGGTCCAGCAGGGTTTGGGGCGCGCCCAGTTGGTGGGCAATGACCACGGCGCCAATGAAGAACGGCAGCGCTTCAAAGCTGTTGGCCTGCGCCGCATTGGCGCGGGCGCGCCAATCGGTTTGGCGCGCCAGCCAGCCGCGCGGGTCATGGTTGTCATAGCCACCCTGGCGGGAGGACTTGTCCATGCCCGCCCGTTTGGCGAGCAAAGCGCATACCAGCGGCAGCACAGCCGCAACCAGCACGCACCAGTAAGCCACCGTGAAGCGGGCAACATACAAGGGGGTGTTCATTTCAAGCCTTTGAGGGTTCTTGCGCCCGCCAGTCGTGCGCTAGGTGCTATGAATAGGTGAGCAAAAAGAGCCGCTGTACGCTCATCGCCGATCGACCAATGCGTGGGCAATGGTACCCAGATCGACGTATTCCAGCTCGCTGCCCACGGGCACGCCGCGCGCCAGCCGGGTGACGTGCAGCCCGCGCCGCTTCAGCGCTTCGCTGATGGCATGGGCCGTGGCTTCACCTTCGGCCGTGAAGCCGGTGGCCAGAATCACTTCTTGCACCTGGCCGTCGCAGGCGCGCTCAATCAACTGGGTGAGTCCGATTTCCTTGGGGCCGACACCGTCCAGCGGAGACAGGCGCCCCATGAGGACGAAGTACAGCCCGGCATAGGCGCCGGTGCGCTCCATGGCAGCCTGGTCGGCCGGGGTTTCGACCACGCACAGCCGGGCACGGTCGCGCGCCGGGTCGAGGCAGGTGGCACACACCGTTGCTTCGGTGAAGGTGTGGCAGCGCTCGCAGTGGCGCACCGAGGCCGCTGCCGTTTGCAAGGCCAGGGCCAATTGGCCGGCCCCCGCGCGGTCGCGTTGCAGCAAATGGAACGCCATGCGCTGCGCGGACTTGATGCCGACGCCCGGCAGAATGCGCAGGGCCTGGACCAGCGCGTCAAGCGCGCCCGCGTCTGCCATCGGTCAGAACGGGAACTTCATCCCGCCGGGCAGGCCGGGCATGCCTGCGGTGAGCTTGCCCATTTTTTCCTGCGAGGTTTCCTCGGCCTTGCGCACGGCGGCGTTGAAGGCGGCGGCCACCAGGTCTTCGAGCATGTCTTTGTCGTCGGCCAGCAGGCTGGGGTCGATGGTCACGCGCTTTACGTCGTGCTTGCAGGTCATCACAACCTTCACCAGGCCAGCGCCCGATTCGCCTTCGACCTCGATGTTGCCCAGTTCGTCCTGGGCCTTCTTGAGGTTTTCTTGCATGGCCTGGGCTTGCTTCATGAGGCCGGCGAGTTGTCCTTTGTTGAACATGGCGTGTTTCCTTGCTTTGTGCTTTGAATGGTTGGGTACAGCGTACTAGGGTTGAACGGGCTTGATGCTGCCGGGCACGATTTTCGCGCCGTGCTCGCGCACCAGGGCCTGTACGGTCGGGTCGTTGTTCACGATATCTTCTGCCACGCGCTGGCGCTCGGCGGCCGCGGCGGCGTTGCGGCGCGCCGGGGTGTCGGTGACGGCGCCCACCTCCACCGTGAGCTGTTGTGCGTGGCCGGCGGCTTCCAGCGCGGTGCGCAGGCGCTCGCGTGCCGTGGGCTGGTTGAGCGACTCGCGCTCGACACGAACCATCCAGTGCGCACCGTCGCGGGCTATGAGCTGGGACTGTAGCGCCAGCTCGCGCGCCAGCGCCGTAATGGCCTCTGCCGCGATCAGCGCCTGCACCGTGGTGTGCCAAAAGGCGCCATCCGGCGTGGGCGTGAAGCGCGTTGCCGCACCGCTGCTGGCGCCCTGTTGCTGCAGGCGTGGCCCGGGCTCTGGCGCTTCGCGCACGGGAATGCGCATGACGGGCGGCGGCTCATGCGCAGCGGGTGGCTCCAGCGGTACGCGCTGTGCCACCTCCTCGATGGAACGCACGGGCAGGGCGATGGGGGCGGCGGTATCCACTGCCATTGGCTCGGGCGGGGATTCCGGCGTGGAGAAGGTGTCCTCGAAAGGGGGCGCGGAGGTGTCAAATGCCTCGGGGACCCCCGCATCGGCCGGCGCAAGCGCCGCGGGTGGTACGTCAGGGCTTTGCTCGGTGTGCGCCGCCGTGGCTGTCGGCGTGGCCGTGACGGTCTCGGAGCCCGCCGAGGGCGCGGGCTCAGCTGGCGTTAGAGTTTTTTTTTCCACGCTGCCCGGTACGAACCCTGGAGGCTTGAATGCCAGCAGGCGCAGCAGCGCCATGGTGAGTGCGGCGTATTCGTCAGGGGCAAGCCCCAGCTCGGTGCGTCCGTGCAGGCAAATGCTGTAGAGCAGCTGGGTTTCGTCGGCGGGCAGCAACTGGGCCAGGCGCACGGTTTCCGCAGCCTCGGGGTCGCTGCCGTCGACCGCCTCGGCCATTTGCGGTACAGCCTGCAGCACGGCCATGCGCTGCAGCACGGCGCACATGTCTTCCAGCGTGGAAGCGGCGGACAGGCCGTTGACGCGCAGCGTGTCCGACGTCTCCACGACCGCGCGGCCATCGCCGAGTGCCAGCGCCTCAATCAGGCGCAGCACATGCGAACGGTCCACGGCGCCCAGCATTTGGCGCACGCCGGCTTCCTGCAGCTGGCCGCTGCCGAAGGCGATGGCCTGGTCGGTGAGTGAAAGTGCGTCGCGCATGGAGCCACGCGCCGCGCGCGCCAGCAGGCGCAGCGCCTGCGGCTCGGCGGGTACGTTCTCTTGGGCCAGCACGCGCGTGAGGTGCTCCAGCACGGTTTCGGGTGCCATCGGCCGCAGGTTGAACTGCAGGCAGCGCGAGAGCACGGTGACCGGCACCTTCTGCGGGTCGGTGGTGGCCAGTACGAACTTGAGGTACTCGGGCGGCTCCTCCAGCGTCTTGAGCATGGCGTTGAACGCCGTGTTCGTGAGCATGTGCACTTCGTCGATCATGAAGACCTTGAAGCGCCCCTGCACCGGTTTGTACACGGCCTGCTCCAGCAGGCCCTGCACCTCGTCCACACCGCGGTTCGAGGCCGCATCCAGCTCGGTGTAGTCGGGGAAACGCCCGCTGTCGATGGCTGTGCAGGCCGGGCACACGCCGCATGGCGTGGCGGTGATGCCACCCTGGCCGTCCGGCCCCTGGCAGTTCAGCGACTTGGCCAGGATGCGCGACACCGTGGTCTTGCCCACGCCGCGCGTACCCGTGAACAGGTAGGCATGGTGCAGTCGCTGCTGCGTGAGGGCGTTGGTCAGCGCCTGCACCACATGCTCCTGCCCGACCATTTCCGAGAAATTGCGCGGGCGGTACTTGCGGGCGAGTACGAGATAGGACATAGGAGGGGGATTCTAGCCGTCCCTATCCCAGAGCCCGCCGGGGCTGCAGGGGGGAGTTTTAGGCATGAAATCGGGCTCCAGCGCTTTTCTGGCAAGCGCTGGCAGCTATCAAAAGTGATGTTTCAGAGTGGTTGCGCTACGAGGTCATGCCCCTGCGCCTGGACGATGCGCGCGCGCACGAAGTCGCCCACCTTGAACTGCTTGCTGATCTTCTCGGGCGGCAGCAGGTGCACCACGCCATCGATCTCGGGCGCATCGGCATAGCTGCGCCCGCGCCCGCCCTTGCGGCCCATGGCCGGGGCATGGTCGACCAGCACCTGCATGGTGGCGCCCACGCGGCTGCGCAGCTTGGCGATGGAAACCTCTTCAGCCACGGCCATGAAGCGCGCGCGGCGCGCCTCGCGCTCTGCCTGCGGCAGCATGCCGGGCAGCTGGTTGGCGTCGGCGCCATGCACGTCGCTGTAGGCAAAGCAGCCAGCGCGGTCGATCTGCGCCTCGCGCATGAAGTCCAGCAGGTGCTGGAATTCTTCCTCCGTCTCGCCAGGGAAGCCGGCGATGAAGGTGCTGCGGATCACCAGATCCGGGCACATGGCGCGCCAGCGCTGGATGCGCTCAAGGTTCTTCTCGCCGCTGGCCGGGCGCTTCATCCGCTTGAGCACGTCGGGGTGGCTGTGCTGGAAGGGCACGTCCAGGTAGGGCAGCACCAGGCCTTCGGCCATCAGTGGAATGATCTCGTCCACGCTCGGGTAAGGGTACACGTAGTGCAGGCGCACCCAGGCGCCGTAGGGTGCGGCAATCTCGCCCAGCGTACGCACCAGCTCCAGCGTGCGCGTCTTGACTGGCTTGCCGTCCCAGAAGCCCGTGCGGTACTTCACGTCCACACCGTAGGCCGAGGTGTCCTGGCTGATGACCAGCAGCTCCTTCACCCCGCCTTCGAACAGCGCTTTGGCTTCCTTGAGCACATCGCCCACGGGGCGCGACACCAGGTCGCCGCGCATCGACGGGATGATGCAGAAGGTGCAGCGGTGGTTGCAGCCCTCGCTGATCTTCAGGTAGGCATAGTGGCGCGGCGTGAGCTTGATGCCCGCCTCGCCAAAGGCGCACGGCACCAGATCGAGAAACGGGTCGTGCGGCTTGGGCAGGTGCGTGTGCACGGCCTCCATCACTTCCTGCGTGGCATGCGGGCCCGTGACGGCCAGAACACTGGGGTGCACGCCCTTGACCAGATTGCCGCCGCCATCGTCAGCGCGTGCCCCCAGGCAGCCCGTGACGATGACCTTGCCATTCTCGGCCAGCGCTTCGCCGATGGTGTCGAGGCTCTCCTTCACGGCATCGTCAATGAAGCCGCAGGTATTAACGATCACCAGGTCCGCGCCTTCGAACGTCTTGGAAGTCTGGTAGCCCTCGGCCGAGAGCTGCGTGAGGATGAGTTCGGAGTCGGTGAGTGCCTTCGGGCATCCGAGGGAGACGAACCCGACCTTGGGTGTCTTGGCGGTCGCAGAAGTCGCGGCCGCGTCGTGGGCATGTGAATTCATGGAGGTTCCGCAGGGCGGCCTGGCGGATGAGGTGGGGGCCAGCATTTTAAGCCAGCCCGCTGGATTGCCTGTGCCCCAGCCAGTTCCACCCGCGGGGGCGTGTGCAATCCATCATGCCGGCGACGGCTGCGTTTGAATGGCTATAGGCATTATCTGGGGCAAGGTCAAATTAACTGGAGGCAGAAAGGCATTTCCGTTAAATTGGTCCGCAAATTTCCCGGAGGAAGCCGATGCGATGCCCCCCCATTCTCGATAGCGAACCACAACGCTTGGCGGCGCTGGCGGAGTATGAGTTTGATGAGTGCAGGGAACTCCCCAGTCTGGGGGCTGTGGTATCCATGGCGACCCGTATTTTCAATACGCCGGTTTCCCTGGTGAATATGGTTGGTAATGACCATGTGTTCTTTGCCGCCAGCAGCGGCATTACCGAAGCCGATATGCGCAGGGACGTATCGTTTTGTGCCCATGCCATTGCCCAAGACGATGTGATGGTGGTGCCCGACGCACTGTGCGACGAGCGTTTTCATGACAATCCTTTGGTGCAGGGGGAGTCGGGTATCCGGTTTTATGCAGGCGTACCCTTGATATCTCCCAAGGGGTTTCCTTTGGGCGCGCTGTGCGTCATAGACTATCAGCCCCGTGCAGGGCTCTCGGACGAGGACAAGGGCGCCATGCGCGAACTGGCACGCATCGTTTGCGACAAGCTGGAATTGCGGCGCATCGAGATGGCTGGGCAACAGGGGACATCCCGCTTCGACGCTTTGGCGGAGCATTCGCCATCGGCCATCGTGTCGTTTGGCAGCGACTGCCGAATCATTGCGTGGAATGCTGCAGCCACCAGAATGTTTGGTTACGCATCCGCCGAAGTGTTAGGGCGCAGCATTGAAATCCTCATGCCGGCGCATCAGCAGGCGGCATTTCGCTTGCGTATCGCCAGTGCTGTGGCGTTTCGCAAGATTCAATCCAGCATGCCGATTGAAGTCACAGGTCTGCGCAAGAACGGCTCTGAGTTTCCCGCAGAGTTGGCGGCCTCCTATTGGGAGGAGCAAGGCCGTATCCGGTTCGGCGCCATCGTCCAAGACATCAGCGAACGGTTGCGGCAGCAGGAAGAGCTCAACCGTTTGGCCAATTTCGATACGCTGACGGGCTTGGCCAACCGTGCGCTCTATCACCGATCAATTCAAGACAGCATCGCTGCCGGTCGGGGCAGTGCGGCGCTGGTGCTCGATCTGGATGATTTCAAGGACATCAACGATACCCTCGGGCACAGCGTTGGCGACCGTATCCTCTGCGAGATTGGCGATCGGCTGCGTACTGTGGCACGGCCTGGCGATGTGGTTGCACGTATCGGTGGCGATGAGTTCGCATTCCATCTTTCTGATGTGGACGGTGTGAAGGAGGCCCAGCGCATCGCCGAGGAAGCGATCATGGCCATCAATCGCCCTTTTGGCATTGATGGTCAAGATGTGCATGTCGCCGTCAGTTGTGGCATTGCCTTGGCGCCACAGCATGCGGGCGAAGCCATTGCGCTGATTGAGAATGCGGACCTCGCCCTTTTCCATGCCAAGGGTGCGCTGCGGGGGCATGCCTCGGTCTTTGTGCCTGCACTGCGCGCTGCGGCCAGTACGCGCAGGCTTTACGACAGTGAATTACACCGTGCAGTGGACAGCGGTGAATTTCGGCTCCACTACCAGCCGCAGGTGCAAATCGAAAATGGCGCGCTTATTGGGGCGGAGGCGCTGATTCGCTGGGCGCATCCACAGCGTGGGCTGCTCCCGCCGGGAGAGTTCCTCCCCATGCTGGAAAGCAGCTCTTTAGCCGTCACTGTAGGCGATTGGATTCTGGATACCGCATGTGCGCAGGCGGCGCTGTGGCAAAAAGCCGGCCTGGAGCGTTTTCGCATGGGGGTGAATTTGTTCGGCGTGCAGTTCCGCGCAGGAGACCTGTCGCAGAAGGTGCTGGCGGCGCTTGCAAGGCACCAGCTCCCCCCGCATGCGCTGGAATTGGAGATTACCGAGAACATCGCCCTCGACAACGAAGAAATTGTTCTTCCTCCGCTGCGGGTGCTGCACGATATGGGTGTCGGCATCGCATTTGATGATTTCGGCACCGGATATGCATCGCTCAGCCTGCTCAAGCATTATCCGTTGACGCGTCTCAAGATTGACCGCTCGTTTGTGCAGCAAATCCTGGAATCACGGCAGGACGACGCGGTGGTGCGTGCCATCCTCGATATCGCACGCAATTTCAATCTGGAGGTGATTGCCGAAGGTGTTGAAACCGAGGCGCAACGGCAAAAACTGCACCAGTATGGCTGCAAAGAAGGGCAGGGTTATCTTTTTGGGAAACCCATGCCGGCGGAGTTGTTTGCCTCGTACTTTGATCGGCTTGTCGCGCGATCGTAGGGCGGGCCATAGGCTCTGGGTGGGGCCAGGCCCATAGCCCGCGCAAAGAGGTCTCAGATGCCGCTGTGGTAGCTGGTCACGCGTTCCACTTCATTTTTCGAGCCCAGGATCACGCTCACGCGTTCGTGCAATTGCGTGGGCTGGATGTCCAGGATGCGCTGGCGTCCGTTGGTGGCCGCACCGCCCGCCTGTTCGACGAGCCAGCCCATGGGATTGGCTTCGTACATCAGGCGCAGCTTGCCGGGCTTGTTGGGCTCGCGCTTGTCCCAGGGGTACATGAAGACGCCGCCACGGCACAGGATGCGGTGCACGTCGGACACCATGCTGGCGATCCAGCGCATGTTGAAGTCCTTGCCGCGCGGGCCTTCCTTGCCCTGCAGGCATTCGTCGATGTAGCGCTTGACCGGCTCGTCCCAGTGGCGCATGTTGCTCATGTTGATGGCGAATTCCTTGGTGTCCTCGGGAATGCGCACGTTCTCGCGCGTGAGCACGAAGGAGCCTTGCTCGCGGTCCAGGGTGAACATGGCCACGCCGTCGCCCACGGTGAGCACCAGGGTGGTTTGCGGGCCGTAGATGCAGTAGCCGGCCGCCACCTGCTTGCTGCCAGGTTGCAGGAAGTCTTCCTCGGTCACGCCCGGGTGGCCCTCGGGTTTCTTGAGCACGCTGAAGATGGTGCCGATGCTGACATTCACGTCGATGTTGGACGAGCCGTCGAGCGGGTCGAACATCAGCAGGTATTCGCCCAGCGGGTAGCGGTTGGGCACCAGGTAGATGCCTTCCATCTCCTCGCTGGCCATGGCGGCGAGGTGGCCGCCCC
>Ga0222428_100255_pt1 | contig 34215 bp, 34 predicted proteins | sample 2B5Ametagenome_FD_182471 | JGI IMG/M metagenome (GOLD analysis project Ga0222428, IMG submission 182471) | Enriched microbial communities from leaf-cutter ant dump, University of Wisconsin, Madison, United States - 2B5A (version 2) | ecosystem: Environmental > Terrestrial > Nest > Insects nest >...
CCCGGCTTCATGCCCGGCACCAGCCAGGAATACGGCGGCATCATCAAGCACGGCGCCAAGCTGCTGTACGCGTACGCCGAGTGCACCGTGCCGAAGATCACCGTCATCACGCGCAAGGCCTACGGCGGTGCGTACGACGTGATGGCCTCCAAGCACCTGCGTGGCGACGTGAACCTGGCCTGGCCCAACGCCGAGATTGCCGTGATGGGTGCCAAGGGCGCGGTGGAGATCATCTTCCGCGAGGACAAGAACGACCCGGTGAAGCTCGCCGCGCGTGAAGCTGAATACAAGGAGCGCTTCGCCAACCCGTTCGTGGCGGGCGCACGCGGCTTCATCGACGACGTGATCCTGCCGCACGAAACGCGCAAGCGCATCTGCCGCTCGTTGGTCATGCTGCGCGAGAAGAAGCTTGAGAACCCGTGGCGCAAGCACGGGAACATCCCCCTGTAATCGGCCACGGAGAACAAGAACATGTTTACGAAAATCCTGATCGCCAACCGCGGCGAAATCGCCTGCCGCGTCATCGCCACCGCCCGCAAGATGGGCATCGCCACCGTGGCCGTGTATTCCGATGCCGACAAGGAAGCGCGTCATGTCAAGCTGGCCGATGAGGCCGTGCACATCGGCGCCGCTCCCAGCCGCGAGTCGTACCTGCTGGCCGACAAGATCATTGCCGCCGCCAAGCAAACCGGCGCGCAGGCCATCCACCCCGGCTATGGCTTCCTGAGCGAAAACGAGGCCTTTGCCCAGCGCTGCGAAGACGAAGGCATCGCCTTCATCGGCCCCAAGGCGCATTCGATTGCGGCCATGGGCGACAAGATCGCGTCCAAAAAGCTGGCGAATGAAGCCAAGGTCAACACCATCCCTGGCTACAACGACGCCATCAGCGGCCCCGAGCAGGCGGTGGAGATTGCCAAGGGCATCGGCTACCCCGTGATGATCAAGGCATCGGCGGGCGGCGGCGGCAAGGGCCTGCGTGTTGCCTACAACGACAAGGAAGCGTTCGAAGGCTTTGCCAGCTGCCAGAACGAGGCGCGCAACAGCTTCGGCGACGACCGCATCTTCATCGAGAAGTTCGTGCAGGAGCCGCGCCACATCGAGATCCAGATCCTGGGCGACAGCCACGGCAACGTGATCTACCTGAACGAGCGCGAGTGCTCCATCCAGCGTCGCCACCAGAAGGTGATTGAAGAGGCACCATCGCCCTTCATCAGCGATGCCACGCGCAAGGCCATGGGCGAGCAGGCCGTGGCCCTGGCCAAGGCCGTGAAGTACCAATCCGCTGGCACGGTGGAGTTCGTGGTCGGCAAGGACCAGGACTTCTACTTCCTCGAAATGAACACCCGCCTGCAGGTGGAGCACCCGGTGACCGAGTGCATCACCGGCCTGGACCTGGTGGAGCAGATGATCCGCGTAGCGGCTGGCGAGAAGCTGGCGATCACGCAGGCCGACGTCAAGCGCGACGGCTGGGCCATCGAGTGCCGTATCAACGCCGAAGACCCGTTCCGCAACTTCCTGCCCTCTACCGGCCGTCTGGTGCGTTTCCAGCCACCGGAAGAGAGCATGTTCCAGTCCGACACCAGCAAGAAGCTGGGCGTGCGCGTGGACACCGGCGTGTACGAGGGCGGCGAGATCCCGATGTACTACGACTCGATGATCGCCAAGCTCATCGTGCACGGCACCGACCGCAACGATGCCATCGCCAAGATGCGCGCGGCGCTCAACGGCTTCGTCATCCGCGGCATCAACAGCAACATTCCGTTCCAGGCCGCGCTGCTGGCGCACCCCAAGTTCGTCTCGGGCCAGTTCAACACCGGTTTCATTGCCGAGCACTACGGCAAGGGCTTTGCCGCCGAAGACGTGCCGCACGACGATCCTGACTTCCTGGTGGCCCTGGCAGCCTACATGCACCGCCGCTACCGTGCGCGCGCCTCGGGCATCACCGGCCAGCTGGCCGGCCATGAAGTGAAGGTGGGCGAGCAATTCGTGGTCGTCACACTGGGCCAGGAAGGCAAGAACCAGCACACCGAGGTATCGGTGACCGACTTCGAGATGGACGGCAAGACCCGCTCCAGCGCCGTGTCGGTGAACGGCAAGAGCTACCAGATCAGCAGCGAAGCCACGCTGGGCCAGATCCGCGTGCAAGGCCAGTGCAACGGCATGGGCTTCACCGCCCAGGTGGAGCGCGGCGCGGGCAAGAACCCGCTGGCCCTGCGCATCCAGCACAACGGCACGCAGATCGAGACCATGGTGCTCTCGCCCCTGGGCGCACGCCTGCTGGCACTGATGCCCTACAAGGCGCCGCCAGACCTGTCCAAGTTCCTGCTCTCGCCCATGCCCGGCCTGCTGGTCGACGTGGCCGTGCAGCCGGGCCAGAAGGTGCAGGCCGGTGAAAAGCTGGCCGTGATCGAAGCCATGAAGATGGAAAACATCCTCTTTGCTGCGCAGGATGGCGTGGTGGGCAAGATCGTGGCCGGCAAGGGCGAGTCGCTGGCGGTGGACCAGGTCATCCTGGAATTTCAATGAAATATGCCTCCAGCGCTTTCCAGTAAAGCGCTGGCAGCTATCAGATGAGGAGCATCCAATGACCCGCCCCTTTAAAGTGCTGGGCATCCAGCAAGTCGCCATCGGCGGTACCGACAAGGGCCGCATGAAGAAGCTGTGGGTGGACATGCTGGGTCTGCAGCAGACCGGCACGTTCCAAAGCGAGCGCGAGAACGTCGATGAGGACATCCTGGCCATGGGGCAGGGCGCCTTCAAGGTCGAGGTGGACATCATGCAGCCGCTCGACATCGAGAAGAAGCCCGCCGTGCACACCACGCCGCTGAACCACATCGGCCTGTGGATCGACGACCTGCCCAAGGCCGTGGAATGGCTCACGGCCCAGGGCGTGCGCTTTGCGCCCGGCGGCATCCGCAAGGGTGCAGCCGGCTACGACATCACGTTCCTGCACCCCAAGAGCAATGACGAGTTCCCGATCGCGGGTGAGGGCGTGTTGATTGAGCTGGTGCAGGCGCCGCCGGAAGTGATTGCTGCACTCGGCTGACGCTCTTTTTGCCCTCTAGCGCGCATGCAATAAGCGCTAAAAGCTATTGAATAGATAGCACTTCCAAGCGCCGTATCCCGTAAGGGGTCCGGCGCTTGTTGCGTTTGCACGCGCCGGGCATGCCTTGCGGACGCCACCGGCGCCGGCCCGCCATGGCAACTTGCATGAGGCGCGAGCCATGGCCCGGCAGCAGGGTTGCGCAGCATTTCGCAAGCAGGGGAAAATAACCTGTGGGCAGCCGATATATTGGAGAACCCGACGACACGGAGACTCCCATGCGCCTGCTTCAGCCTCTGCACGTCCACCTCTCCACGCTGTTTTTCACGCTGACGTTGCTGGTTGGGTGTTTGATTGGCGGGCTTGGCTACTACATGAGCGCCAGCATGGTGCAAACCGCCGCCAGCGAGCAGTGGGAGCGCATGGGCCAGTCCGTGCAGCAGGAGCTGCGCAACACCCTGGAGCCTGCCGAAATGGCGCTGCAGTTTCTGCGCGTGCACCGCATTACCTTGGCGGATTCGTTGCCGCAGCGGCTCGACAGCCTGAGCGTCATGTCCCAGGTGCTCAAAGGGGCCTCCGTCATCAGTGCCGTCTACGTGGGCTATCCGAACGGCGATTTCTTCCTGCTGCGGCGCCTGGATGAAAGCGACCACGCCTTGCTGGATGCGCCGCCGGCGGCACGGTTTGTGGTCCAGAGCATCGCCCACGGCACTGAGCCGGCCGGGTACTACATCTACCTGGGCGCGCAAGGTGAAATCATCCAGCGCACCGAGCGCCAGGGGTATGGCAATGCCTACGACCCGCGCACCCGCGGCTGGTGGCGGCAGGCCCAGTCTGCCAAAGGCGTGGTGCAAACCCGCCCCTATGTGTTCTACACCACGCGCTCGGTGGGCATCACGCTCGCGGCTGCGGCGCAGGAAGGGGGCGCCGTGGTGGGCGCCGATATCAACCTGGCTACGTTGGGCGCATTCCTGGCGCGCCACAAAGTCACGCCCAGTACCGAACTGGCCTTGGTCAATGGCGAAGGCGAACTGGTGGCCCATGAGCGCATTGCCGCGCTGCTGCATGCCGGTGAGCGCCGTGGCGCCATGCCGCAGCTGGCCGAATTGCGCAGTGCCCCCCTGGCACAGCTTTTCCAGCAGCCGCTGAGCCGCCAGGAACGTGCGCTGAGCCGGTATGTCGATGGCAGCGGCGCAGTGTGGCGCACGGCGGCCGTGCGCATGTTCATGGAGGAGTCGCAGGACTTGCGCTTGCTCATGGCCATTCCCGATGCCGAGCTGACCGCCGACGCCCGGCGCCAGCTGAAATGGTCTGCCCTGGCCACCTTGCTGATCATCGTGCTGTCGATCCCCCTGACCTGGGTGCTGGCACGCGCGATTTCTCAGCCCATGCGCCGCTTGGTGCGCGATGTGGATGCCATCCGGCATTTCGATTTCCAGCAGCCCATCCAAGTCACGCCCCTGGTCAAGGAGACCCGTGACCTCGCCGTGACGCTGCAAGGCATGCAGGCCACCATCCGGAGGTTTCTCGATCTGAGCATGGCCGTCGCCTCCGAGGAGCAGTTCGACCGCCTCCTGCCGCGCTTGCTGCGCGAAACGGTGCTCACTGCCGGCGCTGCGACGGGGGTGCTGTACCTGGCCGATGGCCAGCGGCTGGTGCCTTCCAGTGCCTTGTGCCCCGATGGCACGGCACTCGATCCCCAGGCGCTTGCGCAACTGGCGGCCCCCCAGATGCCCGGCCCGGCAGCGCCCGGCGCGGGCGAAGACGCATCCACCGCCGGCCCTTTGATGGATATGGCCCTCTCCGAAGGGCGTGTGTGCAGCCGGCCCATCACTGCGGAGGATCTGGACGCATTGCGCCTGCAGGCCCCTGGGCTGCCCGAGGGACTGGCGCATGGCGTTGCGATTCCCTTGCTGAACCGGCGGCGCGAATGTGTGGGCGCCATGCTGCTACTGCTCAAGCGCCCGCCCGAGGGCGCACAGGTCTCTTTTGTGGCGGCCCTGTCCGGCACGGCCGCCGTCTCGCTGGAGGCCCGTGCACTGATCCAGGAGCAAAAGCAGCTGTTCGAGGCGTTCATTCAGTTGATAGCCGGGGCCATCGATGCCAAGAGTCCCTACACCGGCGGCCATTGCGCGCGCGTTCCTGAACTGGCCAAGATGCTGGCCCAGGCCGCCTGTGCCCAGACCGAGGGGCCGTTTGCCGCCTTTCAGCTCAGCGCGCAGGACTGGGAAGCGGTGCACATGGCCGCGTGGCTGCACGACTGCGGCAAAGTCACCACGCCGGAATACGTGGTGGACAAGGCGACGAAGCTGGAAACCATCTACGACCGCATCCACGAAGTACGCATGCGCTTCGAGGTGCTCAAGCGCGACGCGCAGATCGCCATGCACGAAGCCATGGCTGCGGGCATGCCACCGGCCCAGGCGCGCGCGGAGATGGAGCAGGCATGCCGTGTGCTGGACGAAGAATTCGCCTTCGTCGCCGCCTGCAACCAGGGCGGGGAATACCTGTCACCTTTGCAGCAGCAGCGGTTGCAGGACATTGCCCAGCGCACCTGGACACGCACGCTGGACGATGCCCTGGGCATTTCCCAGGAGGAGGCCCAGCGGCGCGCCCATATCCCCAAGGCCCCCCTGCCGGTGCAGGAGCAGCTGCTGTCGGACAAGCCCGAGCACCGCATCGAACGCGCCCCCCAAGACCGCATCGCCCCAGGCAATCCCTGGGGCTTTCGGATCGACGTGCCTGAGCTGCTTTACAACCGCGGCGAGCTGCACAACCTGCAGGTGTCGCGCGGCACGTTGTCCGCAGAGGAGCGCTACAAGATCAACGAGCACATGGTGCAAACCATCAAAATGCTCGCGCGACTGCCATTTCCCAAACACCTGCGCGCCGTGCCCGAAATTGCCGGAGGGCACCACGAAAAGATGGATGGCACAGGCTACCCCAGAGGCTTGCGCCGGGAAGACATGAGTCCTATGGCGCGGATGATGGCGGTCGCGGATATCTTCGAAGCGCTGACGGCGGCGGATCGCCCCTACAAGCCAGGCAAGCGCCTGTCCGAAGCCCTGCACATCATGGCGCGCATGTGCCGCGAGCAGCACATCGATGCTGACGTTTTCGCCCTGTTCTTGCGCGCGGGCGTCTACCAGGCCTATGCCGAGCGCTACATGCCGCCAGAACTCATCGATGCCGTGCAAATCGAGAACTACCTGCATTGATGCACGAGGATCGGCGCGAAATGCGGGTAAATGGAGGCATTTGCGCGCGTGATGGATGCGGCGATTTTTGTTGGCTGCAACCTGCTCTCAAAAGCCTTCAAAAATCGCCATTTGCATTCAATGCACATTGAGAAATGCGGCAAGTTGCTGCAACTTCTTTCGGGGTGTTTTTTATGCTCACGGGGCGTGCATTGGCCGCTGCTTTGCGCCGAGAATCCGCCGCATTGCTCTCAGCCTTTCAAGGAGTACGCGCCCCATGTCTTCACTTGCCCCTGTCGCTTGCGAATCCCCGCAGGACATCCAGCCCGTGCAACTGCACCGCCGTGCCAGCACCGCCGCACCTGCCGGCCCGTGGTCGGTGGACGCCATCCAGGCCCTGCTCGACAAACCGCTCATGGATCTGCTCTTCGAGGCCCAGACCGTGCACCGCCAGCACTGGCCCGCAGGTGACATTGAGCTGGCCACGCTGCTGTCGGTGAAAACGGGCGGTTGCCCCGAGAACTGCGGCTACTGCCCGCAGTCCGCCGAGTTCGATACGGGCGTCAAGGCCGAAAAACTCATGGGCGTGCAGGAAGTCACCGCCGCCGCCCAGGCCGCCAAGGACGCGGGCGCCACGCGCTTTTGCATGGGCGCGGCCTGGCGCGCGCCCAAGGACCGCGACATCGAGAAAATGAGCGAACTCATCAGCGCCGTGAAGGGCCTGGGCCTGCAGACCTGCGCCACCCTGGGCATGCTGCAGCCGCACCAGGCGCAGGCCCTCAAGCAGGCCGGCCTGGACTACTACAACCACAACCTGGATACCGCCCCCGAGTACTACACCGACGTGGTCAGCACGCGCCAGTACCAGGACCGGCTCGACACGCTGGCCAGCGTGCGTGCAGCGGGCATCAGCGTGTGCTGCGGTGGCATCGTGGGCATGGGCGAGGCGCCGGTACACCGTGCGGGCCTGATCGCGCAGCTTGCCAACCTGAATCCGTACCCCGAGTCGGTGCCGATCAACAGCCTGGTGCGTGTGCCAGGTACCCCGCTGGCCGACAGTGCACCCATCGACCCCTTCGACTTCGTGCGCGTGATCGCCGTGGCCCGCATCACCATGCCGCGCGCGCGCGTGCGCCTGTCTGCCGGGCGCCAGCAACTAGGTGACGCCGTGCAGGCGCTGTGCTTCATGGCGGGTGCCAATTCCATCTTCTATGGCGACAAGCTGCTGGTGACGGGCAACCCCGACGTGACGGCGGACGAGCAACTGCTCGCCAAGCTGGGCCTGCGCGGCCACCGCACCACGCAAACCGCTGCACCTGGTGAGGGGCGGGAGGAGGGCGCAGGGTGCTCCTGTAATGGGAGCTGCTAGCGCTTGATACCAAAGGGCTGGAGGGCTTTTTGATCAATCTTCACGGCCATGGCACATGGCGCGTGGCACGCCTGAAGAAAAACGGCGCTCCTTGCCGTCATGGCATGGAGCGCCGTTGCGAACCAACGGGCCGCCGCCTTGCGGCTGCGGCGTCAGTCCTTCTTCATCGGGCAGGTGCTGATACCCAGCAGCGGATACGCCGGGCAGAAGCGGAAAATGCCGGTCAGCAGCGGCACCACGCCGATGTACCCCCACCAGCCCACGGTGCCAGTGGCAGCCAGGGCGATCAGCACCAGGCCGACGATGATGCGCAGAATGCGGTCGATGCCGCCAACGTTGAGTTTCATGGTGTGTTCCTCCTTGGGGTTGGGAAAGTCAATCAGCCGAATGTCGGCGTGCTCGGCGCAGCCACGGGCTTGCCCGCGGCGGCCCAGGCGTCAAAGCCGCCAGCGATGGAGCGCACGTTCAGGTAACCCATGTCGTGCAGCGCGCAGGCCGCCAAGGCGGCGCGGCCGCTGGTCTTGCAATACAGCACGATGGCCAGGTCGCGCGGCGCCATGGCGGGCTGGCCGCTCATCTGGAATTCGAGCAGGCCGCGCGGCATGTTCACGGCGCCGGGCACATGGCCCTGGCGGTATTCGTCGGGTTCGCGCACGTCGATCAGCACGTCCGCCTGGGTGATGGCGGCTTCGGCTGCGTCCACGGGCACTTCCTGAATGCGCGCCTTGGCAGCGGCCACAAGGTCGAGGGCAGTTTTCATGGGGTGGTCTCCTCGGGTGGGGATCAGCAGCCGGGCTTCACGCCCAGCTTGCGCAGAATGCTTTCCATCAGGCACCACTTGGTGAAGCCGCTTTGCAGCAGGTTGGCCCCGACGAAGGCCGTGAAGGCGAGCCACCATTGGCTCATGTAGAGCGGGCTGCCAGGCAGGCCCAGGGCCAGCGTGAGCAGGATGAAGGTGCCGGCGATGATGCGCACGATTTGCCAGGATGTCATGGCGTGGTTCCTTTCATGAAAACAGGTGAGAACACGTTCTAAAGGGCTTGGCCCAGCCAGCGCACCACGTGCGCCGGGCCCTGGTGGCCGGGTCCTTCGTCGAGGGTGAGCGGGCCTTCCCAGCCCAGCGTCTCGTGCAGCTGCCCGGCGAAGTCGCCGCGCAGTTGCTCCAGGGTGTAGAGCATGTCGGGGTCCTTGGGGCCGCCGCTGGTGTGCTGCAGCTGCAGGGGGTGAAAGGCTTCCAGCAGCAGCCAGCCTCCAGGGCGCAGGGCTTGCTGCAGGCGCTGGTGGATGGCGGCGCGCTGGGCCGAGGGAAAGTGCACGTAGGTCAGCACCACGGCGTCGTAGCTGCCGGGCGCTGGCGCCCACGCGGCCAGGTCGGCCTGCTCGGTAGCCAGGGGCACGCCCTGCTGCTGGGCCAGGGCGCGGGCCTTGGCCAGGCCCACCGCCGAGCCATCGACCGACAGCACGGTGTGGCCCTGCGTGGCCAGCCAGACGCCATTGCGGCCCTCGCCGTCACCCGGCACCAGCACCTGGCCGTGCGCGGGCAGGCGGTGTGCCTGCTCGCGCAGGAAAGCGTTGGGCTGCGTGCCGTACTTGTAGCCGGCAATGTCGAAGGCCTGGTCCCAGAATTTCATGAAAAATACCAAAAACGTAGGTGGATAAAGCGCTGGAAGCTATAAATTCAGTAGCTGCCAGGGCGCAGCGTCATTTCTCCAGCCGCACGATGCCCAGGGCCTTGAGCACGTGTTTTTCGTACACGGGTTCGGCGGTGCCGTTCTTCATCTTGTACATGAAGTACTTTTCAAATGCCACCTTGGCCAGGTGCACCCATTTGCCCTTTTTGAACCAGTTGACGTTGCGCGGCGGAATCTGCGGCAGCGCCACGAAGGCGGCGCCGGTGTCGCCCATGTCGGCCAGGCAGATGGCGTTCCAGGTGGCCTTGGCGTCGGCGCTCTGGCCCTGCAGTTCGGCGGCGATGTTGTGCACGATGGCCGAGACCATGGTTTCGATCATGTAGCCCGTCTTGGGCGCGCCCGTGGGCACGGGCGTGACCTCCACCGGCGGGATGGCCACGCACACGCCGGCCGAGAAAATGTTGCGGTACTTCTTGCTGCGCTGGTACTCATCGATCAGCACGAAGCCGCGCGGGTTGCACAGCCCTTCGACGGCGGCCACGGCGTCCACGCCCTTGAAGGCGGGCAGCATCATGCTGTACTTGAAGGGCAGTTCGTGCTCCTTCTTCGGCTGGCCGTTTTCGTCCATCTCGGTGACGAACATCTTGCCGGCCTCGACTTTTGTCACCTTGGCGTTGGTGATCCACTTAATGTCGTGGTTGCGGAACTCGCTCTCCAGCATGGATTTGGAGTCGCCCACGCCGCCCAGGCCCATGTGGCCAATGTAGGGCTCGCTGGTGACGAAGGTCAGCGGCACCTTATGGCGCAGCTTGCGGCGCTGCAGGTCTTTGTTGAAGATGAAGGCGAACTCGTACGCCGGGCCGAAGCACGACGCGCCGGGCATGGCGCCAATGATGGCCGGGCCGGGGTCTTGCAGGAAGGTCTGGTAGTCGGCCCAGGCCTTTTCGGCGTGGTCGATGGTGCAGATCGACTGCGTGTGGCCCTGCACCGGGCCGGCGCCCGGCACTTCGTCGAATGAGAGCTTGGGGCCGGTGGTAATCACCAAGTAGTCATAGGCCAGGCGCTGGCCGTCGGCCAGTTCCAGGGCATTGCCATCGGCGTCGATGCGATCCACGCGCTGGGCAATGAAATCGATGCCTTTTTTGGCCAGGCTCGGCGCGATGGGCAGCGTGGTTTCCTTGCGCTCGCGCCAACCCACGGCAACCCAGGGGTTGGAGGGCACGAACTGGAAATAGTCCAGCGCGTTGACGACCGTGATGCGGTGTTCCTTGCCGATGGCGGCGCGCAGGTCATAGGCGGCGGGCATGCCGCCCGTGCCGGCGCCGAGAATCACGATATGGGCCATGGTTGTCTCCTTTGGTGTAGTGGTTGCCAAGGCATTCGCGTGCGCTCAGATCACTGCGCGGATGCCAGAGCCTGATTGACGGCGCGCAGCCGCGCCTCGTCGAGTTGCCCCGCCAGCAGGGCCAGGCGCAGGTGGTCGATGAGCAGGGCACTGCGCGCCTGGGCCAGCGCCAGGGCGGTGGCTGCGTCGTCGTTTTGGGCGTTCAGCAGGTCGAGCAGGGTGCGGTCGCCCACCTCGTGGCCGGTCTGCGTGGCGTCCAGCCGGGCACGGCTGGCCACCTGGGCCTGCTCCAGCGCATGCACGCGCTGCGCGCCCATGCGCAGGCCCAGCCAGGCGGCCTGGACTTGCTGCGCCACCTGTTCGCGGGTGCTCAGGGTTTCGGCTTCGGCCTTGTCTTGCAGACGCAGGCTCTCTTCTTCCTTGGCGCTGCGCCAGCCGCCGGTGTACAGCGGCACCGTGAGCTGCAAGCCCACCATGGCGCTCAGGTTCTTGTTTTGCGCCGTGCCGTAGGCACCACTGCCGTGCAGGCGCTCCTGCCCGGCTTGGGCAACGAGATCCACGCTGGGCGCGGCACCCAGGCTGTGTTTGCGCGCCTCGGCGCGGGCCGCTTCGGCAGCCAGCGTCTGCAGGCGGATGCCGGGGTTGCCGTCCTCGGCCTGTTGCTGCCAGGCTTCCAGCGCCAGCGCGGTAGAGAGCAGTTCGCTCGCCGGGGCCGCTGGCAGGCGTGCCTGCAGCGTGGCGGTGGGCAGGCCGGTGGCGTCGGCCAGCAGGCGGCGTTTTACATCCAGGTCCACCTGGGCTGCCACCTGGCTGGCGCGCAGCGCCGCCAGGCGTGCGCTGGCCTCGTGCGTGTCGGTAATGGGCGCGCTGCCAACACGGTAGCGCTCTTGCGCTTCTTCGGCCGCCTTCTGCACGGCCGCATGCTGCTGGTCGATGACGCGCAGCGCCTCCTGCGCCACGGCTACGTCCAGGTAGCGCTGTGCGGTGCGCAGCATGGCCTGCTGCTGCTGCGCCTGCCATTGCAGGTCGGCCATGTCGGCCTGCAAGCGCAGTTGCTGCTGCTGGGCGCGGCGTTGCGGGTTGTACAGCGGCTGGCTGGCTTGCAGCTGCCAGCGCGTGGCCGTGCCGCCCGTGATGGAGGTGGCGACGTTGGCACCGTTCGTGGGCCCCATGCCGGGTGCCGAGAACTGCGCGCCGTGCATCTGCGTTTCGCCGTTGGCCACGCCGGCCGCCGCTGTCAGCGCCACGCCGGGGCGCCACAGCGCTGCAGCCTGGTCGCGCTGTGGCTGTGCAGCGGCATGCGCGGCACGTGCCACGGCCAGCGTGCGGTCGTGCTGCTGCGCGGCCTGCCAGGCCTGCAGCAGATCGGTGGCTGCGGCCAGGCCGGGGAGGGCGGCCAGGGTGCACGCCAGGGCCAGAGGGCGAAGGTGGGCGTGCATATCAGGCGGTGGTTTTCTGGGCGGCTTGGGTGAACTCGTCGAAGGCGGCGCTGGTGCGCGCGGCGTACATCAGCGACGGGCCGCCCCCCATGTACACGGCCATGGCCAGCGTTTCGGCCAGTTCGGCGCGGGTGCAGCCGAGCTTGACCAGTGCCTGCGTGTGGTAGCCCACACAGGGGTCGCAGCGGGCGGCGACGGAGAGCGCGGTGGCGATCAGCTCCTTGGTCTTGGCGTCCAGCGCGCCCGGCTTGCTCGCCCCCTGGGCCATGGCGGAGAAGCCGCGCAGGGTGTCGGGAATCTCACCGCGCAGCTTGGCGATCTCGGCGCTGGTGTCTTTGATGATGTCTTGGTAGCTGGGCAACATGGCAATGGCTCCTTGAAAAGGGTGGATGACAGTTTTTGCTATGGACTCAATAGCTGCTAGCGCTTGTTGCGTATGCCTCAAGTGCCAATTTGGCTGATTTTTTCTGCACGCCGGTGGTAGGCCGCGTAGTACAGCGTGGGGATGACGACGAGCGTGAGCAGCGTGGAAACCAGGATGCCGAAGATCAGCGAGATCGCCAGGCCGTTGAAGATCGGGTCGTCGAGGATGAAGAAGGCGCCAATCATGGCCGCCACGCCCGTGAGCACGATGGGCTGGGCCCGCGTGGCCACGGCATGCACCACGGCCTGGGCCATGGGCACGCCCGCAGCCTGCTGCAGCCGCACGAAGTCCACCAGCAGGATGGAGTTGCGCACGATGATGCCGGCCAGCGCGATCATGCCGATCATGCTGGTGGCGGTGAACTGCGCACCCAGCAGAGCGTGGCCTGGCATCACGCCGATGATGGTCAGCGGAATCGGCGCCATGATGATGAGCGGCGCCAGATAAGAGCCGAACTGCGCCACCACCAGCAGGTAGATCAGCACCAGGCCCACGGCGTAGGCAGCGCCCATGTCGCGGAAGGTTTCGTAGGTGATGCGCCATTCGCCGTCCCAGCGCAGGGTGTAGTCGCGCAGCGCGTCCTCGGGCATGGCGACGAAGGTTTCCTTCAGTGCCGTGCCGCCGGGTGCCTGGATCTGGGCGATGGCACTGCGCATGGCGAACATGCCGTACAGCGGGCTGTCAACGCGCCCGGCCATGTCGCCCTGCACGTAGTCCACGGGCAGCAAGTCCTTGTGGTACAGCGGCTGTTCGCGCTGCGTGTCGCTCACGGTGACCAGCTCGCGAATGGGCACTGCCTGGCCCGTCGTGCCGCGCACGGTGAGCTGCAGCAGCGCGTCCAGACTGCCGTGGCTGTCATCGGGCAATTGCAGCCACACGGGCACGGGCACCTTGCTCGCGTCGCGCAGGTAGGTCGCGGCGTCGCCCGCCAGCCCGGCGCGCAGCGTGGCAACGATGGCCTGCTGCGACACGCCGGCCAGCGCGGCCTTGCGACGATCGACCAGCAGCAGCTTGCGCGGTGCGGCGGCAATGGTTGTCGAGTCCACATCCACCACGCCATCGGTCCGCTCGAACACGGCGCGCACGGCTTCGGTGACCTGGCGGCGGCCAGCGGGCTCGGGGCCGTAGACCTCGGCCACGATCGGGGCCATCACCGGCGGGCCGGGCGGTACCTCCACCACTTTCACGTTGGCATTCCAGCGCTTGCCGATCTCCTGCAGGGCAGGGCGCACTCGCATGGCAATGGCATGGCTCTGGTCTTTGCGGTGGGCCTTGTCCACCAAATTGACCTGGATGTCGCCCAGCTCGCTGGCGGCGCGCAGGTCGTACTGGCGCACCAGGCCGTTGAAGTTGATGGGCGCGGCGGTGCCGGCGTAGGCCTGGTAGTCACGCACCTCGGGCACGGTGGCCAGGTGGGCGCCCAGCTCGCGCAGCACGGCGGCGGTTTCTTCCAGCGGGGTGCCGGCGGGCATATCGACCACCACCTGGAACTCGGACTTGTTGTCGAACGGCAGCATCTTGAGCTGCACCCAGCCCACCACCGGCAGCAGCACCGACAGGGCGATCAGCCCGGCCACGGCCAGGCCCAGCAGGGTGCGGTTGCGCGCGCCGCGCTGCGCATCGAGCAACGGGCCAAAGATGCGCTGCAGGCGCGGCTCCAGCTTGGCTGCCAGGCCTGCGTGGCCATCGGCCGCGCCCTCGCCTGTGTGGGGTTTCATCCAGCGGCGTGCCAGCCAGGGCGTGACCACGAAGGCAATGGCCAGCGAAATCAGCATGCCCATGCTGGCGTTGATGGGGATGGGCGCCATGTAAGGCCCCATCAGGCCCGAGACGAAGGCCATGGGCAGCAGCGCGGCAATCACCGTGAAGGTGGCCAGGATGGTGGGGCCGCCCACTTCGTCCACGGCCCGGGGAATGCTTTGCAGCAGGCTGACGCCTGGTTCGAGCTGCTGGTGGCGGTGGATGTTTTCGACCACCACGATGGCGTCGTCCACCAAGATGCCGATGGAGAAGATGAGCGCGAACAGCGACACCCGGTTGAGCGTGAACCCCCAGGCCCACGATGCGAACAGCGTGGCGGTTAGCGTGAGCACCACGGCGAGGCCGACGATGGCCGCCTCGCGCCGCCCCAGTGCGATGAACACCAGGGCCACCACGGAAGCGGTGGCAAACAGCAGTTTCTGGATGAGCTTTTGCGCCTTGTCGTTGGCGGTTTCGCCGTAGTTGCGCGTTTCCACTACCTGCACGTCGTCGGGGATGACGGTGTTGCGCAACTGCGCCATGCGCGCTGCCAGCGCATTGGCTACGTCGATGGCGTTCTCGCCCGGCTTCTTGGTGATTTGCAAGGTGACGGCGGGGAACTCCTCGGGGCCCTGCTTGCCGGGCTTGCCCAGCCACACCATGCGCTGGGCCGGCGGCGGGCCGTCGCGCACCTCCGCCACGTCTTTCAGGAAGACGGGACGTCCGCCACGCGTACCGACGACCAGATCGGCCACTTCGTCAGCCGAAGAGAGAAACGGCCCGGCCTCCAGGGCGATGGTTTTTTCTCCGGCCAGCAAGTCGCCCACGGGCAAGCCCAGGTTGGCCGACTGCAGCGCGGCGCGCAGCTCAGGCACCGTCATACCAGTGCCCGCCATGCGTTCGGGCTGCAGGCGCACCAGGACGGCGCGCCCAGGACCGCCGATGGAGCGTACCTCGCGCGTGCCGGGCACGCGCTGGAGTTCGGCCTCAACGCTGTGTGCCACGCGCTCCAGGTCGAAGGCGCTGGCGTCTGCGTCCTTGCCGTGCAGCGTGAAGCTGACGATCGGCACATCGTCGATGCCCTTGGGGCGGATCAGCGGCTGCAGTACCCCCAGGCCCTCGGGCACGAAGTCGGCGTGGCTGCGCAACTGGTCATGCAGGCGCACCAATGCTTCGGTACGCGGCACGCCCACCTTGAACTGCACCGTGAGCACGGCCAGGCCCGGGCGCGAGACGGACATCACATGCTCCGTGCCCTCCATGCCCGAGAGCAGTTGTTCTGCTGGGGTGGCGACCATCTGTTCCACGTCGGCAACGCTGGCCCCGGGAAAGGGGATCAGCACGTTGGCCATGGTCACGTTGATCTGCGGCTCTTCCTCACGCGGCGTGACCAGCACGGCAAAGACGCCCAGCAGGAACGCCAGCAGCGCCAGCAGCGGCGTAATCTGCGCCTGCAGGAAGAGGGCGGCAATGCGGCCCGAAATGCCCATTTTTTTGGTGGTGGTGTTCATGTCAACGCACCTGTGCGGCGGCCTGGGGGTCGATCGCCACACGCTCGCCGTCGCGCAGGCCGCTCAGCACCTCGACTTGTGGTGCAGCGCCCTCTGCCGCGGGCAGCGTGCGGCCCAGGCGTACCTGGCGCAGGCGTGGGCGGTTCTGGGCATCGAGCACGTAGACACCCGTGACCTCGGCGCGACGCACCACGGCACTGGCGGGGACAACGGGCAGCGCCGCCGCCGCTGTGCTGGCGCCTGGCAACCAAAGGCGGGCAAACATGCCTGGCGCTGCCCCCTCCAGCCCGGCGGGCAGGTCCGCGCGCAATTGCATGGTGTGTGTGGCGCTGTCTACCGTGGGCAGGCGCTGGATCTGGCGCGCCTCGATGGCGATGCGCCCGGTGCCCGGCAGCTCAATGGCGGCCTGGCCGGTCGAACCCAGGTTCTGCGCCAGCGTCTGCGATGTGGTGGCCGTGATGCGCAAGGCACGTGGGTCGTACATGCGCACCAGGGGGCGGCCCGGCGCCGCCATGTCGCCCAGCGCCACGGGTACTTCGCTCACTACCCCGGCGTAGGGCGCGCGCACCACGTAGAAGCCCGATTGGGCCGAGGCCGCCTGGGCCTGTGCCTGGGCGGCTCGCACCTGGGCTTGCGCTGCGTCGTACTGCGCCTGCGCACGCTCCAGGCCGGCCTGGCTGATGTACTGCTTGGCAAACAACTGGCGTTGGCGTGCGAGCTCTTTCTCCGCGATCTGGGCATTGGTACGCGCTGCCTCGGCCTGCGCCACGCTGGCAGCGGTGTTCTGCTGCGCGGCCTGTGCATCCAGGTGCACCAGCGCCTGCCCAGCCTGTACGCGGTCGCCCACGCGCACCAGCAGTTGCACCACAGCCCCAGGAACCTGGGAGGCCACGGTGGTGTCGCGCACGGCTTCGACCACGGCGTCGGCGCTGGCCCATGCGGCATGGGCTGGCGCTTGCACGCGCACGGCGGCAATGTCGGCCGCGAAAGCCAAACTGGCACTGGCCAGCAAGGCCGTCGCCAGCGCCAGGCCAGTCCTGGAAAGGAAGCAGGGGAGGGTGTGAGCGTTGTGCATTGTGTGATTATTTAACTAATTGATTTAATAGTCAACAAACACTACAATCGAACCCGCCGATCAGGCCATTTCCGAAGGATTCCCTCTATGAAAGACTTGCCGCCCGAAGCACTGGAGCAGGTCGCGGCCTATTTCCAGGCCTTGTCCGAACCCACACGCCTACGCATCCTGAACCTGCTGCGCAACAGTGAGTACAACGTGAGCGAACTGGCACAGCAGTGCGGCTACACGGTGGCGAACGTGAGCAAGCACCTGTCTTTGCTTACCAAGCATGGCCTGGTCACCCGCGAAGGGCGCGGCACCAGCGTGTACTACCGTATCGAGGATGCGTCGGTCTACGCGCTGTGCGACCTGGTGTGTGGCAGCCTGGCGCGTCAGTTTGACCGCGAGGCCCAACAGCGCGCCCTTTTCAGTCCCCCCGCGCCCGAAGCCTTGGAGCCTGCGCCGAAAGTTCAGCACTAAGCGAAAAGCCCGCCTTCGTCGAGCAGCGCGTACACGATGTCCGGGCGCTGCTCCATGCTCTTTTTGATGGCTGCGGGAATGGCTTGGCGGGTCTTGCGGCACAGCCCCGGCTGAGGGTGCACGAGGACAGTGATGCCCCGCAGCGTGCGCACTTCCGCTGCGCTGGCGTGAATGCTGATCCGAATGCCAAGCTGCTCGAACATCCGGCTTTGCATATGGCGCAGATCCTGTAAATCGCTCAGGTTCTCAAGGCGCTGCAGCAGGCGCTTTTCTTCCTCCCGTGTGAGCCACAGAACCCGAAGATCCGCATCTGGCGCGTGCACCAATGCTTCGCGCTCGCATACACATGCGCCTGGAGGGCACTCTGTACGGACAGGGAAAGACGTGGGCGGCATGGCGTGGGTGAGTGCGTTGCATTGTAGGCAGGTGAATTTCCTAAATGCGGACGTAATACCTATTGATATTTAACATAATATACATCGTATAAATAAAATCCCCGGGGCACAAGTCCGTTCAGGATTGCAAAGGAACTGCACACGGGATGTTTGCGGGATACTGGACAGACATCTCACAACCTCGAGCCTCTGCCGTGAATCTGCACATCCCCACAATGTTCGTGATGATCCTTGTGGCCACGTCGATCATGGCCGTCGCACTGGGCTCCTTGGCCTTTCGCAAGTTGCCGGATCTCAGGAGTTGGTCGCTGTCCTTGTTGCTGCAGGTCGTGGCCTACGTCCTGTTTAGCCTGCGCGGCCAAGTCAGTGACATATGGTCCATCGTTGTTGCCAATGCCTGCATCACTGCCTCTGTGGCGCTTTATGGTGTAGGTCTTTATCAGTTCCATCATCGTCAGCCCCCCAGGTGGTTGTTGGCAGCGCCTGTGATGGTTTGCATCGCGGGCTTCTTGATCTGGATCGGCGATTACCGTGCCCGGGTTGCGATCGCCAGCGGGTTGTGGCTGCTGCAAGTTCTCTATCTGCTGGGTCTGCTCGTGGCATTCCGGGCCACAACGGCAGGCCGCGGCCAGTACATTCTCGGGGCCGCCGCTGTGCTCTTTGCCAGCACACAGGCATACCGGTTGTTTGCCGTTTTAGGTGGAACAGACAGTTCGGTGCAGTTCACCGATGCCACGCCCCCAGTCGTCGCAAGCTATTTTTCCTCACTAGCCTGTACGCTGCTGCTGGCGGTTGGCGCCCTGACGATGATTCAGGAGCGCTACGAGCAGGCATTGCGCGGCAGCGAGGAACGCTACCGCAAATTGGTCGATTACGCCACGCAGGGCATTTGTGTGCTGCAGGATGACCGGTTCCGCTTCGTGAATCCGAAAACGCTCGAGCTGCTTGGCTACAACGAAGCGGAGCTGGTGAACCAACCCCTTTTCTCGTTGATCCACCCCGATGACCAGGGGTTGGCCAAGGCCAACCACGCGTTGCGCCTCGAGGGCAAAGGCGAGGGCCTGACCTACCCGCTGCGAATGCATACACGCCAACAGGGTTGGCGTTGGTTCGAGATCAGCGGCGTGCTGTTTGACTGGCATGGCAGGCCAGCCACCCTCAATTTCCTGGCGGATGTGACCGAGCGCTTACAGGCCGCCGAACAAATGCGCGAGCTGGCTTACCACGATACGCTGACCCACTTGCCCAACCGCCGTCTGCTCTTGGACCACCTGACGCTGGCCCGGGCGGCCTATGAACGTAGCGGCAAACACGGTGCGCTGGTGTTCATCGACCTGGATAACTTCAAACCACTCAATGACCTGCATGGCCATGCGGTGGGCGACCTGCTGCTGATCGAAGTGGCCCAGAGGCTGCTGCATACCATTCGCGGAGCAGACACCGCCGCACGGTTTGGCGGTGATGAGTTTGTTGTCCTGCTTACTCAACTGAGCGAGGATGCAGTGACCGCCCGTATGCAGGCCCAGCAGTTTGCCGAGAAGCTGTTGTCGGTGCTGGGGCAGCCTTATCTGCTGTCAACCGAGCTCAACGGAGCCCGCCACACTGTTGAGCACCATTGCACTGGCACTGCGGGCGTGGTGGTGTTCAATGGGACCGGCGAGTCCAATGAAGCGCTGCTGGATCGTGCCGATGCAGCGATGTATGAGGCCAAGCAGGCCGGCCGCAACTGCATGCGCTTCAGTGAAGGTCGGCTTGGCGGCTAAGCTGGATTGAGCTGCAGCATCAAATTTTTGGCGACTAAGGCGAATGGCTTGCAGGGCTGTGATGGCCGCCGCCTGCACGCTGCGCTACCAGCCCGGATAATGCGGCACATGCGAATCCTCCACACCATGCTGCGCGTGGGCAACCTCCAGCGCTCCATCGACTTTTACACTCAGGTGCTGGGCATGCAACTGCTGCGTACCTCCGAGAACCCCGAGTACAAGTACTCCTTGGCCTTCCTCGGCTTCGAGGGCGGCAACCCCGGCCAGGCCGAGATCGAGCTGACTTACAACTGGGGCGTCGAAAGCTACGACATGGGTTCGGCCTATGGCCACATCGCCATCGGCGTGGCCGATGCTTACGCCGCCTGCGAGAAGATCAAAGCTGCCGGTGGCAGCGTGACGCGCGAGGCGGGCCCGGTGAAGGGGGGCACGACGGTGATCGCCTTCGTGACTGATCCGGACGGCTACAAGATCGAATTAATACAAGAAAATTCAAGAACTTACGATGCTAGCCACCAAAGTGAAGCCAACTTCGATCCACTGAGAGCCTAACCCCCCTCCTCTGCTTGTGTGCTGGCGATGCTGCGTCGAACATCCCACTGGTCGAGGCAGTACACCTCGTCGAGCAGTAGATGGTATCCACCATTCACGAGGCGGGTGCCGAAACTCCAGAGGAACTCTCTGCACAATGCACTAAGAAAGCTCAGACTGATCCAATAAAAGGCTAAGACTTCGCCCAACAAGACGCCGAGCAGTGCCCGCTAATTCAAAAGTTAGACACCTTGAACAACTTCCTTCAATCAGTAATGTGCTGGCTCGAAAATTTCTTTTGCTGGGTGTTCAGCCTCAACCCAGTCGAGGCCGAAGTTGCTGACCCAGTACAGAAGCTTCTGAATAGCATGCGCATCACGTCAAAGTGCCGGTACAACGCCTCGGTGCGCCTCAAGCGCCAAAGTCAGTTTTCATTCCTATCAACGACATTGCTCTCCCTCGGGCTTATTCTAATTCCGCTGCTTCAGAATTCAGATATAAATTTGCAATTCCCACCAAAAGTTTTGAACATGCTTCAGATATTTCTCGCGGTGGCGGTTCTGGTTTATTCGGTGATTATTGGCACCGCTCGTTTTGAAACTCGCTCCTCAGCGCTCAACGAATGCGGCGACAAAATAAAGGACCTGATTAGAAATTTGAGGCGAGAAGTAGCAGAATCCCAAGCGTCAGGCATGTCGATCGATCTCGCCAAGTACAACCAACGCTACGATGATATAAGTACAGATGCAGAAAACCATACGCGCGTGGACTTTATGCTTGCTTGCTTAGACATGAAGGCAGACTACAAACACACCGGACTCATGCGTCTCTACATGTACGGTAAATCAGCCTTTCTTTACTGCGTACCGTACGTAATTCCTGTTCTTCTGCTAGTCACGGAGGTCACCTTCGTGTCTGACATGCTAGCCATGACCAAAGTCTTTACCCCGCTACTTCAGCCTACAGCACAAGGCGCCTAACCCCTCTGTCGAGAGGACATCTCCCGGCAAGCGGGGCGCAGCCTCTCATGCAAAACGCTCTTGTGGTCATTGGATGCTCCTGGTCATTGTGCAATCGTCCCAAGAAGATCACGCTCCCGGGAATGGTTCCTGGAAACCTACCTTTTCGAATTTTCACACAGCCTCGACCCAGAGCCACCGTCCAGTTAGAAGTTCTAAAGCCGTCATTCGGCCATGATGGTCAGAAAACCTCCATTTTGCATCTTTCCTATGTCGCGCGGATGCCGCAAGCCGTGCCATTTCACGAACATGCGTACCCATTGCACATAGGCATGCTCGGTGCGCAGGCTATAGTGCTTGTAACGAATTCGCCCACGAACCTGATCCAGTAACCATGTGGCGCGCTGCACTCGGGACAGGGAAGTCCCTTTCATTCGTTAGGCCTCAAAACTACAGCATCAGCTACGCATGTCCCTCTCCAGTTTCGGACGCCGCTACGAGCGGCTCCTCTTTTTTGCTGCTCCCCTTGCTCTGGCGTCGATCCTGACGTTATTTGTAGTATTCGCCAGCAACACGCAGGTTGAGCGAGGTACCGCGCGTTGTTACGAAGCTGCTGCGTCGATGATGGATGCGAAGAGGGATCAAGCCGACGAGGCTTGGAACACCTACGTCAAAAGAAAACGATCTTCGGCAGCAAAAATTGAGTACGTATACTCCCTTCGCAAGCTCCTGATCGATACTAGGCTCGGCTCTTCATGCTGGAATGTCGTGTTGGATGAGGTCGAACGCCGATCCTCAAATGGAATTGAGGCATTTGTTAGTAGTCTAAGGGCTGATTCCAAGCGTCTATTCGCCGCGCCAGTTCGCTATCCGGGAGTTGAACTCCCGGAAAAGGCAACTATTGGCCTTCTAGGCACCAAAGCCTTGATTGACCTGCAGCTTTTCATAAGCATGCTTCAGATCGTTCTTGCACCGCTGCTATTGCTTTGGCTTGGAAGTCTCTACAACACGCGATACCGGGAAACCCTGCTCATCGGCCGCGCCAAGTTGGTGACGGAGGTCTTTCCTCACTTAATAAATGTCTACCCAGCTGTCAGGTATCCTGAGCCACGACGTAGGAGCTACATAAAGCCATACCTATCTCACCTGTTTGCAGCGATGTACGCCATCACGCGAATCTGTCTCCTATCGGTGTTTGTTGGGCCTATCGTTGCTGCTTACATCGCTAGTGTCCTGTTGGTCGACGCCGGACCATACGCATTACTTCTATACGTTTTAGCTGCTGGCGTCGCTGTGTTCTCGTTAGCCCTGCTTCTCTGCGAGTTCCTCCCATGGCATTTCGGAAAGACCTTTCCTGGGCCACCTTTATTTCAACCACGCGAATGACTGCCTTCCAGGTCTTGACTCCACCGTTGAGGCCTGCTTATTAGCACCGCCAGCGGTGGCTCATGGCCTGAAGGAGCCCTCTATCGATGACTTTTATACCGCCCAAAAAGCGGCCGTATAAAAGTAGAAGTGCGGTCGTTGAAGGCGCCGTTCTTGCTTCGCTTTAACCTGTATTCCCTGAATGATTTACTGCGGACTTCGCGGTCTTCTCTGCAGCCAGTTCTGTTTTCTCCTTCTCGGCCACTTTCTTCTTCGCGAATTGGCGCGCCCCCTCGACAATATCCTTCGGGATGTTCACGTACTTGATCACCTCATCGATGATCTCGGGGTGAAGGAAGACCGGCGAGTTGCCCGCTTCCCAGTCGGGGTAAATTCTCACGGATTTACGCCTTGAAGGACCGAAGAACAGGTTTTTCCAGATTAGTGCTTCACGCGCCGGGTGCTCTTTATTCGCGATGATCTTTTCCAGAGTGCCTCCCGAAATGCATGTCCCCTTTTCATGCATTTCCTTCGCTCGACGAACGCCATCAAGCTTATGGGGCAACAAGTTCACTGTCTTTCCGTTCATGCCAATGGTGTCGCAGTCTAGCGGCTGGCAGTACCTTCTTAATTCCCAAACTGCGCGATCGAATCGGACAATGTCGAATGGCTCATTTTCGTATGAAAATAAGTAATACCGATCCCCTGCTCCATCGTCTTCGAGATTATTGATGAACTCGACCGTATTGGCGCTGAGATCAATTTCGAACTTACCGTACTGCTTCATCCTTTCGATGCCGGGAAGCACGCTGTGTCCTAAATTTTTGGCATTCACTCGATTGAGTAAGAGAATGCCTTTGACGTACTTCTCCAGGCAGTGCAGGGCCGACCACCGGTATGGCTGAATCAGCCGCGCTCGATAAGCCATCCGTGCAGTGATGTAGTCCTTGTCTGCGGTCTCACGGAAACTTCTGATCGCGAAGTCGTTGACTAGGATATGCATCGGGAAAGACATGCTGATCCTCAAAAATAGTATGCCTTAAGAGATGCTGAAAAACTCTTCAGCAGCTGATGCTTGTGAATACACCCAATAAACACCAGGGTATTAACCGGCAACGATCGCCATAAAATGCAGATGCTAAAAGCAAGAAAACATTGCTACAACAAGAGATTTTCAGGGGGAAGCAGCTTCATCGGCAACAAACCTGCCCACTATGGAACAGATCACACGAATCAGGGTTCACGCGAGGTCGTAGAATTCGCCTAGTCCCAGCGATGGGGCTGCTGCGGAGTACCTTTGCTTAGGCAAAAAAAAAGCGCCGAGGCGCTTTCTTCTTACTCAAAAGCTAAGGATGTTCGCACCATCGAGCAGCTGGTCTCGACAACTTTGACTGCTTGATGGTTTGGCGTATCGCGTCAAAAACGCGATGCAATCATCACTAACCTTGGAGAGCGTATGACTCTGTTCCAAATTTGCAATCTCGTCTTGAATGCGATAGCAATTGGTGTGGACATCATCAAGATGATGATGTGACACATGAACCTAGCATGCTCAAATTTGAGTGTGCTAAGTTTACTGCGTAAATAGCCACCTTGAAAATAGTGGCTACTGGAGCAAGGAAAAATTCCGCTCTGGAATTGTCGGTGCAACTGAGCGAGCCGACACAGAGAGCGCCCCTTCGGGGGCGCTTTTTTTCGTCCCCTCAATCGCCAGCAAGGGCGCGTTCAACATCCACCTGGCGCCGCAGCAGCTTCACTTCGGCGTCTCGCCGGTCAAGATCGCCTCGGAGCGTTCCGACCACTCCGAGGCCTTCGACAAGCTGGGCGTCGAGGGCCGTGTGTCGATCTGCAAGATCGTTGCAGGCAGCGGCGCTGGCTTCGGACATCGCGCGGTAGGTGGCGGCACGCTGCTCGGCACCGAGGCGCAGGCGCTCAGAGCGAGCGAGATCAGCGCGAGCGATAGCGTCGCGCACCGGCTGCGAAAGCGTGAATTCATCAGAGTTCTCCTGGGTTGCTTGGGCATGGGCGCGTTCGGATGCGCCGGTCTTTTGTTCCTGGCGCAGGTCAGCGCGCGCAGCCGCTGCTGAGGCGGTGGCCGTGGTTGCGGTCTGCTGCAGGTTGCTGAGGTAGTTGGTGCCCCACGCCGCCAAGGCGGCGCCCAGCAGTGCTGCAGTGGCATGGGTAGAGATAGCGCGCAGCATCACGTCCCCTGGATGCCCAGCACCGCACCCTTGTCGGTGATGGTGATGACGCGGTTTGCAGGCGACGGCGGCACGCGTGTGCTGACGTGCACCCAGGCCTTTTTGCCGATGCGTTCGTAGATGAGCTGGCCGATGCCCAGCGCCGAGACCTTGGGCGCCAGCGCACGGGCGATCTGCAGGGGCGTGCCGTAGCCGGGTGCCACGATGTCGGCGGCCTGGCCAGTGGTGTGGTCGCTGGAGGTGACGCCGCCCACGGCCGTGTTGAGCGCGCGGCAGCGGTAGCCGCTGGTGACGTTGATGGGCACGCTGCCCAGAGCAGCGCGGATGCGCTCCAGCACCTCGGCGGTGGCGCGCAGGCGGGCCACGGCTTCGGGCGATGGCGTGTTGTCGATGCCCAGCTCACGGGCCTTGTTGCTGGCCACCAGTTCGGCCAGCGTGAAGTGTTCGGTGAGTTGCATGGCTATCCCTCTTTGACGCGGGTGCGGACGATGAGTACGGCAAAGCCCAGGGCCAGAAACACGTCCTGTACGGTGGGGCCTTGCAGTGGCATGAGCAGCGCGAGCAGCTCGGTGGTGGGCGGCGGCATGGGCAGGTAGCGCCACAGGGGCGCCACCAGTGCGCCCGCGCCGCCCAGGGCCAGCAGCAGCCAGGCCAGGGCCTTGAGCCACTCGGTGGTGCGCTCGCGCAGGCCCAGGCCAGGGCGGCATGGCGCGGTGCGCTCCAGCTTGTTGAGAGCCTCGGCCAGTACGACCAGGCCCGCGAGGGCGTGGATGGTTTGCAGCGTGGTCATGTGCCCTCCCCTGCTTGCGGTGCGCCGGAGACGCGGCGGATGGCGGCCATCAATACCTGCTGGGCGCCGCCGCCCACGGCGAAGGCGCCGCCCAGCAGCAGCGATTCGGGCACCGAGGCCAGCAGCAGCGCCAGGGGCGTGAGGTAGCCCGCCGTGAGGCTGGACGCGAACGCAACGGCCACGCGGCGCAGCGTGGTGCGTACCAGCTGCTGCCAGGTGTCGCCCGTGGCGGGCACGCTGTTGAGCAGGATGATGGCCACGAGCGAGCCTGCGAAGCCTGCGATGAGCAGATCGGCCCGCAGGCCCAGCGGAACGCCGAAGGCCGAGAGCGCCGTGGTGGCCGTGGCGCCCACGGCGAGTGTGGCCACGCCTGCGGCGGTAGATGTGGGCTCAGGCATCAGCCCTCCCTTCAGGACAAAAAAAAGCCCGCTGGGCGGGCGGGCTGGTGGTGGTGTGCGGGGGTGGCATGGCTATGTTCCCCGGGATTTGTCGCAGTGGCCGGGGTCGAGCGCATCGAGCAGCCTGCACAGCAGGCACCCCCAGCGGCGGCCGCCGTCGCGTGCGCGGGCGGCGCGGCTGGAGATGGTTTCGTCCTCATGGCCGTTGGCGGCCACGTTGACCAGCTGGTCAAACCCGATGGCGATGCGCCAGGCCTTGGCCGGGTTGGCCAGGATCGACCACAAGTAGCGCACCAGCGCCACCAGCGGCGCCAGGGCCAGCACGGGCAGCAGCGCGAGCAGTGCCAGGCGAGAGCCGGTCATGGCCGCTCGCCCTCTTGCACGGGCGCGGTGATGATGGCCTGTACGTCCACGTCGTGGCCCGCTTGCTGCAGCAGGGCGATGCCTGCGGGCAGATCCGGGCTGTCGAGGTCGATGTACTTGCGCACGCTCGCATCCTTGACCACGGCCGCCACGGTGGGCGTGGCATCGGCCAGGATGCCCCACTTCGCGGGGCCGAAGCGGTCGAAGAATGCGCCCACGCTGATGTGGCGTACCTCGGCCACCGGCACCACAGGCACATGCTCGAACACCGGCTTGCCTGCCGCCTCGCTTGCCTCGCGGTCGTAGCGCTGGCACAGCAGGCTCTCGTCATACTCGGGTATCAACACCGCACGCGGGCTGTCCAGTGGTGAGGACGATTGCGTGACGGCATACACAATGTCCTGCTCAGTCAGGTGCACGTAGTTAAACAAAAGTGCCACCCCTGCAATATCGCTGGCAATCGGATTAATCATGACGGATAAAACTCCAAGAGTTCCCACGAAAGTGCCATGGGGTAATTGACCGAGTTGTAGCTATAGGCCACAGCCCGTCCGATAACTGAGGCCCCATCGGGCGCCAAACGCACGTAGCCATGGGCGGTTGGACTGACAGCGTTGGACGTGCCATCGCCTCTATAGCCCAAGGCCCCAAGGAAACTCATGTGGGTGAATGCGGGGTTGACAGCGGGTATCGGTACGGCCGTGTCTTGAGTAATAGTGGCCGTTACCGAAATAATCCCGCGCTGTATCGTCTTAACGCCGCCGACACCGAGTAGTTGAGATGCAAGTGGCATGGTTTATATCCATCCTTTCCCATTGCCAGAGTTTCCAGAATTAACCAGTTGAAATTTCAGGCGCGGCACGTTGAGCCGCATCGGCCCAGACTGGCCACGAATCTTTCCCTCTCCGGGATCGACAATCGCCTCCGAGGACATTGACAAGTCCGTTATCAATACGGTGTCGCGCAGGCCCCCAGGAAACGGCAACGTGAGCGTGGCGGGCGCGAGGAATACGTAATGCATCCCCGGCCGGGCCACGGTATCCGCCGTCACGAAAACAATAGGGGGGGACAGTGCTGCGCCGATAAGCCACCAGAAGTCCTGCGCCAAATCGTCTGCCGGATCAACACCGCTACTCACATTCCTGGCTCGGTAGACCTGTCCATTACTCGGAGACCAGACCACGGCGCCACTGCCGTAAACCATGGGGTGCGGTTGCCACATTTGCGCCCCCACGGCTTGGGCGGCCGTCGAGGCGAGAATGGCCGTTTGCGCTTCGATGGCTGCTGCAGCATTGGCCGCCTCATTTGCACTGGTAGCGCTGCCATGCGCATCAAGGGCGTTTTGGTAAGTCGCCTCGGAAAGCGCATTGACTTGATCGCGGTGCGGCGTTAATGCAGCGACGTGGGCGTCGGCGTGCGCATCGAAGTCTTTGTCTCCGATATACGGCGCCACTGGTAGCGGCGAAATCGGCACGGGTACAACAATCGTCATAGGCTCTCCAGTTCAATATCCCCAACGGCCTCTTGCACGTTTGAAGGTTCGAGCGGCATGCGCCGGTAAATGCCAAAGACAGACAGCGCCTCGGCGTAGCCGTCCGTGGTGTCGCCGTCGAGCGCAGCCCACAGCGCGGGTACAGCGTCGAGCTGCTGGCGCACGCGCAGGTACTTCGCGGAGTTGTCCTTGGGCATCACGACGCGCACCCGCAGGGTGGGCGCGCTCTTGATGGGGTCTAGGACGATCCTCCCCCAGCGGTCACGATCCATGTCGGAGAAGTTCAGGGCGTCGTTGCGCGGCGCCCAGGTCGCATGGCCCAGCCAGGTGCTCATGCCCACGGCCGCCTGCTCCACGCGCACCGGGCCACCGGCGCGCGTGAGCGTGACGGTGATCTGTGCGCCGGAGTACGGCGGCAGGTCGTGCAGCACCACCGTGGGCTCGGTGTACTGGCCGCCGAAGTAGTAGTCGCTCCACGTGCGCGAGCGCCGCGCGATGAGGCTTTTTTCCACGCGCCGCACCTCGACTCCGTTCACGGTCACCACGACGGTGACGTGGTGCGCATCGACGCCGTACAGGAAAAAGGCGTTGAAGCGCCGCATGGGCGCGAGCGTGAAAGTGAGCGGCGAGGCCGCCACGGTGGCGTCGTTGCTCAGGTGGCGGAACATCTCCCAGCGGTTCGTGTGGCCCAGCAGCTGCCAGTACTGGGGGTACACCGAGGGCGGCTGGCTCACGGGTGCCAGGCACTTGTAGCGCAGCTGCGCGTCAGGCACGGCGAGGATCTCGCCCTCGGCCCATACGCGCGCCTCCCATGGCTTTTCGCCCATGGTGGCGTCCACCTCGGGAATGCTGCATGCCAGGAGGTGCGCAGGCTCCAGGGTGAGGGGTGGAATAACAATCACGTCCAGGCCTCCTTTCTTAAAAAACCACGTTCCACCAAATGTTTGGGCCGTCCTTCCAGACGACCTGCAGGGCGAAGCCCGCTATGGGCCTATCTAGTACGAGGTCGCTGTCGAACATGCCTCGGGGGCCGCAGAACCAGGTGCCCGTCTCCTGCCGCGCAACCGTGAAGGCCCCGGCTGTGGGCCAGGTCATGTGCAGATTCAGAAACTCGATGCGGTCGCCAACCACCACGTCCGCGCGCTTGGGCAGGTACGCCGTGATGGCGCCGCCACCCGCATAGACGCTGTAAGTCGCGCCGATTTGCAGCACGGCGCCCTGGTCACACCACTTCCAACGTGCACGCGCAAGATCACGAGCGAATGCGAGCGTGGGCGTACCCGAGGTTCCCGCTGCACCTGTGGCACCTGTTGCCCCTTGCGGCCCCGTGGCACCCGTGGCCCCCGTGGGGCCTGGGATGCCTTGGGCGCCCGTCGCTCCGGTGGCCCCCGGAATGCCCTGCGCCCCTGTCGCACCTGTCGCACCTTGCGGGCCAGCAGGCCCGACGAACGCACTGGCGGGAGCGCAGTAATCCCGATCCGGGCGGATCACCAGAATCAAATCCGTGGGCAGGATTGGGCCGGGCAGTGGCCGTAGATCGAGGAACGTCGTCATACACGCAGCTCCAAGGTTTTCGAGGCGTTTGCGTTCCGCATGGCTTTGCCCCCGCCCGTCACGCGCATGAGCACATCCGCCGTGTCGCGCGTGTGCTGCCCGATGTAGCCAAGGCTGGAGCCCTGGCTTTCCACGGCCAGCGCCAGGCGCTCGACGGCGCGGGCCATCTCTGCGTTGCCCCCCCCGCCCGCAAGCTGGGAGAGCATGTCGCGCGTCTGGCCTGCGCTGTAGATGCGGGCTGCGCCCGTTACCTCCAGCTCGGGGCCTTCTTCGCCCACCAGGCGCAGGCCGCCCGCGAAGGTACCGCCGCGCGCGAAGGCGGGGATGTCGAAGTCGTCGAACAGCTTGCGCAGGTCGTCAGGGTCAACGTCGTATGCCTTGGCAATGTCCTCCTGCGTCCAGCCCATGAACAGCGCGGTGTTACGCGCGTTGCGCATGCTTTCGGCATCGCTGATGTCGGTGTTGCGGTAGTAGCGACGGATCTCCTCCTCTTGGGTTTCTCCGGCGCCACCACCGCCACCGCCACCGCCGCCCTCTCCGGGGCCGCTGCCGCCGATGGCGAACTTGCCGCCGCCACTGCTGCCACCCCCGCCCTCGCCTTCCCCCTTGCCTTCGCCGTCCTCTTTTTCCTTGAGGATGGCGGCGCGCAGGGAGTCGATGGCGGCCGTCACGCTCTCCACGGCCTTGGTGGTGCCGCGTATGGCGTCGATCTCCACGCGGGCGGCGGTCAGCAGGTCGTCGAGGTAACGCAGCTGCTCCTGGGCCGCCGCCAGGGTCTGCTCATCGGTGGTGAGCTGATCCTTGGCGGATTCGCCCAGGGTTTCGAGTTGCAGCGCCAGCTTGAGCTGGGCCTCCTCCCACGCCAGGCGTGAGGAGTAGGACTCTTGGCCCATGCCGCCGCGCATGGTGTCGATGGCGCGCGACAGCTCGGCCTGGTCGGGCAGGTAGCCGGTGCGGCCTGCGGCGCCCACTGCGTCGTCAATGAAGCGCTTGGCCTGCGCCACGGCCATGGCCGCCGTGGTGTCCACCTGGCCGCGCAGCTCGCGCACGTGGCCCTGGGTCAGCTCGACGATGGCGCGCTCTTGTGCCACGCGCTCCTGGGCCGCTGTGACGCGGGCCTGGATGGCGGTGCGCTCGGCTGCGGCCGCGCGTTCCAGCGCCTGCAGCGCGGCATCCGTGGCGGCACGGCGGGCGTTGGCGTCAGCCTTGGCGGCCTCGGTGGCGGCTTCGCTGGCATTGGTGATGCTGGCGAACGCACCCGAGAGCTGCAGCAGCATGGCTCGCGCGCGCTGCCCGGCCTCGGTGCTCGTGTCCTGGGCTTCGACCAGGGCGCGCCACTGGGCGCGGGCGTCGCTGGCATCGATGTCGGGCAGTTGTAGGTCGAGCTGGCCCAGGGCCTCGGAGAGCTGGCGCTGCACGGTGGCGCGCTGTTCCTCGGGCGAGTAGAAGTTCTGGTAGTACGTCGCTGCGTTTGCCACCAGGGCGTCGATGCCGCCGCTAAAGTCCATGAGCGCGGCGCGTGCGTCGTCGGTCATGGCGGTAAACCAGTCGAACTGCTGGCCCAGGAGATCGAACGCGTTGTTGATGGCGCCGATCTGCTGCACGGTGGCCGCGAGCTGCTCCATCGTTACCGAGTCGCCCAGGCCGGTCAGCATTTTTTCTGCCCAGCCGGCGATGTCCATGTCCAGCAGGGCCTGGCGCGTGTCCTTCGCAACGGCCGAGAGGTAGAGCTTCCAGCCTTCTTCGCCGTCAGCGAAGATGCCGGGCGCCCACTTGCTGGTGCGGTCGTCTTCCCAGTCGCGCACCGTCTCTCCTGCGCGGGTGATGCGCAGCGAGCCAAAGCCCGGATCGTCCGAGCTGTCGTCGCTGTACGCGGTCATGACGTTGTAGCCGCCGTCCCGGCCGAAAGCCCTGGCCAGGCCGTTGAGCGTGTCGCCAACGCCCTTGGCCACGGCATCAACGCCCGACTGGGCCTGCGCGCTGTACGTGCCTGCGGTGCCGGAGCGCCGGAACACGGCATCGCCCCCGGTGAGGGTGGTGCCGTCGTATTCAGCCGCTGCGCCCCAGTGGGGGGTGCCGCTGCGGTCGAGGCTGCTGTACAGAGAGAACAGCGCGCCAAGGCCAAGGGCGATGGGTGCCAGGGCACCGGCAATCATGCCCATGCCTGGCAGCACACCAGCGCCGCCCGCTGCGATCAGCGAGCCGCCAGCACTCAGTGAGCCGCCCAGGGTAGTAGCGCCCGTGAGCCAGCCAGCGCCTGCCGCAGCCGCGCCGCCCATGGCACCCACGCCGCTGAGGATGCTGCCCGCGCTGCCCATGGTGGAGAGCGCACCGCCGCCCGCACTGGCGGCCGCCGCGGTGCCCACGCCGAAGACCGAGGCGCCGACGCTGATGATCCAGCGCTTGATGGTCATCTGGTACAGCAGGTCGAGCACGGCAGCCTTGAGCGTTTGGCCCAGGCGCTTGAAGGTGCCCGCGCCGTCTTCAAAGACGTTGACGAACACGTCGTGCGCGGTCTGGTCGATGCTCTGCCACATGGATTGCCAGGCGGTGAACTCTTCTTCGCGCGCCTGCTTCTTGCCCAGCAGTTCGTTGCGGCGCTTGAGGCCGTCGATCTCCTGTGCCAGGGCGATTTGCTCGCGGCTCATGGTGCCGGTGATGGCGTCGCGCCGCTCCAGCTCGGCCAGGGTGGCTTCCTTGGTGAGGATGATGACGTCGTTGCGGGCGCGCAGGACTTCGGCCTGCTGCGCCTGCGTGAGGCCGATCAGCTCGATCTCGCGCTCCAGCTCTTCGTTGGACTGCAGGACGGCGGCGGCGGATTGCTCCATGCCCTGCACGACCTTGACGCGCTCGACGCGCAAGGCCTCCAGCGCCTGCTTTTCTTCGGCCATGCGCTTGACGGCTTTTTCCTGCTCCAGCATGGACTTGAGGCGCTCGCCGATCAGGGCCGACTCGGCCTCGGTCACCTTGACCTTGCCGCTGCGCAGCTGCTCCAGCACGTCGATGGCGGCTTTTTCACCCTCGGTGAGCTTCTCTTCGGCCGCCAGCTCCAGGGCAAGGTGGGCGGCACGCTTGTCGATGCTCTCAATCAGGGCATCAACGGGGTTCTTGGCGGCGGCTGCAGCCTTGCCCGCTTTTTCGACGACGTTGGAAAAATCCAGCTTGGGCTTGGCGGCTTCGGCTACCGCACCCACCGCCTCGATCTCGACCATGCGCGCCCGGATGCGGCCGCCCATGGTTTCCTCGCTGAAAGCCGCCTGCACGCCTTCGCCGAGGTCTTTGATGATGTCTCCGGCGCCACTCATGCCGGAGCGCAAGGCGTCCACTGCACCATCAAACTCGCCACGGGCGATGAGGCGCATGGCCTGGGCAATGGAGCCCATGGATACGCTGGCGGCCGCAGCGTAGGCCCCAATCGACTGCCCGCCGATCTTCAGCAGGCGAATGACATACTGCACGCCGTCGGCCAGATACGTCAGGCCGGTGATGCCCGCCTTCGTCCATTCGCGGATGGAGCCGTCAGCGGCCAGCTTGCGCACTTCCTCGCGCATACCGCCCGTGCCGTTCATGACGTCAAGCAGCGCCTGCGCCCCCAGGTCGAGCGCGGGCACCATGCCGGTGACCAGCTCTTTCTTCCACGCATCGCCCGTGGTGGACAGGCGGGTGATGTTGTCGTCGAGGTTGGCGGCGGCGGCGGCCTGCTCGGTGGTGACCTTGGCTTGCAGTTCGCCTGCGGCAGCCAGGTCGTTGAAGAACGGCAGCGCGTTGGCCCCTTCCTTACCCAGCAGGGCAATGGCCACGGCGCTCTTGCCAGCGCCGTCCTCGAAGTCGGCCAGCTTGCGGGCGATCTCCTGGAACTGCTCGGCAGGCGACTGGCGGCGAAACGCCTCCATGTCGATGCCCAGGGCCTGCAGCGCCTTGGACGCACCCTTGCTTTCCTCGGTGGCGCCCGCCAGGTTGCTGGACAGCTTTTGCATCATGGCGCCCAGCTGGTCGGCGCCCACGTCGTTGTACTTGCCCACCGCCAGCAAGGCGCTGAGCGCCTCGACGGTTTCGCCGGTCTGCATGCGCAGGTCGTCCAGGCGGGCGCCCGTCTCGATCACACCGGACAGCAGGTTTTTAAATGCGCTGACGGCAAAGCCAGCGGCCAGGCCACCAGCGATGGCGCCCACCGTGGTGGCAACTTTTTGCTGCAGGCCGTCAAAGGTGTCTTGCACCTTTTTGGCGGTAGCCAGGGCGGCCTGTTCGGTCTTGCTGAGGCCGCTGGTGTACTCGGCGTACTCCAGGCCCAGCTTGACGATGAGAGAACCCAGTGCGGACATCGGTTACTCCCCTTCTTTTTGCCGCTGCTCTGCGTCGTAGGCGAGCACGGCTTTTTCCATGATTTCAATGCCCGCCAGTACCTGGCGGCGCTGGCGTGGGATGCGGATGCGTTCGCGTAGCCAGGACAGCACGCTGGCGTAGTTCAGGCCTGTGCGCTGGCCCGCCAGCCCGGCGTATTGCCACTGGGTGCGCAGGGCCAGGAAGACGGCGACGGTGCGTTCGTTGTCGGCGTGCACCTCGAAACGGTCGCCCGCCTGGGGTTTGGCGGCGCGCGCAATCTGCTCGGCCACGCGGTCTATGTCGGCCTGCGGCGCGCCGAAGGCCTGCATGGCTTGCAGGATGCTTTCGTCGGGGGCGAAGCGGCCGAGATCCTCGGCGCGCTCACCGGCCCACCAGCGCGCCGCCGCGATCAGTTTTTTTCCTTGGCGCCTACGTTGTGCTTCCAGTAGACGGCCATGGCGTCGCGCACGGCGCCGGAGAGCTGCAAGAAGGCCTCGAAGTTCTGCGGATTGAATTCGACGGGCTTGCGCTCTTCATCGACCATTTCCCAGCCGGTGAGGACTTCGCGCATCAAGTCGACGTTGGAGAGTTCCAGCAGGCGCTTGCGGTCGGCTTCGTAGGTGCGGCGGAAGATGCCGGTGAACGACTCTTCGCGCCAGCCGCCCGACTGGGTGGCGACGTTGACGGTGACTTTGGCCTTGAAGGTTTCGGTGGGGGTGAGGATGAACATGGAAAAACTCCGGTACGGGTGAAGCAAGAAACAAAAAGGCCCACCGCTGGGGGTGGGCCTTGGGGCGCGCAAGGGGTGCGCGGTTAGCGAACGATGATGCGCAGCTCGTCGTCGC